>Ga0160429_1000405_pt1 | contig 42811 bp, 35 predicted proteins | sample SolpanmetagenomR_FD_108199 | JGI IMG/M metagenome (GOLD analysis project Ga0160429, IMG submission 108199) | Solar panel surface microbial communities from Lawrence Berkeley National Laboratory, California, USA - R | ecosystem: Engineered > Built environment > Solar panel > Unclassified ... | reverse complement strand
TACTCTAACATCACAAGTCGTTGGAGCTGCTAATACAGCTGTTTCCAACGTGGGAGGAGGTGTTAATACCCTCACTTCTCAGGTCGTAGGAGCGGGTAGTACTCTAACATCACAAGTCGTTGGTGCTGCCAATACAGCTGTTTCTAACGTGGGAGGAGGTGTTAATACCCTCACTTCTCAGGTCGTGGGAGCGGGTAGTACTCTGACATCACAAGTCGTTGGAGCTGCCAATACAGCTGTTTCTAACGTGGTAGGAGGTGTCAATACAGCTACTTCCAACCTTGGAGGAGGTACCAATACACTTTTGTCCAATGTTGGCGGCTTACTGGGCATTTCAAAACCAACCACCACCACGAAGACGACATTGGGTGCAGCCACACCAACTCCAACCACATTCGCTACCTCCACATCAACCACGACCACAAAGAGCGGAGGAGGTCTACTACCTGTCGTAAGTCGTACTTTCACACCTCATTGATCGCGTCAAACAACTGACCCACTAGCCTGTAGCGCCGTTGATCAGTCCGCTCGTTCTCGCCGAGGAGCAGGTCTCCTCGACGAGCTTACTTAGCTCGTTTACAATAATGTATGGACATGGTTATCTATTGTATATAGTATCTGGCTCACACGTATATAGTGAGCCTACTGGGTTGGGCTCGTCGTTGACGAGTCCGAGTACTGGCAGCCTGTCAATGCAATTGTTCACTTCCGAACAAGATGACCCTGTTCCAGACATTCTTTCGTCTATTCTCTCTACTTCATCCACCATGCCAGACATCACTGCATCCATACTCTTCACTCCGTCCACTATAGCTCTACCACTAGCGACAAGCTCTCCTCTGTCTTTCGATCTTCTCAGCTTCACTATACCAGGCGAAACAATGTCGTGGACGAGTAGTGGCTCTTCTTCGAGTATCAGCTCAAGCATTCTCCAGGGTACTGGGACAAGTTTTCTAGACATCTTTACACCTACAGTCTCTACTTCAGCGATATTACCAGTTCCAACCGTCTCTGGCTCTTCCAGTTCTCTTCTGCTGGATATTCCAAGCTCTACAATGATGCCTGTTATCCAGGGTCCTACTACGGTGCCCAACATAACCTCGTCTGCTACTCCGACAATACTAATCCCAACGCTTGTCTCTGGCTCTTCCAGTTCTTCCCTATTGGATATGCCTAGCTCACTAATTCCAGGCCTACCTATCCAGGATCCAATCACAGTGTCCACATCTATACAGGCTGTTAGCACTTCAACCTTGAACCTAATAACCTCTTCTAGTCTGCTTGGAAGTGTAGCGAATTTTACGTCACTAATTACGCCAGACGTTACGACAACGTCTATTGCTCTAGCATCCGGCGTCGGAGTCTCGACTAGCTTGATAAGAACGAGTGATGTAGCAATAACTCTTGCTACAAGCTCAAGCAGTATCGCTGTAATCATAGCAAGCTCGCTGCCCATTGACCCTGGCGTCCTACCTCTTCCAAGCAGTGTCGATGTGACCTCTGTAGGCACGCTTATCGTATCACCGACCACGTCAGTTATGCAAATATCGGTTGCAGATACTATAATCACATCAAGCTCGCTACCTACCGATGCCAGCGACCTGCCTCCGTCAAGCAGTATCGATGTAGCTGCTCTAGTTACGCCTATCATAGCGCCGGTCACGTCAGGTGTACAACCCTTGACTACAGACACTGCAACCATATCAAGCTCTCTGCTCACTAATGCAGGCAACCTGCCTCTTTCGAGCCTTGTCGATGTCACTTCTGTAACCACGCTCACTATACCACCGATCGCGACAGCTGGACAAACATTGACCACAGATATCACTGCCACATTAAGCACGCTGTCCCCCAACACTGGCGTTCTGCTTCTCTCAAGCAGTGCCGAAGTGACTTCTGTAGCCACGCTCATCATTCCAACGTTCACGTCAGTCGTACAAGTATTGACTACAGACACTAGTGCGATTATTCAGACATCATCATTGGATCCACTCCGAACATCGACTTCGAGCACGAATTACACTGCTCTGGCTGCAGATACGCGTGTAATAATCCAGACGTTACCAACGGATTCACTTACCACATCGACCATAACCACAAGTTTTAGTACTTCAGCTATAGATACTGATGCAATGATTCAAACATTGCCGGTAGATCCGCTTGCCATGTCGACTGTAGGCACGAGTTCCACTACTTCAGATGTAGATACTGGTGCAGTAGTTCAGACATTACCGATAGATCCACTTGTCACGTCGACTTTGAGCGTGAGTTTCTCTACTGCATCAACTGCAGCAGTCATTTCTTCGGATGCCATACCTACTATTTTAGCTGAAACATTGATCACGCCTATCACCTCGTTGTTTCCGGTACTAACATCCACCGCAATAAATACATCTTCGATTGCCACAACACCCGCAATAAACACATCGTCGATTTTCATATCTACCGGTTCACCTGATTCACTGGTCACGCCTATCACGTCTCTTACTTCGTCGTTCCCCATTGGACTAACATCAACGCCGATAACGATATTTTCGATAACCACATCTACCACTCTAATTGAAACACTGATTACGCCTAGCACTTCGTCCTTCCTTACTGGAGTGACAGCAATCGTGACGAACACGTCTTTGGGTGTTACACCTAGCAATTTATTCGAAGTGCTGAATACGCCTATTACTTCGTCGTTTCCTGCTGGGCTGACGCAGATGACCACATCTTCGATTATCACATCTACTTTACCGGACACACTGATTACGCCTACCACTTCATCAATTCTTACTGGACTGACAGCAATCGCAACAAACACGTCTTCGGAAGTCATACCTAGCAGTCTAACCGTAGTGCTGAATACGCCTATCACTTCATCGTTTTCGATTGGATTGGCACCCATCATGTCTACCTTCGACATACCAGTAACAACAACGAGGACCACCAGCCCAACTTCTGCTTCATCTACCGCAACAACCACATCTTCGATTGTCATACCTAATACTCTACCTCAAACACTGACGACGCCTTTCACCTTATCGAGCAATATTGGATCGATAGCAGCCAGCTCCGTCCTTGATATACCAATAACAACGACGTTGACCACCAGCTCAGCTTCCGCTTCTTCGACTGTACCTACCACGTCTTTCAGTATCACTCCTGTCAGTCTGTCGGAGACTGTAAGGACGCCGATCACCTCATCGATTCCTGTCGGATTGACAGCAATTACCTCTGCAGTCGGTTCGCTGACAACAACGATCTCAGATAGCAACTCAGCTTCTGCTTCTTCGACTGCAGCCACCCCATCCATGAACATCACTCTTACCAGTCTATCCGAGACAGTAGTCACGCCAATCACCTCCTCGAAACTCGGATTGGTAGTAACCACCTCTACCCTCGATATACCAATAACATCGACAATTATCGCCAGCCCGAATCCTGCTCCTTCAACTACAACGACAGAAGTTGTAACCAATGGGCAGAGTACGCTTTCCGTCGCTGCTGATCAACCACTCTTGAGTGCATCAACTGGTCTTCCCAACGGAGGTGTCAAGGCTGCTGGTACTGGTACAACAATCGCGATAAACCCTGTGGTGACCGCGTCGATCACTCCCGCGTCTGTGGCAATCCTCTCCAGCAGCACATCAAGTTCAAGCTCATCTGCTTTGCAACAATTTCTGCCGATGACAAGCAGTGATATATCGAGTAATAGTACGACAGCTTCCTGGTCCCCATCTTCGTTCTCGTCTTCATCTTCGTCGTCATCTTCAATTTCGTCCTCGTCCTTAGTCACGTCTGGTAGTACTGCGATAGCAGCCACGCTACCACTCGGCTCACTTACCAACACATTAGATACTGTGATTGGTCTTGTCACTCCCGAAGGCACGTCTTCTGCTATAACAAGTACAAGCATTACGACGACGAGCAGTGATTCGTCAAGCTCTAACACGATATCGGTCTCTTCATCACCTTCAATCTCGTCCTCGTCCTCAATCTCATCTACGTCTACCAGCAGTACGATAGGAGCTACGTCACCACTCACGTCTCTCGTCAATACATTAAACAATGCAATCGTTCCTGTCACTTCCGGAAGCACATCTTCTAGCACAACAAGTACAAGTGTCACGACGATGAGCAGTGGTATATCAAGTGCTAGTACAACATCCGTTTCGTCCTCATCTTCGTCCCTATTATCTTCATCCTCGTCCTTAACCTTATCTACGTCTACTAGCGCGACAATTACAGCGGTGCTACCACTCACCACCGTTGTTAACGCATCAGATGATGTGTTAGCTCCCGTCACTCTTGGAGGCACATCTTCTACCATCACAAGTACAAGTATTACGACGACGAACAGTACGTTCAGTGCTAGCACGACATCTGTACCGTCCTCATCTTCGTCTTCGGCCTCGACCTTATCCTCGTCCTCATACTCGTCCTTATCTATGTCTGCCAGCACTACAGCGACAGCCACGCTACCACTTACCACCATTCTCAATACATTAGGCAACGCAATGGGCCCTATCAACACTGAAAGCACATCTTCTAGCACAACAAGTAGCACGACGACGAGCGCAGATATGTCAAATATGAGCACGACATCTATCTCGTCCTCATCTCTAGCCTGGTCTTCGTCTTCATCCTCGGCCTCGCTGTCGTCCTCTTTCTCGTCGTCCTCGTCTACATCCTCATCTTCGTCTTCGGCTCTATCGACATCTGGTAGCACTACGACAACAGCCACGCTTCCACTAGCTACCGTCATTAATACATTAGGCAATGCAATTGATCCGATTACCACCACATCTTCAAGCATAACAAGTACAAGTAGCACGACGACGACAAGCAGTACGACGTCAAGCAGCACCGCTTCCAGCACGACATCTATCCTGTCCTCATCTTCGTCCTCGCCGACGTCTTCAGCTTGGTCCTTATCGATATCCTCGGCGTCATCCTCCTCCTCATCTTCGTCTTACCCTTCATCCCCGTCCGTACCTACGTCTGCTAGCCCTACGACCACAGCGACGTTGCCGCTTACCACCCTTGCTAACACATTAGGCAACGCAGTTGTCACTATTAACGCTGGAAGCACATCTTCTAGCATAACAAGTACAAGCAGCACGACGACGAGCAGTATGACATCGAGCAGCGCCACCACCAGCACGACAAGTAGCTCCACCATAAGTAGCTCCACGACGAGCAGTTCTACGACGAGTAGTTCTACGACGAGTAGTATGACACCGAGCAGCACCGCCACCAGCACGACAAGTAGCTCCATAACAAGTAGCTCCACGACGAGCAGTTCTACGATGAGCAGTTCTACGATGAGCAGTTCTACGATGAGCAGTTCTATGGCAACAGCCATGCTACCACTCACTACGCCCATTAACCCATTAGGAAACGCAGTCGGTTCCATTGCCACCCCAAGCACGTCCTCTAGCATAACAAGTACAAGTAGCACCATAACGAGCAGCAGTACGACATCAAGCAGCGCTGCCACTAGTAGTACCACATCAAATAGTGCCGCTATTAGTACATCCAGTACTTCCATGACTAGTAGTTCTACCACAAGTAGCACTACGACGAGTAGCTCCACAACAAGCAGTTCTACTATAAGCAGATCTACGATGAGTAGCTCTACCACAGTTAGCTCCACTACAAGCAGCTCTGCTACAACGAGTAGTTCTACTACAACGAGCAGTTCTACTACAAGTAGTTCTACTACAAGTAGTTCTACTCCAAGCAGTGTGACCACTAGCAGTGTGACCACGAGCACTGCGACCACGAGTAGTGTGACCACGAGTAGTGTGACTACGAGCAGTGTGGCAGCGAGCAGCACATCGTCGACCATCCAATTGACTACACTTGCAACGGTCATCGTCCCCGCTGTTCCATTAGCAGCTTCAACGACTACCTCACCTACCTCGCCTTCAACAACAACGTCCAAAGCTACCACATCTTCTTCGTCCTCGTCCTCGTCCTCGTCTCCTACTTCAACTACCACGTCCTCTGCTTCCTCGTCGTCGTCTTCTTCAGCTATCACGACTTCTTCGACTAGTACTTCGTCATCTTCGAGCTCCACATTATCTACAACAATCACCTCATCTGCTTCAGCTTCTACAACATCTCAAACTACCACGTCCTCTGCTTCCTCGTCGTCGTCTTCTTCGACGACTCCATCGTCTCCTTCCTCTTCCTCGTCTTCTTCAACTGCCACGACTTCCTCGTCCAGCACTTTGTCGTCTTCAAGCTCCGCATCATCTACAACAGCGTCGACCACTTCGTCATCCGCTTCCTCATCAAGCACGGTCTCGGTTCAAACCACTACTACGACGTCTTCTACAACCTCGTCTCCGACATCCTCGTCTTCTACAATCCCCTCTTCCAAATCCTCGTCTCCAACAACTATCTCGTCTTCCACAACACCATCTGCTACAACATCATCTTCTACGACTTCCTCTTCCACGAGATCATCAACATCTACCTCGTCTCCAACCTCATCTTCCACGACCTCATCTTCCACGACCTCATCTTCCTCGACCTCATCTTCCTCGACCTCATCTTCCTCGACCTCCTCATCATCCGCAACCTCCACAAAATCAAGCTCTACAACCTCATCAACATCTTCATCAACATCTTCATCCTCATCATCATCCTCATCAATGTCATCAACATCATCCACGTCCTCCTCATCTTCCACGTCCTCCTCAACAGCAACACCAGCAGCAACAGCGGCAGCAGGGACAGCATCAGCAACACCAACAAAATGTAGCGGACTATTAGGAACAGGCTTGCTTTGCTTGTAGAACAGTAACAGAAGCAAAGAAGCAAGGGCAAGCGAAAAGTTGGAGTTGAACCATCGCATAAAATCCATTCGACATATAGTTATACAATTTCCAAACATCAATATTTATATTATATTTCAGTCAAAATTAAGAGATCTTGTCAATCAAGTACACACTCCAAATTCTGAACCATATAATACTTTTCCTGCTGGTAACATACTTACCTAATCCCATGTCCACAGCTGCGCTATCATTGACGACTCTGCTGAGCATTTCAAAACGGGCTACAGTATACCAAGGTTCATGGGATTGATATTAACGTATATCGACTGGAAAGCTGCAATTCCACATCATCACTTCAGAAAAGAAAGTCAAAATACAAAGCACAAGTCACTCATAAACAAGCAGCCAAGCAACAGCGACAGTGTACGCTAAAGTAAATGAACGCTCAATCTGCTTCCAGAGAGAGAGAGTGTGTGTGAGAAGGAGGAAGAGAGAAAAGACCTCGTTTGTTACACGTGCATGCCAGAAGTATGAGGGGGATGAAGTAAGATGGAGAGAGGCAGAGAATGACAGAGAGCAAGATAGAATGAGAGAGACATAGAATGAGCACCATCGGCACAATACTTTTCATTTGGCATTCCTTCCGCATCACTCACCACTGCCCGCCACCACCTATTTACTGGTCCAATTGTTCAAGTTCAATTCTCCAATGCCTCAAAAGTCAACTCCATTCCAGCATCACTCACTCACTCATTCACTGCACATCACGTCAAAAAGCCCTCCTCCTCACCATACCAAACTCCCTCCTTACTCAAACTAGGCGGTCTATCCTCCTGCGTTCTTCCCCACGCACTGCCTTCCTCCTCCTCAGCCAGCCAAAGCTCCAACGTCCCTCCGTTAAGGAAAAAGTCATGGTCCAGCCAACTCCTTGTGTACGTCTTCCCATTCAACGTCGCTTTCTGGATATAGATATTCTTCGCCTTACCTTGACCAGGCTCATTCTCCGCGCTACCTTTCCCAGGCACACCACCATCACCTCTCCCATCAAAGTCATGCGCAACGATCCGCGCCGTCTTCCCCGTCACCGGACTCGTGATGCTAGATTCGCGAAAGAACGGCGCGGTGATGAGATACACGTTCTGTCCTGCAACCGGCCAAAAGCCCAACATGCTAAACACGACGAACGCTCCCATGGAGCCCGAATCGTCGTTTCCAGGCATGCCTGTCAACGTGCTATTGAAGAGGCGCGGGACATAAAAACGTGTCCGCGCACTGCTCTTGCCTGGTCGACCGGCGTAGTGGTACTGGAAGACGTGGTGCATGCCTGGTTCGTTACCGATATCGAAGAGTTCGTGGTCGTGCAGGAAATCCAGCCTGCGCACGAATTCGTTGTCGCTGCCGCCGAGGAGGGTGATTAGATCGGCGTTGTCGCCCGGCGCGTAGAGTGTGTATTGCCAGCTTGAGCCTTCGTAGGTCGCGATTGCTTGGGAGAAATGGCTGGTGTCGGGGACGGCGGGAGAGCCGAGAGCGGGGTCTTGGTAGATGAATTTTCCGTTGGCGAGACGGGGTTGGTGGAAGCCGGTGAAGGTTGTGTTTTTGTTGTGGAGGAAGGAGGTGGTGTGTGGGTTGAAATGGTTGCGGTAGTTGTGCGAGCGAGCGAGGTATTTTTTGTAGTCGGCTTGTAGGGTTTCTTCTGTCAGGTTTGAGGGGTTCAGGGTTGTGTAATGTGTTATGTTCATGAGATGTGCAACGGTGGCGATGCAGAAATCGTCGTATGCGTACTCGACTGTTCGTGAGATCTCAGCACCACGCAGGCCGTTGCCACGCAGTGTATCATCGTGCGGGATGAATCCTAATTCATTATAGATCTCGGCATGGGACCGACCTTCAGTTAGCGCGGAAAAGATAGGTTCGACTTCTGCATCCTTGATCATCCCAGTATACGCTCTCGTCCAGTTGATAGCTGGAGTAAGTCCCATCTTGACTGCCCAATCCGCTATGACCACTTCGGCGTTCGAACCTCCTTGAGTAACGCCTTTGTCGAGCTGCATATGACAATCAGGGAGGTAGCCTGTGTGTTCGTAGGTGTCGATGAGAGAACGAATCATCTCTTCGAGTGGATATGGATCGATTATTGTAAGTAGGGGAAACTGAGCACGGAAGCTGTCCCAAATGCAGTAGAAACTGTCATAATAAGGTTCTTCACTTTTCCACAGCGGGTTTTCACCAGTCATATTCTGAGGTGAGATGAAGTTGCGGTAGAGACCAGACCAGAAGGCGACTTGTAAATCATCAGTCACGCCGGTCGGGTCGACTTTGATCACGTCGAGTTTTGATTTCCATGTCGATGATTGTGTTTGTACGAGAGACGCGAAGTCGAAGGTCGGAATTTCGCGCTCAGCATGGTCGCAGGCTCGTTCGGGACTGATCCAGCTTTGGCCAACTCGTGCAAGAAGTGAACTCACGTCGTTTGGACGAGAGAATTGAACATAGGCACCAGCGTTGGTATTGAAGCCGGCGACTGTGATGTTGTTGATTGAAGAATGAATGATATCGCCTTCCCAAACACCGGCACTGTCTATTGGTGCTCCAGAGAAGTCGATGCAGGCATAGCTTCTGTAGCGACCGCTATTGCCGAAGCTAGACATATAATTCCCTTCTGCTGTTATTCTGCCAGTCGTGAGGTTGACAGTCATACGTCCATTAGCCCTCGAATCATAAAGATCTGTCAAGTCTGCTAGGACAAACATCTGTCTTTCTGCAGCTGGATCATCGCGAGAAGTATCTGGATAGTTGAATCGATACAATGCTGCATGCTCAGACGAGGTCATCTCAGTAGTAATATTGTTTGCAAGCTCGATTGAGAAGTAGCCCACACCTCGGATGACACTATTCCTCTTCCACAATTTCGCACGCTGCTGTTTGTCGAATGGCGCGCAGCCTTCGGGACGATTTCCTGCACATTGCGGCATTGGCCAGAGAGGAAAGTTACCCATACTACTACCTCCGCCAGTGCCTGTGTCGTGCATGTGGGAGAAGCCTGTGACGAAAGGGTCATCGGTCTGGAAACCACCTCGATTGCCAGATAAAGAGTCTGCCACTGGTTTCACCATGGCGTACGGTAAGCTTGCTCCGCCGAATACGTGTCCTGGAAATGTTATCAACATCAAAACTCTATGATTTGATAGAGATTTGTTCATTACCGGGTCCATATGTGCCAACTAGTGTATCAACGTGTTGCAGGATGTCTGCTTTCTGCCAATTGCTTGAAGTCCATGCTGACACATTCAGACCAGAAGTTGAGATGATAGATACGGGTAAAAGACAGTATACACCCACAATCATGACTGCCGCTAGTAGTGTAATTCGCCATCGTGTATTTGTCAATCTAGACAATATTGAGAGAATCTTTTTGTCCTGTTCTTTGTATACCGGTAGTGAGTCCATTTCGTCGTCGTTGTATTTTGAAGGTGTCGCTCGAACTACGAACCCTATGTAGGTGCTTCCTTCTGTGGTAAAGCACAATCGTATTTGTTACGCTTTTACATTAGATAGGATGATCTTGAGACTCAGCATCAAACGGCACGCCCGTAAGCTCATCAACACAATGCAAGCATTCGAGTGGTTAAGGCAATGGCTATAAGATAAAAGATGCAATTGTGATGGATGCTAGACCAGCAAATGACAAACTCGACACAGATGAGATATTTCGCCGATTTCAGCTCATGCCTTCCTTGAGCGCAAGAATACGCCAAGGCCAAGCGTTTTCCAAGCTTTATTAGCTCGCATAACTTGATCGTGACCTCGGTATGCATTCCAGGTCTTCAGTGACATGTTTGCATCGAAAATGAGCTACTTCAGGTTGTTATCAATGTCAAAGTACAAAAGAGAATACATGGGTTCATGAAGGAGTTTGTGCGAGGATGCTGAAGGAGTAGCCCTAGCCGTCTTCCGACACTGTTCCGAAGGGTACATTAGGACATCACGTGACATGGCGTTCAGACTGGTTCAATTCAAAAACGAAAACTCCTCAGGCAGCAAGATGCCTCTTTATGCATGTCTTTTCCGGCTTCAGGCTGTAAGCATCAAAACATAAAACACCATCACCTGACACTTTGCAATGTTTGCGGGTCAGATATGTTGCTTGCCTGCGTGTCTCGCGGAAGTGAAGAGTCAGACAGGCGTCGACATTTGTTTCGTGCAGTGCTCTAGAAAGACATATTTTGCCTCGTTATGCTCACAACCTCTCTACACTATCTCTCTTGAACCTGCCAAGTCCTTATCGTGTATTTCATCCAGATTTTAAAGATCTTATCGCAATTGGCGCATAGACGTGTATCAAAAGCCGAATATTACTTGTGACAGCGTAATCGTAAACCAAGTTGCCATTCTCTACCTTGCACCAAGCATGAATGACCTTCCTAAAGGGACGATGCTTGTTATCGCTTGGCTTGCATTGCCTTGCACATATCGCCTTGGTATTGCCAAGTATGACGATTCGGCTGTAGCATGTCGCGAGATAAGGAATCAATATTATTTATTTTGTGCAAAAGTCCTCTGCCAAAGTGGATGCCGCCAAATGACCCGGTAATGGTGCGGTTCTGACGGATGGGAAACAGCGAATGAGCAGGTGCGGTGTTATCAGTGTCCATAATTGCTTCTTTCAATAGAAGATACCGTGTGGGCCATGCTTGGTATGCCCGCCTGCCCAGCATACATAGGTCGATGTCCCCTCTCCTCTGCCATGCGCTCTGCTCAAGCTTTCACAAAACTTTGACAACATGGCGAGCCAGAACCTCGCCAACTACGCCCTCGATGGCGGTGACCCTCGTCAAGAGAAGAAGAACCCACATCAGCAACTACTTGACGAGGGCCCTCAGCTCGACGTCCAGAATGGTACATCCTTCAGCGTCGAAGCTGCTCAGATCTACAACGACCCTTCCGTCCTATTCGAGGAGTACCTCCACTATGCCAGTATCACAAGAGCTGCTGAGAAGCACTATGAAGAAGGAAGGTTACCAGAAGGTAAAGGTGGCTTCTCCCTAGGAGGAGTAATTAGAAACCGCTTCTCGAAGGGAGACAAATACCAGTCTGAGGGTAGTGATGGCAACACTGCCGTTGCGAGGAAGCACGATGACTTCTCTACTGTCACGGACGAAGAATGGAGGACTGCGAGCAGAGCTACTAGGACTGCTGGTTGGGGCACCATATTCTTTCTGATCACGACGGATATTTTGGGGCCTGCTGGCGCGCCGTGAGTGGCTGATTTTTCTTCTTCTTTTATTTTTAGGCATAACACTTACGATCATCTCAGATGGGCTTTCTCCAACACAGGCTACGGCCCCGGCGTAGCTTTATACACTGCTGTACTGTTTCCGCCTTCTGTTTTCCCTTTCTGCTTTTTCCCTCAAGACACTATCTCTAAAAAATTGAGAATGTGGAAGCTGACCAAGACTTGGTAGTTTGGATTCCTAGCCTCGTTATCAGGCTGGTATGTCTGGGGAACATACATGCATCTCGACTCCGACCGCTATCCAATTCGCGACTTCGGCCAGGCTTTCTTCCGCGTCTACAATCAACCTGTACGACACTTCATCAACGTTCTGCAGTCACTGCAGATGTTCATGTTGGTCGCCGTGCTTGTGCTTAGTCTCGGAGGCTCCGTCTCTCAAGTGTCTATTGGCGAGGATGGAAAGGTATGCTTACTTTCTGATTCCTGCATCATTTATGAGCTCCCTTCCTGTGGCCTCTCATGCTAAGATCTCTTCCTATAGAATGGCAACGGTCTCTGCTTTATCGTCTGCTTGCTCATCATCGCTATCATCGGGATGGTGCTGGGCCAAATCAGAACTCTGCAGCGTTTCGGCTGGCTCGCCAACTTTGCTGTAAGTATATCTAGAAGATACAAGTATTTACCTCGTAATGCTAACGTTCCACAGGTTTGGACCACCGTCGTCTGGTATGATCATCCAGCCCAGTGGCTTATTCGAGAATCTGTCTAACGTCTACAGCTCCCTAATGGCCGCCATCGTCTCTGCCACCGAGTCTCACCCCAACTACGCTGTGATGTTGTCGTCATTCGGATCAGGCGGAGTTCCATATGGTAAGTATCTCTCGGCGTCAACAACAGCTGGTCTGACAAAATGGCTAACCACATACCCGCAGGATTGACAAATTTTCCCGACGGCACAATCGACAGCGCCATTCCCGTCCGCACATTCGCAGGCCAGCCGCCTTCCGGCTACACGTCAGGTGGTGAAGGTTTCCTTGGGACATACCAAGGCATCAACACCATCATCTATGCGTATGGAGGCGCCATGTTGTTTTTCAACTTGCTTGCCGAGATGCGGAATCCATGGGATTTCTGGAAGGTACTGTCTCGCCTCTGCCTCTGATCTAATCTTGAGCTGACAATGGCGTATCTAGGGCATGTTGTGTGCGGATATTTTCATCTATCTTGTGTACATGGTATGTTTTGGTGTTTTTTTGGTTGCCTTTTGGCTTCGGCGCTGCAGGAACCAGTTTCGCTGATTTGGTGAATCCGACAGTTTTTTGGCATTTTCCAGTACTCTTTCCAAGGACAGTACACGTACAGCGCGGCTATTCAAAGTATCAACCCTTATGCTCCCCAAACAGCTGGCAATATCCTGGCTATCATTGGTATGTCATCAAGCAAAAACAAGAAGAAGTCGTACCTAGGCACTGACACGAAACAGGCGGTCTGATTGCAGCAGCACTTTATGGTAACATTGGCATTAAAGTCATCTACAAGTATTTGCACGCCCATACAAATTCTTGGGCTTGTTCATTGCTGACGCTGACCAATAGCAATGTATTTGTCGAACTTTTCCACTTCCCAACCCTTTCCACCAAAAAGGGCAAGGTGATTTGGTGTTTTATGGTTCCTTGCTACTGGGCACTTGCGTTCGTCGTTGGCGGCGCTGTGCCTAACTTGGGTTTACTTTCCTCCCTCGTTGGTATGTGTTCAATCCCTGATTCCGCATCTCTGCCTCTGAACATCTTCAAACCTCGACCGTTGCAACGTTCTAACATCATCAGGCGCCTTCTGCATCGGCAACTTCACGTACGCTTTCCCCGCCCTTCTCAAAATCGGCTTCGACATCAAAAAAGGCGCCATGTTACCCGAGGAGCACTTCAACGAGACGACCAGAAAGTACGTACGCCTCGACAACGGGCTGAAGAGGTGGATCCGAGGGTATAAGAAGACGTGGATGTTGACGACCGCTAATATCATTTATATGCTTGGTGCGTTGGTGGTGTGCGGTATGGGCTGTTATTCTGCAATTTCGGCGCTCATGAGCGCTTTTGGGGATGGTGCTACGGCGACAACTGCGTTTAGTTGTATTTCGCCATATGCTGCGTGAACGGGGAGGTGCAGATGCAGGTTAATGTGATTGTCGCCTTCACAGGTGGCTTTGTCCTGTACTGGAGGTTGGGTCGACCGTCGACCTTGGGTGTTCGCGTGAGGACGATATATTTGCTTCTTCAGCTTGATATTTAGTAATCACGTGACATATCGTGTCAAACAGCGCATTGTATACTCCTAGAAATGCAAGAACTACAGCACGCTCTAGATCAGTTCCTCAGCGCGACGCCCCAGCACGACGTATGATTCACTCAAGACCTGCCGCATCGCCCATGGTAATCGCGCATGCGCCAGAGAAGGGCCGGAAGGGACGACTGGATAAGAGTTTATCATGCGGCTTCGTGCTCGGAGTCCCTATCGTTGGACTTTGCAGCATGGGGTTTCAGAGCAGATCTAATCCATAAACAGATCGAAATAAATCGTGGTTCAAGAAACAGCTTTAATTGAAATGTAGTCCGATCCGAAGCCGAGCAAGCCGAGCTCAAAAAGAGGCCTTGGCATTGGTCGTTGTTGAGGACGAAAATAGTACCTCGTTTCTGGATTTAGACATCCTCAGATTGTGATATACTCGATGGTAAGAGAGAAGTCTCGTTCTGCCCACGAAGGCAGAAGCTCAATCTTGAGTGACAATGTGTTGTACTGGATGACGAACTGCGTGCAGAAGGTTTGAGACATTGGTCGACAATGATGACACCATCTTCTCCGCGCACCAACCAGATCCTTTTCAGCAGTAGCAACTCCACTGGGGAGCTCGTCTTTGCGCTGTCCTCGATGCTGTCGTCCAAAGGTCTCATTCTTGATGGGGAAGTAGGTCAGGTTATTGACAAATGTCCTGTGTAACGCCAAGTCACCCCTTAGTGCTGATCACTGAAGAGACGTTGTGATAGCTTCCAAATCTCGTGTACACGGACCTACAGACACACAATCGTCAGGGAGGAAGCATGAATTTGGGCATTTGGCGACGGCAATGGTACACCATGCTACTGCCTACCGATCGCAGACACCATAGAATGCGAAGTAGCTATTCCGAGCACAAGGAAAAATAAGCTTTGGATCAGCGGACGCACAGAAAGAGCGTCTATTCTCGTCTCGTTTTTGTGAAACCACCAACTGTCATTTGACGTCACAAGCATGAGGAAAGATTCGAAGCGTTGTACTACGTACAGTATAAGAATACCTCGATCGTGCTCCTCACTTCCGTCCACATATCTCAACTCAAAATCTCATTACCATGTCTCGAACATATACCTTTACAGCTCTATTACTCCTAGCTGCACAGCATATCACTGCTGCTCCGTTAATTTCTTCCAGAACACCTGACAATGCTACCGCTGAAGCGTCTGTCTGGGACTACATCATTGTCGGTAGCGGTGCAGGCGGTATACCCGTCGCCGCCAACCTCGCTGCCTCTGGAGCACGCACACTCCTGATCGAGCGTGGTCCACCTTCATCAGGTCGCTGGACCACAGCAGAATATGGTGGCCTAGCCGACTCAAACTGGAAGCCTGATTGGCTGGCCAACAGCAACCTCACCACCTTCGACGTCATGTCCTTGTACACTGAAATCTGGACTGGTAACTACTCTGCTGATATTTTTTGCCCCGATGTCACTGGTGGCATCGCAAGTTGCGTGCTTGGCGGAGGTACAGCCATCAATGCTGGTTTATGGTGGCGCCCAGCAGATATCGATTGGGATTATGTCTTCCCATCGGGCATCGGCTGGTCTTCTGATGACATGCAAAATGTGACTGATCGTGTGTTTGAAAAGATCCCAGGTACATCTGTACCAAGCACCAATGGTGAGCTGTATTTGCAGGAAGGTGCGCACGTTATCGAGGGCGCTCTTCGACAAGCTGGCTGGGAGCAGGAGATCACCAATGATATGCCTAATCAAAAGACTCAACGACGTGTTTTTGGCAACACTACTTTCATGTATGAGCATGGAGAAAGAGGCGGACCAATGGCTACATACTTGGTAGACGCCGTACAAAGACCCAACTTCAGTCTGTGGACGAACACACTTGTCGAGCGAGTCCTACGGAACGGCAGCACGGCTACTGGCCTCAGCATTACCTCAGGTGGTGTTGGCGGTCACAGCGGCACAGTATCTCTGTCTGGAAAAGGTGGTGTTATCATTTCTGCCGGTGCATTCGGCACGCCCAAGCTCCTCTTTCGATCGGGCATTGGACCTCAAGACCAACTCGAGATCGTCAAAGAGGCAGAAGGAGACCTGATGATTAACGAAAGTGACTGGATAAACCTCCCCGTCGGCTACAACCTAGCAGATAACATCAACGTAAGCAAGAATCCCACCAAATCTCACTTCTCGCACTCTAACACCCTCCACAGACCGACATAGTTTTCACTCACCCGTCGGTAGTAAACTACGACTGGACTTCCGCCTACTCTAACCCCATCCCCACTGACGCTGCTGCTTATCTCACTAATCGTACCGGTCCTCTAACGCAAACTGGCAGCAACCTTAACCCAATGATCTGGGAACCGCTCATCGGCACTGACGGTTTCTACAAACAACTGCAATGGACTGCCCGCGTCGCATCCTCTCTTAATGTCCCCAACCCAAACGGCACAGTCATGACAATCTCAAACTACCTCGGTTTAGGCCAATGGACACGCGCACGCACCACCATCAACACCAACTTGACCATGCAAGCAGGCTACATGGCCATCTCGTCCAACAGCGCCGACCGCGCGGCAATCATCCAAGGACTCACGGACATGCGCGCCGCGTTGGCCAACATCACTGATCTTACAATCCTACAACCTGCCGGCGACATTTCTAGCGAGGACTACGTCGATCAAACCGAGCATGCGCCCGTCAATCACTGGTTAGGAAGTTGTAAGCTGGGTACTGACGATGGTAGAAGTGGTGGACAGAGTGTTGTTGATCCGGATACGAGGGTGTATGGGATGGAGAATCTGTTTGTGGTGGACGCGAGTATCTTTCCTGGTTTGACGACGAGTAATCCGAGTGCGGCGATTGTGATTGCGGCGGAGAGGGCAGCGGAGAGGATTGTGGCGTTGGTGGGATGATTGGATGATGAGGTAAAACGAAGATGATGATGCTGTGGTTGATGGGGTTTATGACTTGATGACTTCATAATATGCATACATAATTAGATAACGACCTAGCAGCAGCGTCTGTATAAACTAGCAGGATACAATGAACCATGATACCTTATATCATGTTGATGACAAAAGTGGAAAGTGTGCCTCTTATCACGAAAAGCAGGATCTCAAGCACGTTGCATAAGTAACAAGCAGTCTCATCATGAATATCCGATTACCGTGGTTGGACGCTAGCACGATCCAGCACCCATCGACATCATGACATGATAGCAGGGAACTACGAACTCTTGCGACGACCAAGGAAGTAAGCCATGACATAGGTGATGAAGCTGCCGAATCAAGAACAAGCTATCTCCAATCGTGTATCAGTATGCATTTTCCAAATACAGTGACTTTCTAGGAACAGAATGACCTTCGTGCTTAGCTAAGCCATCTATAGTGGGGTATACGACAATACGACTAGTGAGATTGAATGATTAACCAACACCGCACGAGTCGCCTCTTAGTCCTTTCGGATCCGCCATTGGCGAATGTACTGCCACGATGACACGCATCGATTCGCTGTTGTTTCGCGCGGTTGTGCAAGTCATTTCGATGGTCGATGCGACCAGGTTGATGGCTTTCAGGATCGTGGATAGGAGAGACATCATGTGTGCATGACGACTGGACGACGCGGCGAAAGCAATATAAAATGGACAGGCTGCTCTTACACAAGACAGCATAAACACATCGATCATCCATACAGTGCAAATATCCTTTGCGTCCAGGCATCATGCATTTCTTCAAGGCTCCCCATCTTTAGAACGCATTCGTCATTTCACTCCTTGTCGAATCGTATTCGTCCAAAGTATGCGCTAATCTAGAATAGGACATTGGTAGAACTATGTGCTGGACAAATTGTTGCATAAAGTTCTAACTTAATTTGATTCGGCACAGCCACCATCCAACAGTATATAGAGTAGAAAAGCACTACAATGTTCGCTCGTTATGGGAATACGACTGGTCAGGCTCTACGACTGGAGAATCGCAGTATGCAATTCGAGCACGCCTGCAGCGCTATCCGATCCAATGAACACATGTCGCTCACACAAGAAGTCCCGAGGAGGCTGTGACAGGTGTAAGGAACAGAGGAAAAAGGTACAGTAGTGTGACTTCGTCAGGAACGCATACCAGTGACCTGACCAAGACTAGTGTGATGAAGCCAGACCGGCCTGTCTGCGTTGTCATAACGGAAATCAAGCATGTGTGTATAAACTTAATAATGAGCAGGCAAATGCCGCACCGTATAGCACCAGTCCCGCACAAGATTTAGAAGGGTTCACTTTGATTGAGAACAATCAGGCTCTACCACAAGATTCCGCGTCCCGTCAATCTGTAAGTATCACACCCGGCCTTAAATCGATCAACGCAACAACCTCTTACACTTCTGGAGCGGCTGAATCCACTCGGACATATCCAATTAGCGATGCTACGGACATTGCACTGCTCAGTCATTATATATCGCACACCAGCAGAATACTGGCACTCCATGAAGCCGATTACTACGTCCTGCAAGTGCACATTACAAACATGGCGTTTCACACACCTGTAGTTATGGAGGCAATACTCGCCGTTTCGGCCATGCGTACCTGCCACGACATGGCAAAACCCCTCACCGCACTCTACAGCGATGCAGAACAAACACAACTATTGTCGCTTTTTGAATTGGGCGAGCAACATTATCAAGAGTCTCTTGACCTTTCGAACTCTATAGTCCCAGCTGAACATGTGCTGGCAAGTGGAATCGTGCCGTATCATTATGCATACATTAGACAAAGTACCTGCGTTAGAAGATGGACCGTCAGACATGACTCAACGATTATTCGTCCCTATAATAGCCAGCACACAAGTTCAAACATTGACCAAATTGCAAACGAGAGTCAAGGACATGGTGGGACGCGTTACGGAGTCACCTAGCAGCCTCGCTCACTCGTGCACTCATGCCCTTGACGTGCTTCTTGAGATCCTGCAGACGGCATACGGTGTTGAAGTTCCCACTGAAATGGACCGCAGCGTTGATACGGACTGGAGTGTTCCTTCTCCAGGAGATGAGCTACCAGACTGGCTGAGATCATATCTATCACGACACCGATCAGATCGAAAAGAAAAATCGGTACGAGCTCACGTCTTATCATTTGTACATCGTGCGCCTACAGCTTATATCGACTTCATCATCCATACGCTGCAAGACACCAGCAATGCGCCAATTTCACGATTGTTGACATGGAAGTCATTGCCAGGGACATTTTCGCTCATTGACTGGTGTATCTCATGCTGCTCGATGGCGTCTGGTGGATCGGCGACATCGGAATGTGGGAATTGGAGGGACTCTCGGCGTGCATGTGTGCGTCTGGCTATAGAGAGGAAGATGATTGGTGGCCAGGAAATATGTTCAGGATCAAAAAGGGTATATCAAATGCTGTGGGGAAAGAATGACGAATATGCAGATTACAGTGGTTGACTACCACGGGTGATGCAGTTTCTGTGCTTCTCCGCTGGATTTGTCAACCTCCATATGCCAACTTTTGTCGTCATTATCCTTCAATTTGTCTGCTGCGGCCAATTTTTTGTGTGCTGGGAAACAAGAAAGAGTTCTCGAATGACAACACAATGTACTAGCCCGTAATACCCTAACGAGTCTAGACCAGTGCGTGCAATTGTCAGATGCAGAGTGGTATCGTATGAGCTCAAACGGCGGTTGGATGTATGTTGAAGAGCAAGAGACGTGCTTGCGCGAAAACGGCGTTCCACGTTGTGTTGAAAACTAAGGCACATGACAGCCCTTCAAGCACTAGTTTTTCAATCGTCTGTTCCTGTCCACAGCGGTGACATGGTATAAGCGACATGAGAAACGAACACTCTGCAAGAGGACATTGAAAGAAGAGACGCTGGCGCAGCCGTCGCCCGATGTTTCGAAACCGCTCAATCTATGTTTTTGAATTTTAACCACATGGCACTACTGGCTACCACTCTTGCATTCCTCCAGGGACAGGACATCACCTATATCGCCGAACTGCCCTTGAACTAGGCTTCGTCAAATCATCGCTGCACGGCCTACAGAGTCAGCTGCCAGGACTTGGTAGTCCGGTCGACCAACCACTGCGTCCCGAAACCTTGCGTAGTATATTTTTGGTTGACACCAGAAAGCACCTTCTTCTTGCCACACTGCGCACTGTCAAGTGCAGCGTAACCGGAACATCTGTCAATGCTTCGGTTGCAGTAGGAAGATAGCCTTGCAAAGGCGCGAGGACATTAAACCAGCGATCGAAAATTGTAGGTGGGAAGCCGGAGTAATTATGGCTTGGATAAACTGCAGTGACGGCAGTAACGAGGAGAGGCATAGTGCTGAGTGACAGACCAACCCATGGAGGAAGACTCGAGCCTTTCGGTAAAGTCGTGGCGACCTTATACGCTCGGTTGTATATTGCCATGCTGTTTCATGGCCCAGACACCACGGTGTCACCCAGGTAACCAGGCACCGGTGTGTGAGCTTGACGTTCTGCGAATACATACGCGACTTGCCCCCCTTCTGAATGTCCTGTTGCGATGAAAGGACCATCAGATTTTAGTTGTTCCGGAAAAGCCTTTCGTGCTGCTTCGATAGCATATGCAACATCTTTCGCGCCAGATGGCCCGTTTTGATGCTTAAAGGCCTGGCCTGGTGCTTGCACGCCAAGACCGGCATAATCAGTCGTAACGACTGTAAAGCCATCTATTGCGAAAGAGTAAGCGGCCATGAAGTGATACTGAAGAGAGCGATAGTTGCTTGGTGCGTAAGCAGGAAAAAGGCCGGAGGTTCCGTGGGACTACGCGATCATCGGAAAGCTAGATGCATTCTGGATCGACTTTGAATACTGGTAGGGTGCATATGGCCAGAGGACAAAGGCCGTTGCGGGTACAGTAGTGCCGTTTAGGTTTTGAGACGCATACATGATGCGTGACATTGTCAGTGAGGATGGCACAGTGTAGTTGGTCAGATCTGTGTGCTGCTCGACTTTGAGGAGATCGCCGGGCGTACTGATACGTGCATCAAACGTAGACGGAAGGGAGTAGAAGTCGCCGAGCGGCACATGTGCGTGTGCAGCGCGCTCAAAGGTGATGGCTCCATCGACTCTAGTTTGACAACCTGCATCGCAAATGGTACTTCCTTGGGCCGTACAAAGAGAAACAAGAGAGGAAACGTAGACTAGGTGTGAGAGTACCATGGCTGATCGATCGAAGGGGGATGTCGTGATGTTACTTTCAAGTGTGCTGACCTGCTTGTTATTGACATTTTCTGTGCGAAAGCCAGAGCTTTATATAAGCACTCCGTCAACCTCGACAAGGCCAGTTCGCGCAACGGTAAGGTCTACGTCGTAAGCAGATGCTGGTATTTGCGCTAGGAATTTTGCTCTCCTTGCATGACTTGGTCGCTCTCCCAAAGTGAACGAGCGTATCGGGGTTTCGTAGAGGATCAAGGGACTAGTATTTCAAATTCTTGAGTCGTATATAGGTGGCGTCGACAGCACCAAATCAGATGCTGGACGGCTGTCTTAGGTAGTCTATAATAAAGAGGTAGCGGAGCGTAAGGTTGATTGCATAGCCTAACCAACATGACAAAGCGTAGTACATGTAGCAGCGTATTCGGCGCTCGGACTCGACCTAACCGTACGGGCTAGATGTATTGACTTGGCACTTAGCTTAGCTGTTATTACCTTTCGGAAAGCTGAACTGCAAAACGAAAGATGGGAGGGCCAGTGTGGCTCCGACGAAGGAGTAATCATAAGCAGTCATGCACAATGCCAAACCTTGGACGCATAGTATGAGTGGATGCGCAAGCTTTAGACTTCCTTGGGGTCGGTCGGGTCTTTGACTAGTAGTAAGAGAACCATGTTGGTTTTCTGCGTTCAGATAGCGATTAAAAGCGTCACGAGACCGAGGTTGATATGCGAAGAAGCTGATGACTTTTAGAGGAGGTGAGAAGAAGCACGCCTGACTTCATGAAAAACGAGTGGGTGGTCCTTTTACGTTTGACAGCAAGTGTATCGGAAGAGGACTGAAGCGTGGTCACTTTGCCGCGTAAGCCGGCGAAATGCCTCTTTTGTCCTTCTTTGACATGGAGCGCATATCAGCATCTCGCCTGCCTCCATCCCTAACTTTGAGACAAATTCCCAGTCGACTTCATCGTCAGATATTTTCACGATGCCGCCTTTGAAACGCGAAGCGTATTGACGTGTTGCATGCAGGACAGACGTGGTGAAGTTCAGAGGATGGAAAAATCACTTGTGCGCAACGCAACTTCGTCTTGTTTCGAGGTTACTATTGGCACTGTTCACGACAGGATCACGAAAGTGACACTTCCTCATTGCCACTGGGTTACTCGAAGTGTAAGTACAACTTCTGATTTTTCAAGTCGAAGCACTTTCCTGCTCAGAGAAAGGGTAACAGTTCGTGGCCAAGGGATTTTGACCCGAGGTTCTCCAATTGACTTTTCATGCGATTCAAGCACCAATCTGATATGCACGAACATTCATCCCATGCGACAGCCAGCTTGACATACAACATACAACAATGCCGCCTCAATTCTGGCGTCGCATACATGAAATCCACACGCGAGCCGAGCAAGAAACGCAAAGCACCTGGAGAGGGCGCTGAAAAACGACAACGCGTCTCTCTCGCTTGTGAATATTGCCGAAGTCGCAAGCAGAGGTGTGATAGCGGCCGACCCTCATGTTCGGCGTGCAAAGCTGCAGGACAGCAATGCCAGTATGATGAGACGATACGAAGGAGGGGTTTGGTCCCTGGTTACGTGCGAGTCCTGGAATGTCTGTTCGGAGCACTTTTCTCTCGGATTGGCAGTGCAGAGGACGCCATGATAAATCTGCTTACTGATGGTGCTATCTGGCCCTCGGAAAACCCTGAGGAAGGAAGTGATCAGGGAGGTGACTCGAATGCGCTATTTCAGCGGTGGAAGAAGAGCAAAGTTTGCCAAATCATAGAGAGCAAGCTGAACGATAACGAAGTGTCAATCGACGTTACAACGCCAGTTCCGACTTGGTTCGAGCAAGATATAGGCAGGCTTGCAATGCGGACTCCTGATGCCGGCGCCCTTCGTGATAGAGGAATGTCACAGCTTAATTTAGACACTAAAATAGCAGCCGCACCATCAACATCTACTTTTGAACAAGACTTCTCCAGGACTACATCTCGGACTCCTGTAGTTGGTACCCTTGGTGACAGAGGACCGTCACAATTTCCCTATCATCCTAGGACTATCGAGGCACTCGCTACACCTGATGTCGAGCAAGACTCCTACAGGGTTCCTTCCCGTGTAAGTACTTTACAAGATTCTGGAGCTAGCACATTTCAAAGTGTTCGCATTAATCTCAGGGAAGCCCTATCAAACTGTACAGGCTGGGAACGAGCTACGGCTATAGCTGATAGTAGCATATCCCTGGTCTTACCCTCGAACTCCTGGCGACTTTTCGACATATTCTTCACGTTTACTTCCTGCTGGTTACCGCTGGTCGAACGTCGACACATTTTCAAGATCGCGGAGTTATATCAGGGGAGTGAGAAATTGTATGTAGAATCGAGACTTGAACGCAGCTCTCACTCAGTCCTTTGGGCGGTGATGGCATATGCTTCTTTCCAGGACAGAAGCTCGAGGAAGAACCACACAGGTGTTGAGGAAGATACTCTCACACCAGAACAGTTGCTTGCCGTCGCCAACTCGCTTGTAGCGGAACCGTTTGAGGTTGCATCGCTTGAGCAAGCTCAAGCCTTAATTCTATTGTCCCTCATCAACTGCGGACGTGGTAAGTTCACTCAGGCTTGGCAGCAAGTTGGTGGCGCAGCCTCTTCCACACGATGTCACCCAGACGTCGCCTCATCCTCAAATAGCAAAGCCATCAACTCTTGTTGCTACATTTTAGATGCCCTCATCTCCGCAAGGTGCGGACTAAGACCTCATTTAGCCGGAGAGATTGCTCCACACATCGATGTCGACGGTGTGGAAGAGTACGAACGCTGGATCAACAGAACTGATATACGAGATGATGCGGATGTTCAGATACCAAGAGCCATGCCACAAAGACTGTACTCCACATTCAACACGCTTCTTGATCTGATCCCTATTCTGCACTCTTCACGTGAGCACTATGATGCAGCGAGATGGCTCTCGGATTGGTATACCAACTTCTGTACATCGAATCGCCAGGCACTCTCGTCCTCAGGTATATTCTCTTCTCCTGGTCTAGCTCATACTATGATGATCTATCACTTTCTACATTGTCGTTTGGTCGGCGATAGCCACGCTACTGACATGCTCAATATTGCTGCGTCGTGGGAAGGCATTTTTGGGCACGCAACTTTGCCTCCAACATTCGCATTACTTCTGGATGATAATCATGCAGCTACATGTCGGGCAGTTTTCAAAGGTCCACATGACGATAAAGGTACGTTTTTGAGAAAAGAAATTTGGCAAGAGTCTCTATCCCACATCAGCCCTGTGTCTCGATCCCCTTTCTTGTCCATGATACGTTGTGTATCTATACACATATGTGGATCAGGCACCGTCCCATAAACCAATTGTTGCAGACTCTTCTTTGTCCCATCCGCTATTATACAAACTGTTCAATGTCCAATGAAAGACTGACAAATCATGTGCAGGCGACACTGCGATCAACGTAAGCGCAAACGAGGATTCGAAGCCAGCCCGAAGACTGGATACTGTCGCTACACATCCTTCTATGACTGATCACAGCTTCATGATCATGCCAAATACCACTCACGCTCAAACTACAGCTCACAGACCTGAGTTACGTCAACAAGAGACTAGTGAGCTCTTTCAAACTGCTAGCAACTCCCACCACCACCAACACGATCACTCGATCAACACAACGTATGGTAGTATACGATCAGAACCTATACCTCTGCACATGCCTAACAACAGTGTTACACATGCACAGTTGGCTTCCATTGGTCATTTACCATTGAGTCAGCACGGGCTTCCAGATTTTCGACACTTCAACCTCGATTTGCCAGCTGGGATCGATCTTGATGAATGGATGTATGAACTCGCTCAGAAACCAGAATATAATGACCACTCCGCGTTCATGATGAACCTGGGCGCAATCGGAGGGCATCAAACATTTGATAATATGTTTACTCATACTGATCTGCGGTAAAATAGATCCGCTATGTTGCTTATGCACCTAGGTACTCATGGCTTGAGACTAAAGCTGTCTTTAAGAAAGGCCATCCAGGCTGCGCGCATGTCTCGGCGTGCTCCTTTGGAGTACTCGCAGCAGAATCTGTCATACGGCCGTTGAACAGTTCTGCGCTTGACCGGTCTCTACAGTCGAGAACGCTTACGATAGTGCGTAAGATCTGCCTCACAGGCAAATATGGTCCTCGCTCCTGCTCATCGCAGAATAGCATACATTCCCTACAGTTTCCAGATCAGGACATTTCAGCCGGCTGGTCGACATTGTCCGATGGATTCTCCAATGTAGGGGCTCTCTGCATCCACGATTTATACAAAGAACACCTTACCCAAATCAACGAGCTGTACCAGTCTCTCGTAGGCTACTTTTACTTCGTGCATCAGCGTCTGATGTGGATATCAGAATCGAAGTTCTTCACTCCTAGCTGCATACTCAGATCGAGTCGGTGCACCTCATAATCTGCATGGATGATGCAGGTTACCGATTTCGAAACCACACTTCTTCTTATCTGATGTGCTCCTCATACAAGGTGTTCAGGCATGGCAGATTGATACGAGTCGACGATATATGCTTCAAGGTGTCGATAGAAGAGCCTAATACCATCGATATTATACTTAGTAGCTAAAACTCGATCATAAGATAGTTCTGTCAGTTTCAAACATAGATAGTAGTGTGTAGCCGGAACTATTATCAACCGGTCACTCGTGGCCTAGGACCGCTGTGGAGGGTATCCGAAGTCTCTCCGAGCTACTCGCCTTATGCCGTTCTCTAGTAGACTCTTCCTCGAGTGACAATGTTTTTAAATACACTCATCAAATCTAGAAGGTCTATGGGCATCCTTCACACCTTATAATACCTTATTGTCCTGGCCCGCGAATTCTGACAACGACGTGCGGTGGTAACAGAAGAAAGTCTTCGGTGGAAACTTATCGCGAAGTCGTCATGTGGGATGCGGTTAAAGTCAAAGTTATGCCGTTCCTTCAAACAGATCATCGGCCACGCTTTCTATTTGGTAAAAAGTCGCCAGACTTCATGCTGGTCTTGTGTTGTGGTGCTGCTTCCTACACTCGTTAGCTCCCAGTCTCTGCCGATGGCCATACCTGCGGCGTCATCACCGTCGCCCCTATTCACAGGACGAAAGAGATCCTTCGCCGACTTCAAGAGAGATTCTCCTCCACATCACTCGCATTCGCCGAGGTCCACCCCAAGCATCCTCACAGGATATCCTCAAATTGACGAGCACAACGTTCGGGCGCGACTACACACTCCTTCTGGTCACGCAGCTGGCTCTGACCACTCACCTGTTTCTGCCACTCCTTCTCGGCCAGGTTCCCCTTCTCACTCACGTGTAGCTGGCACAAGACATCTTGAACGCTGCCCACACTTCTCCCCCGATGCCTCACTCGTCCTCATTGGTGTGCCAGGCGCTGGTACCTCAAGTCTAGCAGTAATTGCTGCTAAAGCACTGCAGCGCAAGATTATTGACTCACATGACTACTTCGTTAAACTCTCCGGGTGCTCCAGAAATGAGTTCAGGAAGAGATATGGAAGCGCAAGATATGCCCAGCAAGAAACATATATTATGAGCAAGCTCTTTACAGAACATAGTACGAATACTGTTATTGCATATGGACCTATATCAAGCAGAGAAGATGGTGGCAGTCAGGTATTGAAAGAGTTTGCTCAAACGCATCCTGTAATATACGTCTCAAGACATTCAGGCTCAATTGCACGATATTTAGGTGTCGAGGAAGAGCGCATCCACCAGCTCATTAGAGCCGCTGGACCGCTGTATAGAGCTTCATCGAATCTAGAGTTTCACAACTTTTCTGAAAGCACCGCTTCCTCGTCATCTGATCCAAGCACTCCTCGGAAGCAACAGGATCCATCGCGCAAAGCTACACCGTATCTTGTTCTGAAAGACCTGGAGCAGGATCTCCTCAGGATGTTGGAGCATATCTTCGACGGCAAAGTCGTGCTATCGAATATTGTTTCGTCCTTTCCCCTGTCATCACGTGCTATTGAGGCACGAAGATACACGCATTCCCTGGTCTTACCATTATCCGTTCTGGAGAAAGAAGAGTTTGCAATTGAAGAAGTCGAGGCTGGAGTCGACGCCCTTGAATTGATAGTGGATGTACCCTTGAGCCATGATGGCACCATACCACATTGTGCAGATATCGTGGACAGTATTTGCAAACAGTTCGCACGACTTCGAAGAGCGACGGTGCTACCAATTATATACAGTGTCGAGTCGTCAAATTTGATAAGCATGATGGGCGTTAGGCCTAAAGAGCCCAAGCTACTGGAATCATATCTTCAGCTAATACACCTCGGAGCTAGGCTATGTGCAGACTATCTTGCTGTCGACCCTGCACTTGACGAATCGGCATTCGAAACAATCATCGCTTCCAAGGGTCTTAGCAAAGTTATAGGCTCTCATCACGAACCAGAAGGGTGGGCGGAGGGCAGTTGGTATGGCAAAGTGGCGGAAGAATTTGCTCTACGTGCTTGCAAAATGGGCTGCGATGCCTTAAGGCTAAGTCAACCAGCTAAGAAAAAGGCAGACAATCTTGCCGTTGCAAATTTTGCACGTCTCTTGAATGAATCACCTCGATTCGACAAAGAAGTACCGATTTGTGTCTACAATACTGGCATACCAGGAAGAATGTCGCACTCTTTCAACTCTTTCTTGACACCTGTAACACATGAGCGACTACCTCGATCACTAGAAGGTAGTCCATTTGATGCGTCGCAGCTTATTACCGTAAAGGAAGCCCATGGGGCTCTATTTTCCTCATTCATTCTTGACAGGCTGGACTTCTTCATCGTTGGTAAGATGGTTAGTCACAGCTTGTCACCGGCTATGCACAACGCAGCGTACAAGTCAATGGGCCTACCACATCAGTACAGTATCTGCGAGATAACCTCACTACGCGACTTAGCAACGATGATTGCGAAAAACAACTTTGGTGGAGCATCCGTGGCATTACCTTTCAAGGTGGAGATTATTGCCACACTGGACAAACTGGACGAGAATGCGGAAGCCATCGGGGCTGTGAACACTCTCGTTCCTATACGACATGACTACGAAACAGACACTTCTCATGCACAAGTACACCATCGATGCGGCAAAGTGATAGGGCTCAAAGGAATAAATACAGACTGGATTGGCATAAAATCGACCATTAGCAGTGGTCTCTCGCCAGTAAATGCAGTGAGCACAAGCACGGTCGCCCTGATTATGGGCGCTGGAGGTATGGCACGTGCTGCAGTATTAGCCCTCATAAGGCTCGGTGTAAAGACAATCTTTATCTGGAACAGAACCTACGAAAATGCGTATCGTGTAGCTAAACACTTTCAAGGACGTAATCTAGTCGACTTGACTGGTGACAGGAGCTCTAGCGGTACTGTCGATGCAGCATCAAAGCCTACGTTGCATGTTCTATCCAGTCTGGACCAGGAATGGCCAGCACACCGTGCGTCTTCACCCACTATCATTATAGCGGCAATGGCGGCATCTGGACCAAATGGTATTTTCATCGCGCCCCCCAATGTTACACTTCCACCTTCATGGCTCGCTTCTAGCACAGGCGGTGTTCTGCTTGAACTTGCTTACAGGCCTGTGGTTACACCATTGCTACAACAAGCAAGGAGACCAGAATTTGCTGCACGTGGTTGGCTTACCAAAGATATGCTTGATATGTTGCCTGAGCAGGCCTTTGCACAGTTTGAAGTCTTTACTGGGAAGAGGGCGCCGAGGAAGGTGATGAGACAGGCCTTGTCCGACGACTTTAGACAGAGATGGGAACCGAAGATGGTTTCTTATGATGATGGTCGTGGTGTTTGATTTAGGCAGAACAATTCACATATTGCATAGTGGCTGCGGCAGTGGATGCATAAGAGCTGTATAGATGTATAGATGTATAGATGTATGTGGTAATGAATATTAATGGAAGGATACACTAGACCCTGTGAAGTAATCATCTTTGGTCAAAAGGGCATTCTCTGGGATCCTGTTTGCCTCCTCTGGCGAAGTGGCGAGACCGGAAGGAAAGTCCATGATAGCCAACGCGAAGCTCATCAACGTGGACGATATCACATATCACACCACTATATGAGTGCCACGAAACGTGGCGTGTTTCATGTAACGAGTAACGAACGTGGCGAGTGATAACGTGCTACAGCTGCTGAGACACGAGCAACAAGGCCGAGTGACGAGTTGCATGAGGGAGTATGACGGACAGTGGGATAGTTCTTTATCTCAACATGAAAAACAGCTTTATCTCAACACAATTTTTAAGCAGATCAACGAAGCTCAGCAGTCCAGCATGGTAGGCACACGAGCTGAAAACTGAGAGTAGATGTAAAGCTGAAGATCTAGCTAGATACGAAGATGAGCATGGATTGACATTCTCTGTTACGAGCAGACATGTGGCAAAAGCACGGCGAGTTTGTGATGGACGAGACATTACTTCTTGGGTACGGGCGGAGTTGTCTGTCCGTGATCTCTAGTCTAGCTCAGCTGGTAATACAACTATTTTGTCGGTGCTGCTGGTGGTGTTGCTGTGATCGCGTGTGGCGAAAAGATATTCATGTTACTATTCGGGTTAGACTGGGCTGAGGTAGACTTCATGCAGGAACGCGCTTATTTCGCCGACGACGACATCGACAACAAACTCCTTACAGGGCTTGGGCTTGGTCTCCATTCTTCTGCTCCTGGATTTGCAATGATCCACTGCTGTTATTGCTTATACTGACCACTGACTACGACATGACAAGACAAGACACAAAGCTCTCGTCCTTTTGCACCATCAGTACATTATACGTGCGGTTGATAGGCAATCGGTTCAGCTACTTTCGTAAAAGTGCGCGGTTGTAGTCATGCAAAACTGCAAATGCCGCATATACGAGAAGCCCAATGCAGGCTGCACGTTGGAGCTATATCGTTGAGAATGCTTGTCTGTTCTAGATGAGGGCAACGCCGACTGCGAAAAAAGCTCCTACATGCCTGTCGTGCTCGTACTTTCATACAAGAATATACCCGAAGCTGCACCCACCAAGATGCCGCCATATTCTCCGTGAGTGGGCAATCTTGTTTAATGCCCTGGAAGCCAATGGTTGATCTGAAACAAACACGAAGAATAGTGGTCTTGTCGCCCTATCCATGCGTTCGTCGTCTCGCGTCGTCACAATCATGGAGCATTGCGGCGTGTCAGCGGCTTACGTCCTATGCGGACATATAAGGCGCCTAGCGACGCCCATAAACACAATTTTAATTATCTCTTCAGCTTCTTCACTCACTATCACTATACTAATATAAAGAGCAGAGCTCGAGCCTTTGTGGTTGTGATATCTATCACCAGTCACACTCGCTTCTTTTCTTTTCATTTTCGCTTTCACGCTCATCGACAGCATCAGCACCCAACCAGTACACTCGTTCAACCACACCTTTCGCATTTAATTTAACTATGCAGTTCACTTCAGTTCTCGCCATTGCGCTTGCCGCAGTTGGCGCCGTTCAGGCACAAGCACCTACTACTACTTCGTGCTCAATTGTTCCACAGGCTTCCCCCCACAGGGGACGCAGGTGTGGTGTTCGTGGTACTCTGGACCTGGTCTTGTCGTCACAGGCCATCACTGCCAACATTACAACTGACAGCCCCAATGCGTGTGCCACCATCTGCAAGGGCTTCGAGGATGGTTGCACGTCCTTCGGTTACAACTACACATCTTCCTACTGTACAATTTACAACCTCCAACTCAATGAGATGAACTGGAGGGGTGGCAAGAAGATAAACACAGGTATGGTTTAATGGACATTTATCTTCACGAAAACGCTATCTAACATTATTCGTCTACAGATACCGTTTATTTCCATGAAGGCTGTTGGATTGAAGAGTGCCCACAGGGTCTCGCAACCACTGTTACCAGTGGAGTAAGTCCTAGCGACAAACACATACATGTATCTATACTAACTCTTACGCCAAGGGTTCCACATACACCAGCTACAAGCCTATCCCTGCTACCACTTCCGGTGTCTTAGCATCTGGCACATGTGACACTGTGCAGGACAAGTGTCTGTCTCAGTTCAGCGCCAGCCCCACCGCCGCATCATCTGTCTGTCAAGGTATCGCAACTCAGTACTTCCCTCCAGCTGGCTTTGGAAAGAACTGCAACCAGCAATACTTTGATGCCCAGATCACTAGCGTATGCAGCTGTCTCGCTATTGCCACCGGTATGCCGACCATGGCTGCCAACACGACGACTTCTTCCAGCATGCCCGCTTCCACACCCGCCAACGCCACCACCACTGTCACAATCAGCGCTAGTGGTCCTTCATACACCCCTTCATACACCAACAGCACCACCACCGCCACTGCTTCAGTCACTGCTGGACCTATTTTCGGTAACAGCAGCAGCACGGCATCTGTCACCACCACTACTGTTGCTGGCAACACTAGCACTGTTGACATTACCTTGACTGGTGCTCCCACTTCGACCTCTTCTTCCTCAAGCTCTTCCAGCGTCACCGTCGGTCCTGTCATGGGCAACGGCACCTCTTCATCCCCTAGCGCTGGCTTTCCCACTGTTACCGATGCTCCCATCTTTGCCAACACTAGCTCGAGCACTAGTATGACAGAGACATCCTCTTCTGCTTCGTCCCCGAGCGTCGGTTTCCCTATTGTCACTGATGCTCCTATCTTTGTCAACACTAGCTCGAGCACCAGCACGTCTGAGACGTCAACCCCAGCTTCATCTCCAAGCGCCGGTTTCCCTGTTGTCACCGATGCTCCCATCTTCGCCAACACCAGCTCAAGCATGACGGAGTCATCAACCTCTGCTTCATCTCCCAGCGCCGGCTTCCCTGTCGTCACTGACGCCCCCGTCTTCGCGAACACCAGCTCCAGCTCAAGCATGACTGAGTCATCTACCTCTGCTTCATCCCCTAGCGCCGGTTTCCCCGTCGTCACCGACGCCCCTATCTTCGCAAACACCAGCTCCAGCACTACCATCACCAACTCCACCACTGCTGCCTCCTCCCCCAGCGCTGGGTTCCCAGTCGTAACCGACTCCCCCATCTTCGGCGACTCAAGCTCAAGCGTGTCGACCACCTTCAGCACTATGACCACGACTGCCAACGGCACAGTCACTGACTCACCCGTTATGGCGGGTACAGGCATGAGTGGTACTGGTGTTGCCGGTGCTACTGGTACTGGTGCCAGCAGCGGATTTGCGCCTTCGCCTACGAATGGAACTGTTGTAGCTGGGCAAAAGAGGTCATTCAGGTTCAGACTTAGACAACACTAGAGCGGACGATGAGCTTGCTTGATCTATCTTTATGAGTTTCAATGGGACGGGAATTGTGAGATGTGGCTATGAGTGAGTTTGCGAGAAGTAAGGGATGTATGGAGTAGCCAGCATGGGCATGGGTATGGGTATGGATTCTCGGGACTGTTCTAATGGTATTGGACACGCGCGAATGAAAAAAAACACAAATCTACTCTTTCTTCTTTCAGAATATTTTTTGGGCTTTTCGTATCACGAAAGTGTCTTTGGGTTTGGGTTTGAGTTCTGCACGGTGAGTTGCAGTACAGTAGTCTCGTGTTGCCCTGGTGGTTACACAACCGTTGCTACAGCATGATATGATGTAGAAAATCTAGAGTATGATCTTATTTTACAACGAGGATTATCTTTTATACTTTTTTAATTATTCCTTATTCTCCTTGCTGCTTTCCTTTTGTGCTCTTTGTTTCTGCTCTTGATTGTTGCTCTTTTTGCCTCTCTCTTCATAATTATGCTCTTGTCGACTTTGGTCGAGCATGCTTTCTTTTAAACCTCTGTTTTCGTGTCATCCTCTTCTGAACTTCCTCTCGCCTCTGGACCTGTACACTCACGACCTTTGGTACTTGCCGAGAAAGATCTCGCTATCTAGCTACGAGGATATGCATCTCTCCTGTTTCATTTCTACCGATCTTGCTGTGAAGAAAGAGCAGAAGAACGGAAAACTAAAGAAAGGAAAGGAAATGTTAACAAAGCTATCACATAGCCTCCCTCTACTCTTGGGACATTTCTGCACCGAAACATTTTCTGACCAAAATTGGTCTGCCAACCTGATATTTTCTTGAAATGTGAGGGTATGTCTAGCGTATAGAAGATTGGTTACATAGTAATGGAAACAAAAGTAAAAAGGTGAATACCTTATTGAACGATAAGCACTAGCTGGATATTTTAGACCTGGAAGTATATTGGCAACGCTTGCCTCACTTGTTGACTAGAGCATTGGCATGGTACCATCTATACTGCTTGTCGTCTACTTCTTCAGATGACGGAGAAGGTGTACATACATCCCGCCCACCACTCCAAGGCAAATCTTTCGCTTGAGCATGGTTGAAGTGGTGATGAGGGAGTTGGAAGATAATAGAGAAGGTGTACACGCAGCGTTTATACTTTCTTTCTTCTGCCGATCTAGGTGGTCAGCTCTGACTATCCCATGACATGTATAGTAATATACTCCACCCACACGACTACAATAGCAATGTAACCTTCGCCAAGAATCATGCCTGTAGAAGTCTTGCCTTCAGATATACAAGATCGCTGCTAGTTCTTTCTTTTCCCAAGCAATCAAGTAAACGAGGGTGTAAAACCTCCCCTTTCGTTGTTGAGGCTTTGTCCGTGACTTGCACTTTTCATACTGCACGACCAATCCTATTCATGATGTAAACCCTTAAGTAGATCGCGAATATCAGAGAAACTCCGGACGTAAACACTACAGCACCTTGAGCAGATGTCGACACGAATCGACAACTCATAGCACATCACGCACTAACACGCATGACGATTACGTCTCAATAAGCCGAAGCTTGCACCGCATGCTGCCATTGAAATGGAAAGAAATCTTCATACCAAGAGGGAAGGTCTTTCACGCGTTGATTAATGGTGGTAAGTGGGTATGTTGCTCATATCTCACATCGTTTCATTTCTCTGGTTCTTGAAATTTTCGTCTTAAAAGGTTTTATCTTTCCGTTCGTTTCCCGTTCTTCTCATTTTCTTTCATTTCGTACTTTTTCATCTCCTCGATTGTTTTTTTTTCCATTACCATTAAGATTCATTGTTATTTCACATACAGTACATTGCTTTTATTTCTCATACCTGCTTTGAGCTTCCAGCGTAACTCGAGCTTCTTTTCATTTTAATCCTGGTCATGTTCATCCTTTTTCATCAACGTTCCATTCTGTCGTGTCAACATTGCCTGCATTCGTCATTCCACACAATGGCCACCGTCCTATCGCTGCCACAAGACGTGTAGGGCAGCTGGTCCATCCTTGTGCCAAATACTCGATTCACATCTCTTCGTTCAGTCCTCAGGTTCTTTCTTTCTTGCCTTGATGTTACTCACTCGCTGCAAGTACACCGCCCACACATCCTCATCAAGTGCCGCATTCTCAAACACATTCACTCAATACTCAACCCTCTCCTCCCACCCGGGCATATCCCGCACACTCCTCCCCTCCTCCCATTTTACCCTCCCCCTCCCATCAACCTCCGCACCCTCATCACTAGCCTCAATCCCCATCCCTTCCAACTCTCTTACTTCACACGCACTAACGCCCAACCCATCCCTCGCCAACCATATCTTCGGCACTTTCGCCGTAATACTCGGATGATGGTACGCATGAACAATAGTTTCGTCAGGGATCTGTGGCGCCGGCTCGCCAGGGAATGCATCCCAGAGATTTGCGCGTATGGAGGGGTATCTGGAGCGTGAGCCGTTGAAGAGGAAGGGGGCGAAGAGGCCGCCGCGGCGTTGGTGGGACAGGAGGCGGGTGAGTAGGGTGTCGTCTTTCTCTGCGGCTAGTGGGGCACGAGGTTGGACGGAAGTGCTTTCTTCTTCTTCTTCTTGATTGGCATTAGGGTTGATAGGCGTAGAACCACCTTGTTCAGCAGCTTCAGCAAGCGCTTCTTCTTCGTTTGCCGCCATGAGTTCATCAGAAAGCGTGTTTTGTAGTGGTGTGAGCACCAGATTTAGGTAGATTTGGTAGATTGCAGTCACAATGAGAAGTAGTGTCATCAATTTCGCAGGTCCTTGAGCACCCTTCGCCGTCATCAGTCCGATGAGACAGATCTCGGATAAGTACACGCCTGTGCTGAGATGTTGCATTGCGCGGCCGTATGCATCGCCTTTGGTGTCGACGAGCATGGTCAGGACGTAGAAGACGTTGTAGCGGAATGCGAGATAGAGGAATGAGAGGCCGAAGAAGGCAAAGCCGAGGACTAAGGGGGAGATGCAGGCGTATGAAAGAGCTATGTGAGTTGTTCCATTAGCAAGGGGTTACTCGTGTATGGATGAGTGTTATTGTTGAGACGTACCGATGATGGCAAAATTGGTAAATTTGGGATAAGTGTCACCCCAGCTTAGACTGGGGAGAGCGGTGTAACGCTCAAACTTCTTGCGTGGTGTGGTGTCGAGATATGGCGCCACGAAATTCATGATGAGAAAAGGTGCGATTTGGAAAATGGTTGATGCTGTTACAGCGACTCCTTGGAGCACGAAGAAGGATAGGTAGAAGGTTGACGCTTTGGGTAGATTTTCGGCAAGGAGTGTTGGTGCTTTTGCCGGGTCTTGGATGATTTGTTCTAGTATACTTGTTAGTCAAGTGAGTTGCTGTTATGGGAATACAGTCACTACGTACTAGCGACAGTTGCTGCTCCTGAACTGAAAGTCGTGATCAAGAAAACTTGCACAACTTGGAAAGCGAAATACCATCCTTGTGTTCTTAACTCGACCTGCGCCAATGTCATGGATCCTGCCTTACGGGCAGCGTCTACACAAAAGTCAATAACCAGGCATGAAATAAGCAGGAGTATCTGACTTACATCTACAGATAATAGGTACCAAAGCAAGCAAAGCAGAAATAATTAAAGTAGGTAAAAGACCACTTATCATGCTCTTAGCAGAAGGAGACAGTGTGCTGAGAAAAGATAGAGGCGCAAAGTTCTGTGCAATAGTGTCCAAATCTGCAAGACTCCCAGCAATACCGACCGGAATAGACCAGAAGATGATTAGGAGAACGACGATAACGTTGGCGACAACAGTACGAATCCAGCGTTCCACCTTACCAATACGTAGGTTCTCCCAAACTATTTCATCCGGTTTTGCTATACTGATCATTGCAGGCTCGATATTGTATGGTTGTTTCCAGAAAGGTGCACTGTAGGCTGCTTGGGCGGCACGTTGAGATTCGAATTCGACAAAGAGAGCCGGTAAGATTTTGCCATTTTTCAAGGATAGCTGTCTTTGTAGTTGTTCCACAATAGGCACGGAAGCTTTGAGCTGATCACGGTAATATTGCACAGCATCGACCTTCCTGCCAATATATGGAGGATTGATACGGACAGTGGGACGGTCTTTCTCTGACACCCATTGTCTCGTGGCATTGCCATAATGACGTTCTGGATCTTCAGTAAACCGCGTTTCTCCCTTTGCTTGCTTCTTCACTGCAAGACCAGATAGCTTGATCTCCAAATCTTCCAAAGTCGTTGCGTTGTCTCTCATAGTGCTTACTGCGGCATCCAGTTCAGTGCAATCAGTGGCAATCCAGACACGCTTAATGCCAGAGATATCTGCTTTGATCCACCGCTCGTCACGATAGTCCTCGGGTACGCCAGTGAACAATACAATCCTAGTGGAGAGTCGAGCAGCATTTCGAGGCGTTGTGAGATAGGCTTGCCTCAGGTTGATGTAGTAAATGGTCTCGCGGGTGATGATGTACATTACGTAGACTAGAATGTGTTAGTCTGTGTTAGGACTACGAGCTACTGTAACCGACGACATACTACTAAGAACCCACGCCACAGCAGTGTGCCAGTAGTACTGATTGGGATCCTCGACATTGGCAAAGGTAAAGCTGTCCAGCTCAACCAGCCCGCCTCCACCTCGGTAATTGATGGGCAGCAGGATGGGCCAAGTGAGCATAGCACCAACCAGACAAATCAAGCTCACCATCTTGAAGAAACGGATGAAAAGATAGTTATCCAATGATTGATGGTTGAGCACAAACTCATCAGGCATTTTACGAAACGGTCCTATCCAGTCAAAGTATCCTAGTGCTGGCTTGGGCGTTTTCTCCCTGTCGAATATCTCAGACTAGATACAGCAAGCGATGTAGTTGCCAAGACTTACTGGTCTTTAAGCACATCGAGATAAGTTCTCGGTGCATAGACACGATTCTGATATCGCCGTAGGTACAAGAAAGCCAGAACCATAGGTATAGAGATGATCAGGAGCGGAATGACAGTGCCCATCAACTTGTTGTATGAAGATTGCTCTCCATCACTTCCGTCCTCTTCTTGAACACCTGAGACAAAGGTAAACACAAAGTCCGTCTTGTTAAAGCGAGTAAGCTCACCAGTCATGCTATTTAGCACCATCTGGACCACAGGCGTGGTAGTGTTGATTATGGCCGCCATGTTAATATCACAGCAAGCACAATAAAGTTTCAACACGAATAACCTTTGAGGTGTTGGAGGGAAATAAGCGCGTGCCTCATGGAATAGCCGGATGGTTTGGTAAGTTTTTTCCTTCCAGGTTGTTACAGTGTGATGTCAGATTCTGGAACGGGGATCACCTTAACACACTGTTGAGAATCCGCTCTCATTTGATGATATCGCTCGCGCGCATAGTGTTGCAGCCAGTTGCTTACCTAGGTAGTAGACATACCGCCCGCCCATCCACCCCCGCCGCCGCCGGATACACCTCTTCCAGCCAAAAGAAAAATAAGCGCGTGCCTCATGGAACAGCCGGATGGTTTGTGAGGTTTTTCCTGTTCACAGTGATGTCAGACTTCAAAACGAGTATCACAGTAGGCGTTAGCAGAACGTCAGTCAGTGTGTTGTAACAGCTGCTTCGCAAAGTAATTAACTTCCAATCCAATGTAGGTACTCAAAAGCTTCAATAACACTCACAACCATAGAACTCAAAGCTGAAACAGGAACAAGGTATCAAGTATAGCCTCTTTCCACTATTTCTACTTAAGACAAAGCTAAAGCACAATCATTAAAGACGCTTGCGTGAAAACTACTACCACTATTCGTACAAAGGCCTAAATAAGAGTGAACCATCATACACTGGCACGACAAGTCTCTCCGCCCAGGAATCGACTTTGCGCGGCAGGCCTCTCTTGGCACCACGCGGCATTTTGCTCATCATCGTACTCAAGATAGATAGTGATCTCTCACCCCATACCCAAAAGCAGCCCGGCTTGTATTCTGTTCGTGATTCTTTCCATCCGGAACGCCAAGCAAGAGTGATCATCATCCAGCTTTTATACGAAGCGAGTGTCGTCGCGTAACTCCAATCCTTCCCAGCCCAAGGGTATCACGGTGTTTGAAGAACGAACGAAGGCCGTGAATTAGACGTTGTTAGACCGCCCGCCGAAAACTCCAGTCATCACCCAGTAGAACCGACAAAAAGAGCAAAGACAAGAAAGTAAAAGTTAATTACTTTTCCTTCACTCTTCATCACCAGATGCACCACCGCCAGTTGATGAGCGATGGCACTTCTTGTGGCGGCGAAGATTGGAGACGACGGAGAAGTGACGACCACATCCTGCGAAATCGCATGCGAAGGCTGTAATATAAATGTTAGCTTGCAGTAATGGAATTCAGATGTCATCAGACTTACGCTTCTCACCAGTGTGACTGTACATGTGAGTCTGTAGAGAGCTAGGTCTGGTGAAGCGCTTATCACAGATCTTGCACTTGTGCTTCTTCTGTGTAGCAGAAGACATCTTTGAGTTGAATTGAGTCATCATGGAAGCAGGCTCTGGAGGGAAAGGAGCGCCAGCAATCATTTGTCCAGGGACAGGAAGAGTACGGTTTGCCATTTCAGACTCTGATCCGTAGTCGGTCATGGATGAGCCAGCAACAGAGCCATCAATGGAGCCAGAGTATGAGTGGTTGTAGTAAGGGTACCCACTGGCAGAAGAGATGGAAGAGTGGACTGAGTGAGTGGTAGGGAAACCATATGAGTCGGCGATCGATCCGTTGCGAGGACCATAGATATTGCGAGGTGTAATGTCGGCTTGACCGGCCATGGCTAGCATACCGCGGCTAGCATCGAGGGCGTCATTGAAGCTTTCAGTGTTGCGAAACTGAGGCTTCACTGGGTATGAAGCACGTCTGGCAGCTTCCGCTTGGCTTTGGGCTGCGTAGTGTTGCTGGCTGTTGGTGTAGTCGACTGAGTAACGCTGTTGTTGCGGGTAGTGAGGATAAGACACTGAAGCTGCATATTGTGGTTGAGCGAATGATCGTTGTTGTTGCTGTTGCTGTTGCTGTTGTTGTTGTTGAGCTTGAGGCAGAGCACCTTCTAAGGTTCGGCAGTTAGTGCGGGAGCTGCAAGGTACATCACTCGAATGCAGCAAGTCAACACGTACCGACACTGAATGAAGACTGGTTTGAATTGGCAGAAGTAGGAGTTTGCTGATACGTTGGAATGGAGATTGAGCCCGGTCTGGAGAAGGCTTGTTGCTGTTGTTGTTGTTGTTGTTGTTGATGTGGTTGAGGGATAGTAGGAGAAGTTGCTTGTGCGATTTGGTTTTGGTAGACACCGGTAGGAGCGGCGGCAGTAGCATTCCAAGGATTGGTGAACTGGGGAGCATATGTTCGGGCATCGTATTGAGGCATGGCAAATTGGCCTTGTTGGGACTTTTGATCAACCATTGTAGTCATTGTGGAAGCTGTGTGTTTGAAGTGTGTTTGATGTTGCGGGTGATGTGTTGGCGATGTTGCGTTTGATAGGCGCAGTTTGAGGTGAAGATCAGGAAGATGGCAGGGGGAGGATGATCAACCAGTTATATCGGCTTTGACAAGTCTGATAACGTGACGAAGGGCAAGAGTCAGGTTGAGACGAGCAGTTTGGGGGAGCGACGGTTTGAGCTGAGCTTGTGGGTAGCTTGAGCGAGGGTCGATTTGGTTGTGTTATGCGTGTTTCGAGAGATGGCGGCGATGGGCTGATTAGTCGCAGTCAGTCGAGTAGCGTAGTGGTGGATATTGGATGATAGACTAGTAGGTCAAAAAGTGCAGATCTGGAGCAAAAGCAGAGACGAGGGGGATCATCACTTTAGTAGCTAACAAGGACCACCAAAGAAAGGCTATGACGACACGTCGTGTATTTGGAAAACAAGGGTCTTCAAGCTACTTTATTCACCTGCCCAAAGCACTTTCCGGCTGATACAGGATAAAACGCGAAGCACGTCCTGCTCGCTGCTGGCTGGCAGACAGGAATAGAAAAGAGGCTGGCTGTGACGGCGGGGATAGAGAAAGTGGTGAGATTCGAAGAGAGGGGAATGAGAACAAATGACGCAGAAAACGAGCTAGCGCAAGCCACGGCGTACAGGGCTCAATGTATGCATTCCGCTCTTGCCCAATCAAGCCGTCTCAAATCAGCCACCACCTTCCAAACACCACCGACGTCTCTTTTCTTCTTCTTCACGCTCGATCTTATCTGTCCTGCCTCCGACATCATTACACCATCGACTCTGCCCTCGCTTGCTTGGCAGAACAGTAGACATCCATCGGTCAGTAAGTGCTACTACAGCTGGAACCAGAAGGTGCCTATTTGCTTCAATACTCAATCTCACACAAATCAGCAAATCATCACCTCGATGACCTCACTGCAATATTGTCTCTCTTCGTGTTCGCTCGCTCGCTTAATTCGAAGTTCGTGCTCTTTTAGTATTGGCGCCTCTTCTCGTAGATATGCTTAACCTAAATCAATGCCCGACTGTTCTCCACGATCAGCTTCATACACGACACTCCGCTGCTTCGTTGCTTTCGAGGACTTGAAACAAGCGACGATCGGTGTCAGAAAAGACATGGGCGCCGGGCGGGAGATTTGCCGGATGGATGGTGAACAAACGGCCCTCCTCATACCTTATTTTGGGTCGATCGCAACGAACGAGTACCGAAATGAAGTAATCGCAATTGATTCAGGTCAGCCCATCGTTCTTTCTGCTCACTTCTGCGTCAAGACCAAACACGACACTTACACGCATATTGAGTGGCAGGCAATTCACCCTTTTGCAGTTTTGACGAAAGTCTCAAAACTTCAATCGGGAAATGCCAGAGCACAAAAGCGGGGATATCAATTGACTTCGGGCAAGGCACTACAAATCAAGAAAGAAAGCATCGCCGTTCGCTCTCAGCTACGCCGAGCATTATTCGGAGACAACTCTTATCTCAAATTATTGTGGAAAAACGACAACGTGACCATACCCAAATCAACACGAGACCACGATCTCTCTCTCCCTGCTATACTGTGGCACAGATTATTTGAACATCTCCGAAAGTGCAACGAACCTAGCGGCAAATTCCAGGGCACGTTGAGAAAGCTACACACCTTACTCTGGCCCTTATCTGCATCTGCCATTGGAAACGCTATTAGGTAAACACGTTCACGCCACAAGCGCAGTTGACGAAGGTCTGATCTGAAACATTGTCAATCATCTGACGATCACGCCATTTAAGAAGAGTTAGTCTCTTTCGGACAAAATTTCGAAACACACTTGGGACAGACGTTACGATACCAAGGCATTAGCGTTATATGTTCTTGTGACCTCTGAATTGTTTGTCGCTACCGGCCCTAGTTCCACTCGACTTGAGATATGAAACAAGGTCGAAACCAACGACCCGAGGTAACGTTTAAAACCTCACATGATACAGCTGCACAGGAAACTTCCGCCATGACTTCGGACGTGTTAAGCTTAACATTAAGGTTGACTAAGGTTATAGCTTGTGGCGTTTTCGTTGCGCTCGTATTATGTATTGCGGAACTGCTGAGAAATGAGCTAAGCGAGCAGAGCACGGCGGCAGCCATGCTGGCATGCCTGCCCCGAAGCTGTCCGAACAGGTGCTATGCTGCTTTGTCTTGCTGTCCCAGTACCCTGCCTAGTCAAATTCACCTCCGAGGACATACATGTCGGCTACTGCCATTATCGTGATAGTACTACTTCGACCTCGACTTCCCACACCGTCTCGGAGGAAGTAGGGAGGACTCAACTCGCACACCCAGTCAGCATTTATCAGTTGTCACCCATGCGCCTACCGGACATAAGTGCGGCGAAGCAGATGAGTGTAGTCTCTATATCGCCATCTCATAGGTATCATTCATATCCATTGCCAAAACAAGCTCTAACACATACGGCCATAGACTGTGGAGAACAAGGCATCCCGTTCGCTCTGCCCTATTTAAGCCACAGATCGACTGCGTAGTAGTATGGTGGGTGACCACATGCGAATTTCAGTTGCTGTAT
>Ga0160429_1000404_pt1 | contig 43013 bp, 35 predicted proteins | sample SolpanmetagenomR_FD_108199 | JGI IMG/M metagenome (GOLD analysis project Ga0160429, IMG submission 108199) | Solar panel surface microbial communities from Lawrence Berkeley National Laboratory, California, USA - R | ecosystem: Engineered > Built environment > Solar panel > Unclassified ... | reverse complement strand
TAATGAGAGATGGAGAATGGTATCAAAGGAGGCCTATGAATGATGAAATGAGTAAATAGTGAATGTAAATGTGTTAAAGAAAATGGAATTTCTCTTTGCGAATCACAGAAAAGATTGTTGAAATACACACTGTCAATGCACGGTCAACTACTGCAAGTTATTATGATTATGCCTCTGCCCTCTGATTATGTATATTCCTCTCTTCTCATCACATCCTCCTTCCTTCGCCTCCTTCCTTCGCCTCCTTCCACTAAATCCGTTAGAAGCTATACCCTGATACGGAACGGAAGGAGTGTGTTGAAAGTGTTATTTTTGTTACCATTGCTTGACTTTCACACAACTTTACTGGAGGATACGAAGGACTTCCATAATGGAGGTGAAAGAATAGACACGTGATGAGAAAGGGAGGCAAGAGAAAGTAGGTATTTTGGATACAGTCAGACAGGGTGGCGATACTGTAGGATACTGTGATCTGTTAGGATCCACTTTGATATGTGTGCAGCGTATGCTTAGAGCTCATCACATATTCGATATACCTCTAGAGGGGATCTAGACACCTGATCTTGGTCTGCCCTACTTCTCCTTCTCTTTCCTTCTTCTTCTTCATCTTCCTTCTTCTCTCAGAGCTTGTTGTGCTGCTCAATCTCGAGCTTTGGCTTTGATCGACGCGTGTTTTTTCGCGGAACGTCCGGCGATGTATAGTGCAGTGTTGTGCCACTTCCTGGCTTGACCCTAATTGTGTATGATCCCACGCGCCCAAGGAGCGGTCTTTTTGCAGTCGAATTGTTGTTATGCGGTGCTCCTGCCAGCAGTTTTCCTTGATGTCTTCACATTGTGATACTTTGGTCGGGGTCTTCGTGTTAATGCGTGTTTTGAGACATCTTTCATCTCTTCCGATTCATCAACTCAACACCCTCCCTCACGACCCCAACCATCCCACCCATCTGCACACCCTCACTTCCTCCTCCAGCAAGTCTATACTCAACCTCCGCCAACCCCTCTAACCATCTCACTCTCGTCTGCGCCGGTACCTCCAATTCGACCAACTGCTCGCCCAACGCCGTCAACATGTCCGCCAACGCCAATCCCTTCTGCTTCTTCAACGTCTGTAACGTCGTCAGGATACTAGCAATATCACTCGTTTCCAGCAACGTGTCCCGCACTAGTGCAATGTCTTCTGGTTGTGGTGAGGCAATACAGTCGTGGATTGTTGCGCTGGTAATGACTTCACGTTGCTCTTTCGGTATCGTTTTGATGTCGACGGGTGGTTTGCCTGGCTCGGGCATTGGCAGCGTTGATGCGTGACAAGCTTGTAGCACGTTCAGCGCTCGTCTCATATCTCCCTTGGACAATTTCACTAGTGCGCCTACTGCTTCAGACTCGATGTTGATGTCTTCAGACGCTATTACTTTTTCTACCATTCCTCTTATCGCGTCCTGCTTGAGGGGAGAAAAGCGGAATCGTGTGCATCGTGACAGGAGTGCCGGAGAAAGTTTGTGGGTGTAGTTTGCGATGATGCAGAAGCGGGTGTTTGGAGTGTATTTTTCCATGATGCGGCGGAGAGCCATTTGGGCGGTGGATGTCATTGCGTCTGCTTCGTCGAGAATGATGAGTTTGTATGTGGCGAGGGAAGTGGAGCTGGTGGTGGTGTCGTCGGAAGTGGAGGTGGGAGTGAAGGCGTTGAATATTTGTTTGGTCGAGGAGAAGGTCTTGATTTGTTCTCTGAGAGTTGTGTTAGTATGTTTCGAAATGCTGTGGAAGAGCAGTTTAGGCTTACCTCACGACGTCAATACCGCGGTCGTCACTAGCATTCAGTTCTAGAACCATTTGTCTCATGTTCTTGACGCCGTATATCCTTCTTGCGAGTGCTAGCACTGTAGATGTCTTTCCTGTTCCTGGAGGTCCATAGAGGAGGAGATGTGGTAATCGCTAGCACAATGTTTCAGTATCATGGCCAGCACATTAAGAGCTTTTTTCTGACATACGTTCAACTCAACGAACCTGTTTATCGTAGAAAGAATGTCTTGGTGACCTGCTACATCATCCAATGTGTTTGGTCTGTACTTTTCAACCCTGGACAGAAAGCAAGATTAGTCTCAAATATCAAGGCCCAACGGCAACTCAACGCTAGGTCGATTCATACCATGGCAAGCTGTCTTCCAGCTCTACTGGCAGATTCGCAGCACTTCTCTTCCCTTTTGCTTCCGCTCCCATTGCACTGAAGACCATGGACTGGTCGACTGCCTTTCCACTCTCTCCCATCTCGTCGTCGCTCATTTCTACGTCGGACATGTTGGCAATGTGTGTGCTGAGAGATTGTAAGTGGAGTTGTTGTTGGTCAAGACATGAAACACCAAGACCAAAGTCACGTTAAGGTGAAACACGTTAGAGACGTGCCTCGCGTAAAGTGGAGCAGGCACGTGAGCAAATAGCACAAATTAAGAAGCACTTGACCGTTGACATGCTATTGTAGAGCTCTTCATTAGAAGCGGACGAGACAGGTCTTCCTGTGCAGTGTAGGAGGCTGCTTCCGTGCTGCACTTATATTTCAGATTTCCTATTCTCTCGAACATTCTTTCCAGAACATATGTCTCACACCTGAACATGATGGCTACAAACAAAAATCTCCTCCAGATGCTGCCTTCCCCACCCCTCAATCTCACTCAATCCACTTCCTCTCCCTATACACCGTTACCATCTTATCCACTGCCTTCTCCATCTTCTTCTTCAAGTGCAGCGGCCTGATCTCCATCGTCTTAATCAACCTCCCAACCTCATCCCTCTCATCGCTAACAGATCTTTGTCCTACCTCTTGACATTTCAGATGCACCCACTTGACAACCTTGCCCAAACCATCTCGTCTGACAACTCGGCCACTGCCATCTGGAAACGGAACATCCGAGAGTCGTGGCGTCGATTGCCTCATCTGGTGAATGTACCCTGTAAGCTTCTCTGGCTGGACATGACCAACTTGGTAGAGCTTCGGATAATTATCACAGCGGTAGGCTGGCTCTGTTTGTAGACGGCTGCGAAGAAGAGCTTCCATGACGTCGATGTCTGACATAGTGAACGAATCCTTTCCCTGAAGTGGTATCTCCGCTAGGACTCTCGAACGACTATTGGTGTTGACGCGGATTGTGATACCCTCTCGCACCATATCGAGGCCGGCATTCGAAAAGTCGGAAGTGAAGCCAAGCTCGCGGCAAACGTGTTTCTCGCTAGCCGCAACGTCACAGATGTAGGGCTCAGCTTGGTCCAGTCCAATTGGCTCAAAAGTCAGCACCATCATGATAGAAATGAGCTTCGCTCGACGTTCTTCTGTGGAATACTTTCGATAGCCTGCGGTAAAGGCCAGAGTATGATTGAAGAAGTCCTAGGGTGAACAATTAGCATAGAATCAGACGCAATATAGATGGATTCGTGTTCAAAGGCATGGGAAAAAACCACCAAGGACACTTACTGTATCTTCAGGCAAACATCCTTTCAAGGCATATCCATGAATCAGCTTGAAAGCCTCAACTGGATTATCAACATGGAGAAGGCCTACGCTCATGACGTGGGCGTATTTGCATCTCAACCAACGAGGGGCTGCCATATCCAGTCCAGGAGACATGTCCAACATTTGAGTCACGTGCATTGCGGTGGGTGGGAAGAAGCCAGGCTTGGATCTGCCAAGAGCCATTTGGCAAATCCAAATGTTAACGTGGACAGCCATGCCCATTCTCCATTCCGCTTTGCACAAATTTTTGTCGAAAAGTTTGATGTCAGGTCGATGTTCATGACTGTCTTTCCACATTTGAAGGATAGCGCCATACTTGGTGGCAGCAACCTGTCAGTGCTGTCAGCATGAGTGATGAATTACTTGAACAATTTGGTCTTACAGCAAAGTCATGCTCCATGAACGCCTGATGTGCCAGTTTATTGAAACTGTATATGCAATGGTGAATGGACCAGAGTCTACCACGAGCCCAGCCAACTTCTTGGGTCATTGCGAGCTTGACTCTGTTGACCAGAGATTCTTGTACTTGGCCACGAATCTGGATGTCCTGTACAACGAGGTCCTCCTTAAGCATGGCAAAGGGTAGGACAAGTCTACGCTGCATGCTTTTAGCGTGCTTTAAGGGGACGTTTATGACATATTCGAAGAGTGCAATGGAAGTGTATCTCATAATGAGTAGATACCGACAGAGAATCGACACTTCTTCTGCGGGTAAGAGGAAGATGGAGGTCGGCACTTGCAGCTCAGTCATCGGCGGAACCCATCTGATGGTGACAGACATAACGTGGTCGGTCATGCAAATGCCAGCGACGTGCCTGATGAAGGGGACGTCCTGGGAGATCATACTGTCAAACAACTGAACGGCTTGGACCTGTGCATGAACCTTGACCCACTGGTAGCAATGTTAGTGTGGTACTTCGGGAAGAATGGTGAATGATTAGGATGGCTTGACAAGAGAGTCTTGACAGGGAGTTTTTTCGAAGACTTACTTGATTTTCTCGATACAGAATATCTTTCCCGTCATTGTAGAGCGTACGGCAAACCTGCAATACCTGAACATGCCAATCAAACGAACGCGATTTGGTGATTTTGTCTTTGCCAGGATACGTCACACGCTGCGGCTTCGGTAGACGAGCTTGCTTGGTATGTAAGACATATCGAAGAATCTCATGTCTCAACTCTGCAGGCAGAGCCTCGAAAGGCGAGATGGTACGTGCATTGTCGTTAAGACTGAGTCCACCCAACGTGGTCAATGCCGACATTTTTCGGCGCGAGGAACAAGAGACTGCGAAATAAACGTGAAATTGCGACTTATAGTGACTTTTTTTGTGTCGACTTGAGGTGAGATGAGGTGAGTGAAGGTTGGAGCGTGAGGTAAGAGCAAACGAGAGCGGGAATGCATCGAGGCTTGGCGCTAAAAGTGCTGAGACGGACACCTGCATAAGAGCTACCTTAGTGTCTTCCTGCCCCGCTCCTTACTTGTGAGATCCATCAGAGCGTGGCGTGACGTGCAATGATGAACTGTAGGTAGCCTCGAAGCGTCGCCGATGTTTCCATTGTTCTGTCTTTGACTGGGCGAGACAAAGCAAGGAGGTCCGTAGTGCTTCAAACTAGGCAGCAATGCAAGGAGGCGCCGATCGTTCTATTCTGGCTTATTTGAGCTCCCTCTCCCGCCTCGCTATCTATGAGCCATGGCCTCCGCATTAAGGTGACCTGAAACATCATGTATTCTTCTCTCAACATGCCACCGCTCGAAAGCATGCCAGTCGAGATCAAGCTTATGATCGTCCAAAACCTCGCTCCCGACCTACCATCGCTACACCGTCTCGTTATTGCTTCAAGACCATTCCATGCTCTCGTCAAGACATTCTGGAACAAATTGTTATCCGCCCACTTCCGTCTTCCAAAAGGAGCAGTTTGGAAACGTTCAGGTCTGCCCGGTGACTGGATTAAAGAAGTTGATTGGGCGTTTTGGATAGGTACCCGGATTCTTTCCATGTTTCCAAAGTACGTATGAGATTGCTGATTGAATACTTTGACAGCATACCAAGATTGGCATCGTGACTTCGAGAAATCACCCACGCGAACTCCTTGTGATGCGTGCTGGACCTACATCGCTGGACGTATACGTTGGCTGACCGGTCATAAAATGGCTTCGAAGACTGCCAAAAAACATGGCGAACTCAGTCTATGGCAGATAGCTTGTCGTTACGATACTGGCAAGCTCAAAACTGGAGATTTGAGCAAATTGCGCATAATCAGGGACAAGGACAAGATCTTGTCAAGAATCCGAGCATCTAATGTCGAGGTTGGATTGAGCAGCGTTGAAGAGGATACTGACTGGAGGGTATCAGAGAATCGGGTTACGCTTGTGGAGCAAGCTAATGAGATCGTGGCACGACTCGGGGAAGAAAGGGCGGTACTGGGATATACTCTGGAGGAGGTATATTGCTGGTTGTGGTTTTATACCGATGTGTATACGCACTCTCCGGCGGGGAGTGTGAGGGCATTCTATGAGAAGAACATGGCGGAGTACCAGAGGCTGAGTAATTATGATCGTGTAGTACAGACTTAGATACTGCTGAATCTCATGGACTCTGCATATGCAGGGTCTAGTTAGCAGTTACGATACAACAGTACTTCCCTCCTTGCTTCCCAACTATCGACATACTTTAACATCACTCTATTCAAATGCCACCAGATTTCAGGCCTCTCCGTGAAACTTACCTGCATCCAAGATCATATAATGCGTGCGCTAAGACAGAGCCCAGTAATATGCTCTTATCACAAAAACCATGCCTACAGAATGGAGGTACTCCTCGGCATACACGGCGAAAACATCACTTACCAGGAATCTGTCATCTCTGAACAGGTCGAGTGTACCAATGCGATAAAGGACAATTTCGGCTGGAACGACGAGGTATCAAATACAGACAGCGTTGCTCATGTTCAGCTCAAGCTTAACTCCAGATTTGAACCAATCTTCGAGCTCAAGCTTCCAGATGTGCCAACATGGCGGAGAAGATTTCCATTAGAACGATTACCTTTCGACATCAAATGTCAACTACTATGCTCGCTCGGTCGCCTCTCGACGCTGAAACTGCTTCTCATTGCAAGTGCAGATTTCTACCAGGTCTCCAGGCTCATCCGGACGAAATTGTTGAACGTGTACAAGGATGATATTTCCGCACGTGGTCATCGATACCCACGCTTTGAAATCTGGTCGTTATACCGTCCGCCGAGCCCTCGATCAAGAGAGCAAAGAACTTTCCACGGTCTTCTGCCATATATTGATAGGGTGTACTGGGCTGGTATGTTTTCGCACCCACTCTTGTGTTTTGTCTGCACATGATAAGCTATGCTAAACTGGCATCTTACAGCAATAAAAGAGTGGCGCGACTTAGGTCTGTCACCACGCCTTCCACCCGCTTCTTGGGACCTACTGAGAGGTTGCTATGTTCCAGACGGTGCTAATGTCCGGGCTCACAACCTGTTGATTGATCATCGCTCGCAAAAGAGCGACATCGTGGATGGCTGGCAGGGTGACACCTATCGTATTCCAAACACAGATTTCATGCTCAACTATACTGAGTTCATTGCGCAACGTATCTTCCATGCCACAGGAGAGACCGTAACGCCTAAAAGGATACGAGAATACTTGGCTCTATATTCCCTGAGACTAGGTTGTCGATGTCTGAGTGGTAATCTGCAACGCGGAGATGCTCTCAGGTTCAGCTTGGCAGAACAGTTGAGTCCGGGTCTGCTTCAAGGCCTGCTCCCTGCCAGGTCACGATATTATGCAAAAGCGGGGATACTCTATGCAACATCCTTTCTTACTGATCCATCGGGCACGCCTAACACAGCAGGGAAACAAGCAGACAGCATTGCAACACACGTTTTGACGGTTGAAGAGCTCTACAACTGGGATTTCCATCATATAAGGAAGAAGTCTGGCTGGAGATTAGATGTGGAAGGCTACGCCAGAGTAGGGGTCGAGGCTGAGATCCTTAGAGCTCGTGCAGCATTGATCGATGCGAAGCTGGCTCGTGCTGGATATTATGAAGTCGCGCTTCAATGTCGAGTGAGCCAGAATCAAGAGCAATATAGTTTTGTCTCAAGGCCATACGTAGTTGAATTGTATAGAGGGTGGCAGATGGTCGATCCCTTGGTAAGAGTCTTGATGGGTTCGCTCTTCTCATCTTGCCTGGCTTTGTCTTTACCGTCATTCTTTGTCTAACTGAACGGCAGCGTCCTCAGTGTGGTGACAAAGCTTGTTGAGCGATTTTCGAGTAGTTTTATGTTGGTTTCAGCACGTGTGGCTACCCTAGTTAGATAGAGTACCTAAGTTCAAGCGAGTCACGGACGGCATACCCATACCCAGGAGTTGAACGTCAACAAACATCCTTTGACATAACAATGCCTCCTCAGAGCAGAGGATACCGCCTCGATGTTCGACCCAATTTAGGTGCTCACTCCAAATCATCTCCTAACCTCTCCAAAAAGCCCGAACCCATCCCACCAATACCTGAGACGTCAACTAAGCCATCTCCTCTGAAACTAACTACACAATCACCACGACGAGTGGCTAAAGAGTCTTCAACCAATGATGTTCACTCCAAAGCGACGCCTGCCTTCCTCCCCGGCGCACCAACCGAGAAATTATCATCACCAGAAGAGCTATCCATAGAAGAACGAGACTTTGCAGCTATCCACCGTGGCAGCACATCCTCCACCTCCGCCTCTGAAGATTCAGACCAAGAACAAGATCCAGACCGTCTCACACCCGACAGCAGCGGTCTCCTCCCACCACTGCCATCACTACAACCAAGACCAGCGCGACCCTTCTACAACTTCTCATCCCGCTCCCACTCATCGCTCGGCTTACCTCAACATGAACACTCCCGCCCACACTCCGTACACGCTTTAGCACCACCATTCTACAACCGTCCACCTACGCCCCTCCCACCTTCACCAAGCCTAACATCTCTCCTCCGACCACTTTCTTTCTCCGCACTACCAAGTCGCCAGACCACACCAGACTCATCAGATACCGAAGGTCCTTCCATCACAAATGGCGTAACAGGCACAGCAGCAACTCGGTCCTCGACCGCTGCTGTAGTTGGCCACGCCGCACGCACCGCGACAACCGTCCCTCGCGCGTCTCCAAAGGTACCAACGTACGAATACTACGGGTTCGTGCTGCACCTGGGTTCTTCCCTCGCCTTCTTGATGTACATACTCTGGTCGTATCTGCCGACGCCCTTCCTGCACCAACTAGGCATCTACTACTACCCGAATCGGTGGTGGAGTTTGGCGATTCCGGCGTGGCTTGTGATGGTGATTTGTTATATTTTTGTGGCGCTGGCGGCGTATAATACGGGGTATATGACGTTGAAGCTGGGGGATTTGGGATGTTTGGTGGATGAAAAGGGACAGATTGCCGTTGTGGATGAGGAAGGCAAGATCGTTAGAGGCAAGAGGACGCACGAAGGGAAGAGTGGTGGTACTAATGGTGTTGCTGCGAATGGAACGAAGCTGGAAGTCGGGGCAGACATGAAGTTGCAGAAGCAAACCAGAAATACTGCAGTGGAGGTGGAAGGACTAAAACACGTTGCGCCTGAGCCGCAAGAGCTCCCCGAGCTAGACTGGAAGGCTCTGTGGAACGAAGGCACAGACGCAGTCATGGATGTACCATTAGGCGGTGTCTGCGAGATACTATATGGTGAAGACAGAGATACGGATTCGGACGACGGCGACGACTATTATGATTGAAACGACCCTTGTATGTGTATTCGGCGGGAGGACAAGAGTAGGGCTTTGTAGGATTATTCCGGGCTACGGCGCGGCATACCAGGACAGTTGACAGCGATGGTAATGAAGCTGGAAAGAGAAGATACTTCTAGCAAGATCCAAAAAGCTACATACAATGAGCACGACCACTTCCCTCTTCCCATTTTCTTTCTGTCCTCTTCCTTCACGGTAACCAAATATTTCCTAAGGTTTTCAATAAAGGCATAGACGGTCAATTCCACTACTGAAGAGTATGCTGTCCAGTCTATACGTAACATCTAACCTCGCTGCCGTCGCTACCAACGTTCCCGTGACTGTATACGTGATATGCCTAAGAACCTCACCGCCATCTCTAGAGAATCTCGAATAGCCGGACCATGTTATGATCACCATCTAAGATCGAAATCGAACTCTGAACGTTCCCTATACTCGTGCTTGATACCTGACACTTCCGTGATCAGTGTCGCCAATACACTGCTTTCTTTGCGCTTCATGTCGGTGGTGGTGGTGGTGGTGGTTTTACAACATTCACTCGCTCTGGTACCTTTGCCTACTCGATTGTTTTCTGAACCTGACGGAGACGATTGAGAGTCGTTCTTACATACACAATAGTCATTCTTCTATCACGTTATCGCGTAGCACAAACCCTTCCTCCCATTGTCTTCATCTATCCTGCTCTGAGGATTCCTATGCGGACTTTTTGCGTCGAGTACACGGAACATACACGGCTCGGCTCTTCTAGAAACAGCAGAAACGCAACGTTTCTCCGCTAACAAGACTGTGTGTCATCCTCTCGATCTAAGAAAGCAGCCCTATGCCCTAACGCTGTGATTCGGGCGAACAGAACGTGGTTGATCGACGCCTTGATTCAAGCCGCAGACGTCGGCTGAAATCTGAGATTCAGCGCCGACTCGTGGACGTTTTTTGGCGAGTAAGGGCGGGTCAGTGCGAGTAAGGTGCGGGTGGGTTTAGGCCACAACATGTTGACGGGCGAATAGGCTCGTATCGAGCCTTTCTTGTGTTCAGTAGACTCGAGTGCGATATGTCTGGGGGAAGGAAGCGCAGTGTGCCGCGCAGGAGAGAATACAAGCCAGAAGTAGCTTGAGGTTATGGTAAGTTCTAACGTATATCGTGTAAAGCGGTAGGACGGATGGTTTGTACGAGAAAGAATTGATCGTGTAGGGAGAGATAGCGGACGGTCAAAGAAAGAGAGATTGGCAGTGTTCAGCGTTTCACGGAAGATCTACTGGTGCGTGTGTGATATGCGAGTGCGAGTAAGAGAGTGCACATCATAACGAAACGTACTGCAAAAGGTCGCCCTTACCATAAGTCAATGTCTCAACATTGCTGAAAGGCGAATACTAATATAGTCAACGGCAACACCTGTTGATGCTATAGGGCATTTTGCCAAGCCAGCTGAGGTCACTACATCGGCCGGGAAAGGTAGTGCTGTAACCTTGGTTATCGCGTGATGCGATGTGATACGTTTATTGTAACCTCGTGTGTCCCCTCAGTCCTACTTCGTGTGAATTGCAACAAAGAAATTGACTTGATCTTCATCCAATGTAGTGACTGTTGCTGTGTGTTACCTGATATTGTTGCCATTGGTTTGGGTATGTTGCGCGCGATGCTTCCTGGCATCTACTTATAGCCCCTCGGGTCTTACAAGCAGCCTGAACAGTATACTGCCTCAATCTGTATGATATGGGTATTGACCAAATGAAACATACAGACAGCCTGGCACTATTGGAGATCAGTCGGGTAGTTCTGTTTGGTCATGAAGACTTTGAGGAGCTCGCGTGTCGTTGACTGGTTGAACGAGCCTGCAGAAAGCTTTACCTTCATTGCAGCACAGGTTGGTGACGACAGTAACTCCACAAAATTCTTCACGGAGGCTTTGATGCCACTACGAGCTCAGTCATAATGTCCTCAGTCACTTACATGTCATGGACGCTCTTTGTTTAATATCTTTTGGCTCTTGCGATGATGGTACATATTGTTGTGGATGGTAGTCCTTAGGGTACTCACATGAGCCGATAATATGTAAGTGCATGTTTCAGAATCTTAGCGGCCTGCAAGAGCGAGTAATGTCTTCTGCACGACGCTGACTGACTGACTGACTGAAGGCGACTTGGAGAAACGCAGAGACTTCGACAGGACGACTTTGGCTTGAATCTTTTGTGATACTGATTTGTCCGACATATCTTTGTACTTGGAAGTCTAGAGTAGACAACCGCGACCACAGATCTAGGTAGGCAGCCTCTAAATTGCGATAGTGTCGTAAGTGCAGCTTCGGACAAGGGAAACGAGTACATCTTCAAATCCGACGTCTGATCAGGCTCGTTGGAGCGCCTGATAAACAGTAACTGGTCTGCAGTCGCCAAGGTGCCCGCAGAAGTTCTTCGTTGACACAGAAGATTGTGAGCCAGAGGAGACCTTCTTGCGATCCAAGTGCCGATGGTGCGACTAGTACGACCTTAAGAACTGGGAAGGCCAGCTTCCCAGATCTTGATCGCGTCGTCAAACTGCATTCTGGAATACCACTGCGCTTAGCCATCTTGCAAGCACTGTATTGTCCTGTAATCTGACTGTTGATCGCATTGTACCTGACCTAGTGATTCCGGCTTCTGGTGAAGGTAGGGAGTTATTCAAGATGTGAATGGTAGATGACCTAGAAGTCCTTGTCGTCTTGGTAAGTCCTGATCTTATGCCAGAAAAATGTGTATGCATTGGTCGATGTTATGGTAGTTTTGACTTCGTCCTCTCCAGTTTGAGACGACATAACATATACCAGGACAAAGGTCCCTTGAAGGTTAAATTCAAGGAATAAGAAAAGAAGTAGAAGAGCAGATGCGCTTGCAAGAAAGATAATGTTCCATGTGCCGAGACTCTGAGCTGAGGTAGTGACGATCCACTCCCGGAACCTTGTCTCAGCTCGAATGTGAACGAAAGAACGGGGCGGGAAGCCATATTACGAGGTTTAACCATTTAGGAGGACGCCGAAAGATGCTGCTTGGTTACCTTGGAGAATTTGCGTTCTACAGGATGAATTACTGAACAATGTACGAATTCGTGACGTCTCATCAAAACGTCCCATTATATTCGATGACATGCTGTAATCCATATTATACCACGTCAATATGTTCCATCCGTGCTCCGTCCTTTGGCTACAGTCCTACGATTATAGCTAGACTGATAATACATCTACGGTCGTAATTGAACACAAATTCAAATGGGCAAACCTGATACTGTTAGCACTACTCCAACATGCTCTTTTCGTGGTTTCTTCTAGGACTGCGAAGGACTTACATTCGACTCCGAAGTTTACGTTCAAGCCTCACGTGCCATTCATTTCTTCGTCCTCGGAAGAAGCGCCGGCATTGTCTAGCCACCTGTCCATCGCTCTCGAGACAGGATGGTCGTCCTCGAGCCTTTCTCTTATTTCTTCTAATCTTAACCATGCTGCTACTGCTCGCTGCCTCTCCTCTTGGGTACGACCACCTTCCGCGGCTGTATGCTCATACTCATCTACTTCCATCCACATGTCTATAGCGATCCGTTCTGGCGTTCCTCTTCGAAATTCATTACGAATACTAGCCAATGCTGTCCATAATTGCACGTAATCTGAATGATTCCGCCAAGCGTCGCAGCAAGGCACAATACCTGGACAATCATTTCCACAGTATGGACATGGTACTGTCCACTCTGCGAGGTCGAGTGTTGAGACTATCGGACGTGGCGATGGCGATGATTGGCTTGTGTGGTCGGTGCTGTGTGATGATGGCGATCGCTGTTGCCGCCTCTCTGATTCTGCTCGAGTTTGTTCTTGTGCTTGTAGTAGTCTGGTTGCTGCTCGTCTACTTGTTCTGTGGATACGTATTGTCAACGAAATATCAATATGCAACCTGGCAGCAGACTTACGTACCTTTCAGCCATCTACAGAACTAGGAATCACAATGAAATTAAAGCCTTGCAACTCGTGGAGACCACGAGACAATAATCTTTCAAAGGACAACCACAAGGGATTGATGTCGATGGTCAGCATGTAAGAAGCAAATATAAAAGACGAATGATGGGCAGCTTTAAGCTTCTCTTCAATTCAAGACCACGAGAACAGAGTTGAGGCGACAATGTACAGCGATGCGGGGTGTAGTGTGTAGTCTTTCTGCTAGTACGTAACTGGTTTTCGTGTGCAGCTACCAAGAGTCAAAATAGCTGCATCAATCACGCTTGGAAGCGCCAAGCTAGACGAAGGAACACCAGCGGCAGTTACCAACGGGCGAATACTAGCAACCACAACGAATGATAGCATCGCCCCAGTATCATAGCCATACCATGGGCAATCTGGTTGGTCGTATCCGCTGGTGGTGAGGAAGGAGAGTCAGCAGGAGACATCTCGTCTAGCGCTTTTGGACTAAGACTTGGCATCGCCCGTAGACAAATCTCAATCCCAATCCCAATCCCAATCCCAATCCCACCAATCTGCAGGTGGAGCAGAGCCAACTGGAGCAAGCATATTTGTGGAGTGCTGCCTTGATGTCAATTCGTCAAAGACAACGTGCATATAACGTGGGGTTTTCAGCTGCTTAGCTCTAACCATGTGACGAAAACCAATCGCCACCAGCTTATGGAGAAGGAGTCGGGACCCCTAGACTGGCTATACACACACCACACGCGAAGGACAGCTCTGCTTACGCTCTTCAACGTGATTGTATATTTCTGTTCTGTTTTGCGGTAAAACGCTCCGACATACGGTCTCGGAAAAACAGACGAGCCTTTCTGGCTGAACACAACGGTAACATCCGGGAACGTGGCTTGAACAAGCCTTTCGGGAGGCTTGTGACGTTGAAGCGCTTTACCAGGTCATCGGGCTTCTTTTTTCGAAGTCGGTCCACAGCAAGGTGGGCCATCATGCAGATGCTAGTATGGGCCGAGGTCGTTTCAAGTCTCGTCACAGTTGTGCGGTCCTGACGCAAAGGTTACCGGCGTCAGAAAGAACTAAGTTGCAAATTTCGACGTCTGGAAAATCTTTATCTGAGCTTCTTCGTGGCGTTCACGTGTGTCAGAGCCCAGAGCGATAAGGCCACTCGGCGTTATCTCTTATTCGAGCAATGATTGGCACTCTAGAGCTCGAAGCCAAATCCGATGGTTCAGCCGGTTCATTCCCTAAAAGCTAGCACGATCTCCTAGATGATTTCACGGTGTTCTAACTCTATACGCAACAGCGTCCGATGTATTGCCGCGACCATTAACCCTTTAAGGCTAGCTCATCGATACGACGGATAAAGCTTTCTTCCTTAGCGTAACTTTGGCGCAGTAAGAAAACAGTGTCGACATCAATTTTTGCCCTTGTGATCAGATCGAGTACAGATCGACCGTTCTCTCCAGATTGCCGAGCTGGAGCGTCAAAAAGACTCCTGTAGGATTTCTCTGCTCAGCATCGACCTCTGCAACACCAAATTCAGTCTTCGTTCTCACTCCAAAGATGCAGTTTGCAGGCTTTCAGTGGTCGAATGGAGATCGATAAACTCCGCTTGAGGCTGTCCAAGACAACGACAGAAAACGTCTAGCTTTAGCTTTGGCTTGGTCGTTAGTCTGCCACATTATCCCCATATCAATCGGTTGCTCGCTTATTCGCTTGTTTCTGGAGAAAATTACTCGAGAAGAATGGTTTGTTTATCATCCCTCCGTTGTGTGGACCTCTCTTTATGATTACGATGAGCTTGGATGCTAATTATGTTCCCGGCGTAGCATTTGACCGTACTCTACGGCGTACGCCGATTTGACATTTCTGCTCAATGATTTATCTAGGCATGGATTTTTTCGAAATGACTGGATGGCTTCGCATGGAGCTGGGGCCTGTCCCTCGCGTGTTGCGGGGTCCTTCTCACTATGCGCCTCGTGTCGGCGTCTGTACGTGTCTGTAGCGATCAGAAGTCACACATAACGGTCTTGCATTCAACCTGATCACCAATCTCGCATCATCCTGCTGCCTTCTTCCCGTCACATCACATCAACGAACTACCGCGGGCAACGTCCGCAGTCACTATATCATACCACGGCAAGAAAGTTTGGATGTTGTTCAGGCGGGTAAATAGCTTTCGCAATCCACGCAGCAATATACGTGGGTACCGACAACTGGTGATCCTTCCAATCAACAAGGTAGCACGCCTCAGCGTCGAGTCTCTACGCATTAGCGAAAGTTCACTTATCAACAATTCCATACGAAATGACTAGGACGAATATCCAGCGGAATATGGCTGTACTTGCTACATCATCAAGCATAAGCCTCAACACCACCAACAGTCACCGTGAGCACGTCGGGGTTCCCATCCATTACAGCACCACTCTGGTCTTGCCCACCATTTGGCGCAACGTCATCGAAAGGAAATCTGAAATCAATGTGATTAGCAATATCCTGTCAGTTGCTCAGTGGAACTGCCACAAGACTTACGCATAACCTCTTCCATCCAAGTTTGTCTGATGCACGATTCTTGAATAATGGTTCGTGATCGCATTCTGATAATATACTCCATTTCCGGGCACTTCATTCGTCTCCAGCAATGTCGATCTGTTGAACGCAGCAGCAAGTCTTGCAGTTATCGCACCTTGTTCGATATTCGAGCTGGCGGCAAATGAGCCACTACTACAGCTGAAAATATCCGCTGTGCTGGGCTGTGCATAGGTGATGCCAGAAGGAAAGGTGAGTAAGTTGTTTCCTCCATTGACTTCTGCTTGTACATCTCCCCATTGAGCTTGTGTATCGACACTCAGTCCAGTGCCGGTGTATTTCTGCCAGACCTGCTGCACGTAAGGTTCATAGTAGCCCTTGAATGCCTGTCCGCCACTAGTGACAATCCCGTTGTTTGGACTCAGCGCTCTCAAGTACGCGCCTTGCTCAGGAATCCCACCTGGCACTACTAGCGACGCCCATCCTTGCTCACCATCGGCTGCACTTTGTGCTCTGAGCGCATCACATACCGTGCCTCGCGATCCATGCGGCATGCCACTAACATGCTGCGCCGCACCACCATTCTTACTTGTCAGTGTCAGCGAAATAGGCAAACATACGAAATCCACATATGTGATGTTGGCGAACAATTGCCCAGAGTTGTATGTCAGCTCGGCAAAGTCCCATTCAATTCCTATACTCGGGTCGCTTGGGTTCGAGACGCTCGGTTCGACCAGGGCTGGTCCAGGGTTAAGTAGAAAGACGAGGGGTTGGCCAATGGAGAACCAGATGCGAGCACCGGCGAGATGAGGGATTGTCACTGTGGTGGTGGAGCCGGGCGCGCCGAGGGCGATGGCACAGTTGGCTTGGAGTGGTGACCCGATGGAAGATGGAGAGGTGGGATAGTAGGGAGTTCGGCCATCTGCTTGGAGGAGGAAAAGTGCGTTGTTGTTGTCGAGGGCGAGGCCGGTTATGAAGGCGTAGACACCGGTGGTTGGCCAGGCGTTCACTAGGTTGACTTGGAGGGTTGGTGACGTCATGACTGTATAGATGTGAATGGTGCTTTGAGGTTGTTACAGTGCGAGGAACGAGAGGAGTATATATAGAGTAATAAGGTCCTGATTTAATAATGGGCTCGGGATACAGTATTATAGATCTAGCAGGCTTAGAAGTAGATTATTATGCAAGGCGCGATCACCAGGCACGACGAACTCAGCCACTCCTCTTGGTGTGATACGTATAGCACAGTTCAAGGTGTTTCAAACTACACCTAAGATATACATGGATCGACAGAAGTTGGTCAAGCACCCCCTCATGACGTGTCGTGGCTGGCTGAAACACCAAGCGTGCCGCTACCGCAACGTTCCGTCCTCCCTTAGGCAACTACTTAGCAACTACAACCACCTTGTTCCTCCTACAGACGTGGCTGAGTTGTAGAATCAGTAGTGTGCATGAGACCAATCGATGTGTGTCATCAAGGAGAAGCCGTGTGTGAATGAAGGCCTTAGCACTGGCTGACAGTACTTTTCTGCATTGCATGAACGGTCAACTCAATGATTTAACGTGAGCAACATAGTCATCGCGGACTGGCGTGAGTTTCATGGTGTTGTTTCCGTTAGCTGTGTCGGCGTGGCTTCCTGCCACTTGCTGAGGAAGGCAAGTACGACCCAGCTGACATCCCCAACAAAAACATAGGAAACACCCAAGAAGAATGAATGTTTCCCTCTCGTCCTTCTCTGCGCCTTCTCTCATCATTCTTTGTCATCAGTCGTCATAGGTTTCAACCGCCACGCTGCTTCTTGCTGATGCTTTGACGGATCGATGTTGAGACTCTCAGTCATCATCGCTATTTGGTCGCTAGCATGATTTCGTATGGGACCTACGGCACGAGCAAGATACTGTGCGATGAAACAGCCTGCCTCGCTAGAGCCTTGGACTGGTACGAGAGGCCTCTTCTGACAGCTATCGTCGTGAATCAGTATCGCGCTCTGCTATCAAGTCCCGCTGTACGAATGTCTGCCCCTAACGTACCTGCATTCGATATCTAGCTTTTTCAATCAATACCCGCGGCTATATACATGAGCGGCTCTGCTCATCATTCAATTTATTTGACGGTTTTATATGCTCCATACCGACGGGCGAGCTGTTCGCGACTGTAACACATGACCATCAAATGCAGCATGGACTTCACAGGCTGGATGTCCACAGGACCACCCATCAACTGACGTTGACAGTTTTTCCATTACGAGGACATCAACTCTCGATAGCTCGCTGCCCATTCGCTTGACTGGGTTTTGCTCCTAACGCCTCCATTGTTAAGCTCCAAGAAGATCATCATATCGCACTCTATGAAGGACTACCTCTTCAACAGATCTCATCGTCTGAACTATGCCAGGTCAACGTTATTTCGACAGGGCTTCAGACAGCTGTATATCGCTGCTATTTCATCCTTGAACGATGTATCTGAGGAGCTTTTAATACGGTCTTTCTGCTTCCCCTGTTCAACATGCACTCACACTCTTGGAACTTATCATTATATGCATCTGCCACCTCATACATCATTTGGGACGATCATTCATTGGTCGGTGCAGATCTCTTCTAATTATCCGCAGATCGATGAATTGATATGTGCTATCTAGGTAAGGATGCAGCCTGTATGATGCTGCCATTATATTGATCTTCTGCTGGTCTAGATTTCTCAACATAAATATCTATCGCGAAGTGCTGCTCCTGGTATTTCAAGAACAGATCACTCACTCAACAAACAGCTTTCACACATCAGCACAACTGCAAAAAAACAATGCGTCTAGCACTCCTATCCACTTCTACGGCTTTCTTCATCGCCGTCTTCATCGTCGCGGCTCCGATCTCCGACCATGAGCTGGACATCACTACTACAGCTTACCAATTGGAGCGTCGAAAGTTCGGCTGGGGACAAGTGCTTGTCGGCCTTCTCGGCGTGGCTGGAGGTAGTATAGTTGCAGGGATATTTGAAAAAGTCACAAGCAAATCGTCAGCTTCGACCACACCATCGGTTGTAACAGTCGCCGCACCAGCTTCAGTTGCTGCTACGGTCGTTCCAGCAGTCGCCACGGCTGCTCCAGGCACATCTGACCAAGACGTGAACAAGAAAATGATTGAGACACTCCAACAGATGCAAGAGCAGATTGAAGCAGGTCGCAAGCACGACCAGGAACAGGATGCGATTCTGCAGAAGCTGACTGCACAATTTCAATCGGTGGTTCAAATGATCAAGGAGGACAGGGAGCACGATAGACTGCAGGACAAGACGTTAACGTACCTCCTAGAGAAACTCTATGCTGCCAACATTACCGCCACCCCGGAAGAAGTGCAAAAGGCGTTAAGAACCGAAGTTGGTCTTAATCAAACACAGTTGTCACAACCGATCGGTATGGTCGCGAAGCAATATGTCAAAACTCATGACATTCCGGTATGTTATCAATTGAACGTGTGGCAGCGTGGCCACTGATGTTTGGTAGACATTGTATGCTTCGGACTTGCTGCCGCTTTACAGCAGGTAGCCCAGCTGAGATGCTTCAAGAGTGGTCAGTTTGGTGTTATAACTGACTGATGCCCTTGATTGCAAGACTCTGGGACTGTTCGTGAGAAGACGTAGGAAGTTCCTGTGTTTATCGAGCCTGTTCAGCTCCACGCTCTCGTCAACGGCTGCTACAATGGCTGGGGAAGCAGACACGAGCACTAAGGATAGAAAGAAGCTCAAATTGGATGATGTGATTGCCCGGGGTAGCTGAAGCACCAATGCTTATAGTATAAAGTTAATCAATGTAATCTGTCTCACTATCACCATTACTACCACCAAACCACTCCACTACCGCTATTTTCGCATAGCGCCATCGACTGTGCTTTGGATATAATGTGTTCAGTGTACCAATCTGTGTTTCTTACCATGAAGCTGCCTAATAGTCAGCCAAATCTCGCAAACTATATGGCTGAAGTGTCAATCCCAAGTCTTCGAACCAAAAAAGGCCAGCAAGTTTAGCGTGCTTACCTCACCATCATGATAGACCTTTCTCTAATCAAATCAAGATCCTTAGCTTGGAAGGTTTTATTCAAGCAGAATCTCGAGATTTTGTAATAGGACTAGGTTCAGGACATCACTAGAATCGAGAGATCGTGCTCTTTCATGTATATTGACCGATAAATGGTGGATTGGTTCTGTAATGGCCATACTGATTCAGTTCGGTGATAGACGACGACGACCAACGAGCGACGACCGTACAGAATACTAGTTTGTGAAATGTTAGACGCAGTATTTTTCTCTGTGTTACCACTATGACACTGGTCCTGAGAGCCGAAATAGATACTCAGCAATCTCAATGTACATCCTCCACATCGCACCATCTCTCTTCCCCGATCCAGTATCCAAAAAACCACACTATCCCAACCTCACCCCGCCACCATCACCTTCATCATCTTCACCTACCACAACCCCTGCCCCATTATCCACCTTCCTCTTCTTCGTAAACCGCCCTCTCGCCTCAACCCTCCCTTCGACAGGCACAACCTTCGTCCCTGTGAAGACATACCCTTCCGCACCTCCTTTACTCGTCATCACAGGGTGTGTGCGACCGGGAAGGACCTGCCATTCTCTCGCCCTGGCCGTCTGTAACGTCGGCGCGAGGAGGAGGCGTGGATCGAGTGGGAAGTCGTCTTTATTCGCTAGGAGGGCGGTTGTGATATCCGACATTGACTTTTCCATGTCCATGTCTTCTGTTTGCGTTGTCATCAGCGGCGCTCCTGTCGTCCGGATAGTAGTAGATGCAGTAGCAATAGCAGACATGAACGCCCCCTTCCTCGCGCTACTATACGCATCCACAATCTCAACCAACGGCTCCACATACGGACTATACACCACGACCTGTGCGCCACCCTTCAGCAACGGCACCGTTCGATCCAAAATGCCAATCGGTTCCGTACTCGTCGCAATCACCAGCCCATCGAATCCGCCTGCTCGCGCTTGATCGACTACGCGTCTAGTTCGTTCATATCTGCGCCTTTTGCGATGGTAGGTTGAACGTTTTGAGGTTTTCATACTTGCCAGGTCGTCGGCGGTTAGTGGTGGTGGCGGCGTGGTGTAGGCTGTGTCGAGTTCTGGGTGGAGGAGTTGGAGGAAGGAGAGGGTGTGCAGGTGGGTGTGGAGCGGATGAGCATGGGCTTGGGCGAGGGTGGTGGGTGAGGAGGAGGACGGGTCGTAGCCGAAGTTTGCTAAAAGGGAGAGGTTTGGTTGCGTGGCTGGGTGGAGGAGGGTGAGGGTGTTGGAGGTTGAGGTCTGGTGGATTTCGTCTGGTCGGATGTAAGCTGCTCTTGCCGCTGGTGTCTGGGGAGCGGCTGCATCTGTGTTGGACTCTGGGAGTTCCTTGGTATCCTCTGCTTCTTCCTCTGCTTCTGCTTCTTCATCGTAGGGCTGTAGTAAGCCCATCTTCTCTGCTAGTGATGCTACTATCAGCCCGCCCGTGTCGTCCACTATCAGCCAACGACCAACTGGTTCGCCGAGTATATCATCTAATCCGCCAAACGTAGACGAGCAATGTACATTCGACCAGCAATTTATCAATCCCAAGTGTTCTTCTCTGAGTTCCATCGTCCTGCTTGCATCCTTCTCATTTACGACCCACGTTGCCAAAGCTGTCACGTCTAGCGGTAATATCGTAAATCGCTTGAGATATTTCTTTCGCTTTCGCAATATGTACTTGGACAGGGAAAAGGCAGTCTTCTCGTCCAGATGCGAATGCGATTGCATGATTTTGGCGATAATTTCCTTGCCAGAACCAAGGCCAGACTGTTTCAGCTCTTCGATTTCCTTTGCGCTGAGACTTTGTCGAGATGGAGAGTCGATGGTTAATTGGTTATTCTTGATCTTGACTTCGCCATTTTCTTCCACTACGATTTCGTCCTCGCCGTTCGTGGAGGCATTAGCACCGGGCTCGTCGCGCGATTCGGCGGCGGTGCTTTCATTGTCGAGGATTGCTTCTTGATGGATTTCTGAGGCTGGTACCATGCGGATGTCTGCGAAGGACTGGCTTTCAAGCTTATCGAGGATTTCGTAGGTTAGATAGAAGGGACGGCCGATGATGAGGTTCGTGTTGAATGAGCCATATTTTCCTAATGAGATTGTGCTGAGATGAGGGATGTGTTAGATTGAGCTGTTGGGAGCAAAGTGGTGCATGTTGGTTGAACCTACTCACGTATCTGGTACTATCTTCTGGACTTTGTGGATTCCTGATTGCAGGCGGATGACAATGTGCGTATCGGGCTGGACTATGGAAGTCATGATTGGATCCGAGAATGTCTCACATCAGTCTCACATCAGTCTCACATCAGTCTCACAATGCCTGTTGATTGTTGATTGCTGTTTCAAAAAAGTTTCAGAGATCTGGTGTCACATGACCTATTCTATTGTGGCTGAAGCTTTGTGGCTCAGAGCCAACGATGGATATCGCTTGCCATTCGTCACCAAGCTTCGACAGCAAAAGATGTCGGCGCGCGCAGCCGGGAGTAAGTCAAACTGCAGCAACTCACACAGCCATTGATCTTCGACGAGGCAGTGCTACGAGAGTAGCTTGCAGTTCGTTCGTTAAGGTGTTGCAGTCGCTCTGTTCTGGCCTCGTCGCACCTACCCGTCCTGCTTTGGTCAGCAAGGTCCTCACACATCAACAAAAAGATATGAACACAAACTTATCCCCTAGAGATAACCACAACATGGTTTTGCGTAAGCCTGTAGCATCTCCTGCTTCGTCCGACATCAAGCAGAGCAGTGCGCCTTCACACCATGCGAACAACCCGTATGCTCAGCCCAGTTCAAACAATCCTCCATATCCTACCAGTCCTCTAACCTCCCGGACATTACCTACTCAACACCAACAGCAATCACAAGAGCATAACGACTTCTTTGAACGCATTGACGCCCACAACCAAGGAATTGCAGAGTCACCAGAAGAGAAGGACTGGTGGGATGAAAGTGATGACGAGGAAGACACACCGGGCATTCCTATTGCTGCACTACAACCAGAACGAACTGGACAGCAGAAGCAAGCACCACCTCCTGCATACCAAGGCCAGTCTCCTACAACACCATCATCACCACAACCTATACCCTCTGCTCTTCGTGTAGGCCACTCTCCAGCCACTCAGTCTATTGAGCGACGAACTTCTGCACAGGCTTACTCGATTTCGTCTCCCCAAACACAAGGGTACACTCGCTTTGGCAATGCGCCAACTCTACCGAATCTAGAACTTGACCAAGCTACAGTATGGGCAGAGACTAGATTGCCTGGAAATTCGTCGGCTGTTCCTCCGCCTTATCCAACGCCCTCGGGTCCACCATTGTCCAGTGCGCCTGCGATAGCTGCTCTATCGCCAGAGAGAACAAATCTTGGGAGGACAGTGTCCTTCAATCAGCCTCCACTAATTCCTGTCCAGTCCGAAGATGCATGGCAGCCCACATCAAGTGCTCCTGCAATAGCTGCTCTATCACCACCTACAACTAGGCTTGAGAGAACAGTTTCCTCCACACAACCTCCACTAATACCCGTTCAAGATCCATGGAGTGACGAGACAGGATATCGACAAGCTCAATCAGCTACAGCTTCGAATGTGACTGAAGCGTTTGAAGCAGCATCAACTAATATCAATGATCCTTGGATCACGCAACCTCAACCTTCAATCAAGTCTGAACCAAACAAGCCACCCAAGCTCGACTTATCCCCACCACGAATATCAAGCCGAACTTCGAGTACTCCTGAAACACCTCTCACTACGGCCCGAAGGCAACGAAATGAGGTCTACCAAGTCAAGCACATCCGCTGGTACGACATGAAAGCACGACATACGCGTATTTCACCAATCTTGACACAGAACGACAACGGTCCTTGTCCATTACTTGCTTTAGTGAACGTTCTAGTGCTCACAACCCCAGCAAATCAGGGGACGGCTTTGATAGGCACGCTCTTCAACAAAGAGCAGGTCAGCCTCGGCCTGTTACTCGATGCTGTATTCGATGAGCTTACCTCTGGAAGAAGAGGTGATACTGCCCATGAACTGCCTGACATTGGTCAGCTTTATAGTTTCCTGATAACTCTGCACACTGGGATGAATGTCAATCCTCGATTTGTAGAGGCAGAAGATATAACACATCCGCCACAGCGAGTACACCCTGGCACGTTTGAGATGACAAAGGAGATGCGGCTATACAGCACTTTTGATATTCCTCTTATCCACGGCTGGATCCCTAGTCCGACTGATGCCGTCAGAGGTGCATTCGAGCGTCAGAAAGTAGCTCAGACATACGAGGACGCCCAAAACATGCAATTTCATGCCGAGGAGCTTGAAGCAAAGTTTCACTCCCAAGGTCTATCCGACGATGAGCAAGACATTTTCACAGATGTGATAGCGATAAAAGAATTTCTTACAACGTATCCTACACAACTCTCAGACTATGGTTTGGAGACTATGAAACAATGGATACAGCCTGGTCAAGTTGTCATCTTATTCCGGAACGATCATTTTTCGACACTGTACAAACAACCGGATACCGGGAGACTTCTTACTTTGGTTACAGATGCAGGATATGCCACACATGATGAGATTGTCTGGGAAAGCCTTGCAGATGTCAATGGCATGTATAGTGAGCTCTTCTCTGGAGACTTTAGGTCTGTCGACAATAGTGCTCGAAGAGTCTCAATGAATCAGAATCCAGAAGATAATAGCGAATGGACAACCGTCAAAGGCAAGAATCCTCGCCATTTACGCAATGACAGTACGCCCAATTATGCGGCGTTGCCTGAGAGTACAACGAATCAAGCACGACCATCTGTTGGCACGATTACCGAATCATTCGCTCCTGAAGCATCTACCAGGGACGCCGAGCAAGAAGACCACGACCTCGCACTCGCCCTTCAACTACAAGAGGAAGCAGACGCAGAACAGCGTGCCCACGACGCAGCACGTGCGGAGGAGCTTGCAGCATCTGAGCGCTTCCTATCTCGATCGACATATGTCACGCAAGCACAACCGGAAGAACGACCACCCACCCAACCACCACGTCCAACAGACCGAGCACCAACGCAGCCTCCGCGACCGAGACGCCCTCCACCAACGAGAGGCCAAGTGGACGGGTTTGATGCTGACTCGGCACCACCACCGCCGTATGAACCGGTGCAGAAGACGCCAACGTTTGCACCTCCACAACAACCTCCACCTCCTGCAATGGCTCCGAGGCCGAGCGATAATGCGCATAGAAGGCACAGCTCGATGCAAGGTCCAGCGATGTCCCCGAGGCCCAGCGAGAATTCACAGAGGGGACAGAGCGCTATGTCGTCGACGCAGCAGCCAAGCAGTCCTGTAAATCCATTGACCGGTAGAAGGAGACTGCAGAGTAGAAGTAGTGGCGTAGGGACTCCTGCGGTCTCACCAGGTCCTGCGACACCAGCGGGCAATGGACCGCAAAAGGGGAAAGATGAGAAATGTATTGTAATGTAAGCTAGGACTCTGGGGCAGAGGCATAGGGGCAGTAGGAAGATTGGTTTGTCAATGCATTGGTGGCGTTCCTGTTGGTGTGTAGCGAGTGACCATATTACTATAGCATAACAATCGATCCGAGGTCACAATGTAGAATCTTTGTCTGGAAGCACAATCACAATACCATTACCCCTCTGGCCGTACAATAGTACTTCGCCTCCTCGTAACCCTATCTTTTCATACCTTTTCGTCTCTTTCTGACATTGTTTGATCCAGTTAGTGGGCATGAGAAGACAAGCCAGACAGACAATACAACACAACACAACAGAGACACCAGAGAAAGAAATCTATGCATGAAAGGCTTTTGACTTGTTGCCCTAGCTATGAGCAGCTAGCTGATAACGGGGTTGATTCAATTGGTTTGGGAACGTAGAGCTAACTTGTACAGAATGTAAAGGTGGGAGGCCAAGAGAAGCTGAAGTAGTAACCTCAGGCGATAGAGTTTGATGAGGAAGGAACGAAAGAAGCGAAGATAAGTCTTCTCTTTCGTTGACAAAGTTGCCGTGCTGATGTTACACCTTTTTTTCGCCGGGTGTTGAGATACTTCAATACCATCGCTGTACTCCAACAGAGTTAACCCTGCTCGTTCCTGAGCAAGCCACTGCATGTTACCATTCCCTGCCTCATCGACAGGCACAGGCACAGTATGAAATGGCTCTGCGGATGTGACCTCCGCCCTGCGTATGTGGCAACGGGAATGGGTGAGCTCAGACTCTCATTGGACCATGGCCAAGCGACCTGCGGCTGAAGCTGAAAGCTAGGAGTTTCAAAAGTATCAACGTACTCGACCTGAATCCAAAAGCTAAAAAAGTAAGGAGGTTGGGAAAACGTGGTTACCGCGCATATACCAAGGCACGCTACTGCATCCTCGGGACGGCAAAGTCCGGGAAGGGCGAACAAGGATGGCGGCACGCCTTGTGATCTTGGGGTGGACACTTTTACTGTGGAGTGAATCTTGATGTAAGCAAGATTAAGGTTGAGTAGTGACTCGATGTCCTCATTTCGAAAAGGTTTGTTATAAATGCCAGAGTGTGTTATGCGTTGTTTGCCACTATCACTGTGGAATTGACCGACGAGACGAGGCTTTGATCCTTCAAGATCAGCGGCAAAAGCGTGAAACTAGCGACTAGTGGCATGTACATGTAGGCCTCCCTTCAACCACAAGCAAGCGGTACCATTGTATCATGACTAACCATCTCCGCTGCAGAACTGCTGTAGCCGATTCGCCACTAATGTAGGTCGGTACCTGCCTTTCTGACCATGGATCGGGGAGCAGTTAGGCACGTTGTCAGCTGGCGCTCTCACTAGTCAAGCCGGTGACAAAAGATGGCGATGTGTAAAAGCTATTTGTATCCATGATTGCCTACACTGCTTTGTCGTTGAGGCTCTTGCTTAGAAGAATAACATTGTCTGTCTGTGTCTCTGCCTACTCTGTCATTACTGTGTATTCTTTCTTGATTGAGTCGCTTCGATATACACACTTCAGACTTCAAGACATCACCTCATTCGTAGTTACAATGGCAAGAACACTTAGGTACGTCTTCTTCCGGACTTATATCCTCTTCTCGAGTCTTGGGGAAATACGAGCAGCACGAGCTGTATCACTGCACGAGCATCTCGAACACAACGTTCGTGGCAGTCCTCGACCGCAAATTACCATCTCGTATCACATCATACAACCAGGAAACAACAACAACACCAAACGCATTGACAATACCTTGTAACACAACTAACATGTCTCCCTCATCAGACCCCGCACAATCGACGACATTGCCTGCTCGAATGACACCCTCACCGGCGCCGATGCCACCACACTCACATCCTACATCACCGCCAATCCCTTCTCGCCAGCCAAACACCTAACCGACCACATCGGCTACTCCACCGCCCTCCGCAACGCAGACATCCAGCACTTCCACACCCTCCTCAAAGACCGCCGCGCTGCCCTCGGCCGCTTCCACATGGTCGTCTCCGAGCTCTACTGCCTACGCTTCGGTCCCGTCGAACTACCCCTCTTCACTGTCATTCTACACCTGATGTACGCCTACCCAGGCAGCCGAGGCGAATTTCTCAGGCTCGCCGAGTTCCTAGCCCGAGAATGCAAAGTCCCCGTCGATGCAGTCGACCTAGCCGGCGCAAGCGCGCTCATGCACGCTATCAACACAAAACCATACTACGACGAAGCCTTCGCCAGCATCATGACCTCTGCAGACGCCAAAATCAACCGACAAGACCGAATGGGCAAGACAGCAGCCCATTACATCGTCGACATCGACACGCTAGCAGGGCCAGCAGCAGATAAACGCGCAGCAGAGGCGATGCGCTTCTTCATGGCCCACGGCGGCAACACGGCCATTACCGACGGCGAAGAGGTCAGCGTGGTAGGCAATGCCGGCAAACTGAAAAAGTCAGCACCAATGCTCATGAATTTCATCCTCGGGAAACCACAAGGTGGGCTTGCTGGCTTCGAGCGCGCAACCGCACACATCCGCACGCTATCGATACAGGCGGCACAGAACGCGAATAGAGCGAGTATGATGGCTAGTAGTAATGCTGCGGGCAGTCGAAATTCGTCAATGGCCTCCAACACAACACGGCCGGTTTTTAACAGAGCAGTGTCCGCAAGCAGTGTCATGTCGATGACGAGTTCGGGCGCCAGCGCGAACAGTGTGGGAAGCATGAAGATTAACCTGCCTGGTGTGACGTGTGCGTGTCAGAGGAGGGGAATGTGGAGGATTTGCTGTGGGAAGCCGCCAGATATGGAGGCTATGGTGAAGGCTTTGCCTGCTTAGGTTCGAATGCTGATGGCGAGGGACGCCTGTTATGATGTTATGATGGTTGGACTGGATCGAGTTGGTATAGGTAGGCTGTGTGGGAGCAAGATACGGAGGCTTGGGGTCATGCCGTGGCGTAGCGCGGTCATATTTCTTCGCTCGTTCTGAAATATTGGCGAGCATTTATAGACGGTCACGGGGTTGGTGGAAACTTTGGGACTTTTCTGGCAGGAGCACAGGATATATCATTCACATTTAGCTGTGTTATGTTGACACCAGAGGCGAGAATGAAGTGAAGATAATTCATTACTTCAGTACTTTTGCTCTTGATGAAGGTAATCTTCCGTTGATGAAGAACCGTGTTGTTAGTCAGATAAAGGTCCTGGTGCTCAAGACGGTTTCAACACTCATTATTCCGTCCACCATTTCTTCCGAAAACCCTTGGTTTGCTTTCTCCATTATCTTCTTCCTTGTTGTCGTCGTCGTCGACCGGAAACTCAAAGGAAGCACTCCAAATCTTCGGCCTACTCTCATGTTGCCAGTTGAGCTCATCTCGCTAACACCCTCCTTCTTACTCAAGAAGAAGTCCACGATAAAATGAAAGGACGAAAGAGAATGCAAGATATACAGCAGCTGAAATTCATGTTTCACCCACCATACTACCATATCATAATACGATCTACAGGGCCGAACCTCATGATCTGGAGCTCCTTGATAAGAGACGATTGAAGATTGAAAAAGAACCATCAGTCCGAAGTCTTCTTTCTTTTCGTTTTGTGATCAGTTGAACTGATGCTCTATTGAAAATGGTTGAGAATGGGATGAGCTGGCTGGTCCCACCGATAGAGGAGCCCTAGGTGTAGATGAATACTTTATGATGAGATGATGATACCGTTGATCGATATTTGCGAGGAGCTCGATTGTGTTAGGTTGGTGGTAAAGTATGTTTGCTTGGTTCGGCGATTATGTTGTGTTGAGAGAGAGATCTGGTAAAGTGGGTTGGGAATAAAGTGTTTTCCTTGGTGTTTGATGGCAATAGAGATGGCAGAAAAAGTGAAGACAAGGAGGATGAGGAAGCCCCTGATTGGGAATTGCGAGTCGTCCAAGCAAAGCAGGGCAGTTGTGTTGAATCATTTCATGCTGGACGTGACCACGAAGAATGGCAGAGTCTGTATTCACGCAAGGCACTCCCCGTGATATACTTGACAATGATCTGTGACCTGAATGAGTATTCTATTGTTGAAAGCATCAAATGTTCCCAATGTCATCACTTCTGTTCTTGCTCATGCTCATGCTCATGCTCATGCTCATGCTCATGCTCATGCTCATGCTCATGCTCATGCTCATGCTCATGCTCATGCTCGTGCTCATGCTCATGCTCATGCTCATGCTCTATTATTTCTGCCATTCCTAAACCTCTTCCAAAATCCATCTTGTCCTCAAATCATCATATGTTTGTGCCATTGCTAAACCTCGTTTGAGTTCATTGTCGCTTGAATTCATCTTCGTCTAAATCCATCCTCGGTCAAAATTTCAGCATCCTCGAATTCGTCCTCCTTCACATTCACCCTCTTTCAAGTTCATCCTCGTTTAACTTCATCCTCGTTGAAATTCATCCTCATTGAAATGCAGCCTCACTAAAATTCATCCTCGGTCGAGATCATCCTCGCTGAAATCCATCCTCGTTCAAATAGATCATGTCCTCCCATCTTTTAAGACTCAAACTCCAGCATGTGGATGATGTGATACGCTGTTCACCGTTCCCTAATATGAATATTGTCTTTGAGAAGTGTTTCACAATCGCTCCCTTGATCTTCCTAAGCTCTCTGCTGTCTGTCTGAAGCCAGGACGTCACAAGATCGGAGTACGTCCTGCTTTGACGTCGGCCTCACCAGCAAGATCGTTTGCTTCTTCTTCACACACAAAAACGCATTTCTGTGTTCTCGGTTCACAAGCACAGTGATAGCGGTACTTTGCCCACACCCCGGTCGTGAGTGTTCGTCGGAAAGTAGGCCAGCAATGTACACAGATCTTAGCATGCACCTCTGGAAGCCCATATAGTCTATATGGGTGTCGCGTCCAGTAACTTGTTCCGTCTCGTATTGCAACCCCGCAATCGGGTACAGCGCATGCATAGAAAGACACACCGCCAAGGAGGAAGCTTCTCCCGTCTTCTGTACATTTCCAGCAGTAACGCCCATAGTCCTTGAGAGGCCGTGATCACTGACCATCGGAGAAATCAGCCCGGGTCTTGACTTGGCAGCAGCGTTTGCACCAGAAACCTGCCGGTTTAGGCACAGTCACCTTTTCATAGAATAGATTCGCTGCATTAAAATTAGTCCTGAGCTCCAGCTTAAACTTGCGTCTTGCTTTGGATGGCCAATGACGCTTCACTTGCAGTTTGCGAGAAGTCAGAGCTCGATAAGCATGGTCTTTGAACTCCTTACATACGAATCTCGTGACGAAGAGGTCCTTCAAGTCGAGGTGATCAAAGGTCAACATAAGAACTTCCGCTGGGACGGTGGCAATGGGACAAGCCGAACTGGGTTGAGCTGGGGTAATCATGGTGGCTATCGTTGACGATGTGTCGAGATGTGACGAAAGGAGTGATTATGGTGATGACGCCGTTGGTTTGTTAAGAGTGAGGTATTGGTTTGTAGGGAATGCTAGTTATCCGAGTTCTTCGTTATTGAGAGTTTCTATGCTTTCAAGTGTAGATAATGCTTTGAGCGAGACTGCCAGATTGAGTGCGCGGAACTAGGATGTTATATGTAAAGCACGACCAGCAGATGCAGGTGAGGTCTGGCCACGAAACCGAACGTTTGAGTGAAGAGCTGGAGTGAAAGGTCGAAGTACACGGTCGGAGTGACAAACGTCAAAGTGAAGAACATGCAGAAGCGAGATCACACTCTCGATGACTCTGGTATCGCTGCCGCGACTCTAGTCGTTCTTGCCTGAATCTTCTGTACGAGTTCACTCATGGAGCCTGCGAATGAGTAGGAGGCCCTCTTGAGGAAGGTTGGAAGAAGATGTCTTAAGCAATCTTTACATTGTGAAAGTCTGATGAGGGTCCTGACTATCATGGGCTCAATTCAGGTTCGTCACTTCAAGATCCTATTTAGCATATACTGCAACCATATTATGTCGTCTATGTTTACATTGTGCAAGTTTGGTGAGGATTCTGCCAAGATACTATCACGGACTCAGATCAGGTTTATCAACTCGAAATTCCCAAGGTCTGCCATTCCCCTTAACTGCTTTTTGGTCGATCTCAGGTTATTGGGCAATTGAGGAAGGTCGACAATGTCGAAGGGAAATATGCGCAAGGACGGGTGGCGTTATCGATGGCTGGATGTGGCTCCATATGCATATAGACTGCTACGTCCACTTGTAACAAAATGTATCGGGAGCTTGACTGGAGATCACGTTCCATAAGCCTTCCCCAGTCGGCATCCACCATGGCGGTGAGCCCAGCAGCCAATCTCATTGTCTTGAGAGCAAATACGCCCGACTCAGTCGTGTCTACCGACCAGTCTGAGCAATGGAGAGCCACATCGTCGTCCTACGATTCGACCGGCCTTGAGACACCTCCATTGAAGCTAGGACGTGATCGTCGAAGCCTTACCTGATGACTTCTCCGCCACGAATATCGATGCAGCCGTGTCGATAGTGGGAGGGGGACTTGGCAGCCTGCTCGAGCAGAGAGTGAGGTAGTAAGTCTTCATCGTGGTGATATTGTTCTTGGTGATGGTCGATAGTGAATGAAGTTGTGGTCGAAAGTGTTTGGTCACGTGACGGCTCTACCCTGAGAACCTTGCGAACTTGTTTACCTTTCCAATGCATCTCTGAACCGACATCACCAACATATCTTCCTCCTAGAGGGCCATGTTCGCACCGGGTCCCATATCCAGACCACCCAGCGAGGGTCTCTTCTCGCCATTTGGTCTGCAAAGTACATTATTCCCAAATCCAGCACCGAGTACAAGTTACTAAATTGAATCATCCAGTACCTCAAGCCATCTCAACAATCCCTGCACCTCCCACGACCACGACAGCCGCACATCTTCGGCCTGCTCCTACTCGCAATACCACGACCCGCAACACAGCCTCCACGTCAGGCACAACCAACACAACCTTACCACAACCACACTACAACCCTCATGTCCACTGGGTAAAACTACACGAAGCTTCGCACACCCGCGCCAAAACCAACATTGCACGCTTCGGTGCGACATGGTTGCGCCCAGCAGGATGTTCAAAAACCCTACAGGCACAAGAAGATGAGGTTGCTGAGCGTGCAGAACAGGAAGAGCAGGAACGTAGACAGAGAGGTCTGGCTGAGGCGGTTGCTGCGCAAGAAGCAGACGAAAGACGGAGGAGAACTAATGGTGGAGTGGGAGGTGATGGTGCAATGGAGGGTGTGGTCGTACCTGGACTCGAGGGCCAGCCAGCAGCGGTTGGTGAAGGAGGAGAAGGATTAGGTATGGAACGGGATTTGGATGAGGAAGTACCTGATGGCGAGGGGCAGGAGAACGTCGATATGGATGAAGGCGATGAAGAGGAGGATGAGGACGAAGGAGAAGAAGATGGCGATGAAGATGCCGATAGTAGTGGTGAGGAATTGGACAATCCTCCCACTGCCGTATTTGACGACGAAGATGAAGGAGAGCCTGTCACTATGGAGCGAAATTTGGACTCGGACATCCCAGAAGCAAGTGGTGAATACGAACATACAGACACAGAAATCGAAGATGAAACGGAAGAAATATCGATTTCGCAAGGTCTCGACGGTACTAGTGAAGTTGACTTACGGTCATCTACACTGAGCCGACAGCAACAAAGCCAGGAAAGGCGAAGTGTACAACGTCAACAGCAACCACAGCAGCCGCGTCCACAATATCGGCAAGAGCAAATACAACCACCTAGAACAGGTTTTGGCACAGTTTCTGCAGCACCACGGATGATTGGGATAGCCATGTCGCCAGGAGTATTCACATCCAGTCCTATCATTGAACACGAAGGCAATGCGTCACTGGAACTTGAAAGTAGTGTCTTTGGTCCTTCCGAAGCAGAATTCATGAGTGGAAGTCCGAGCATGGGAATGATGCGTCCACCAGGAGCACCTAGGAGACGATAATAGCACTTGCTTGTCTGTGAAGGATCGAGGGAGTGTGGTGGGTCACCTAGAATCCTAGGTTCAGCATTGGTGCTCTTCTGTTTAGCGCCATCCTGTAATTCCAAACATTCACAATCATACATCAATAACGACCGTCATGTATATTTGCACATCTTCATAATGCTTTGGTGAATTTGAAATATCATTCCATTAGTGCCAAGGATGCACAGGTGATGTATTATTATTCTCAAATGTAAGCTTCTTACTCCGCCATAAGACATTCTGGCAGTCAGCAATCTCACGCCCTCTCGCTCAGTCCTCTCAAACTATAACCTCTTCCACACATTCTTCTTAAATGCACACCAATAACTCAGTCGCGCTTCTCATCCCTCGGTTCAACCACTACCCTCCCTCGAACTAACAGCTCTATCCCCACCAATGCCGGTACTCCTCGTCGGCTTCTCCTGACTATCCGGCTGCTTCGCCGGATGCCTACTATCACCCGTGCTCTCCTCCTCCTTCTTCATCGGCCCCTTGCCATCCGCATTATCCGGTGACGCATCCTGTCCTGACTCCATGTCGGCAGAGGTTTTGGAACTTTGTGCGGAGGTGCCGGAGGTTTCGGAGGCGGGCTTGTTGGGGCCTTGGGGACTGTTTTTGGTGTTGGGGATTGTGCTGTAGGTTGCTTTGGTGAGTGGGGTGAAAGGTTTGGTGAGAGTGGAGGGACGGAGGGGGAGGCGGAGGTGGGTGAGGTTGCGGAGGGTGGACATCGTTGCTTCGCTTTTGGTGACGGTATTGAGGAGTGGTTTGTTTGGTGTTGGGTGCGTTTAATGATTTATCGAGGTGAAGGAAGCAGGTGAGAGCAGAGAATATATACAAAAGAAGGCCGAGGACCTTGTATTTACTATGACGACTTTCAATGGAACTCCACAGATGACATCTTAGTGCCGGAGCGAAACTCCGCTGCTTGAATTATTGATTATTCGTCTCTATGAAGCTGGCTCGAGCTAGGAGTGAGGTAGGAATCTGGCCATCGATATCGATATCGATATCAACTTGATGGCCGTGGCATGACTTCACCGTGCAGCCCTGATTGTCTTACCGTCGACCCGTGATGCTGGGCAAAAGACTGAGCTCCAATCTTACTCGCCAACTCTTCTCCTCTTCCTGCCTGGCATCCCATCCCTGGCAGTCGTTGGCAATGCAGCAAGCTCCTCTTCGTCCTCCGTTTTCACCCGTGGACTCCCAACACCACTACCTGCTATACTACTGGCTACACTTCCAAGAATCCTCCCACCAATCCTTCCTGCACCATCCTCCCCTTCATCCATATTTGCAAAATTGGAATCGGCTTCTTCAAATAGGCCTGCTGGTGTTGCTTGATCCTGCGCAGTCTCACCTTGTGGCTCATCACCAATATCAAAGTTGAAGTCGTTGTTGTTGAAGTTACTAGTGTCGGCATCGCCATCCGCGTATGCATAAAAATCGGGATTCAGAAACTTGTTGATGTCGAATTCACTACTCGGTGCCGGCTTCAAATGTGGTATTATCGGCTGTGGCGGACCCATTACACCGTCGCCCAGACTCACCGAGGCAGTTCGAGACAAAGACGGACTATTGGGGAAGCTCAATCCAGGTATCATGCCACTTGGACTAAGAGGTTGTAATCGATCAGCCAAACTCTGCATCTTCCAATCTTGTTCTTCTTGCATTCGTTGCAGAGCTTCTATCTGCTGACTGTTATGGTTGAAATGATCAAGACCCTGCGTCCAGGGATTGATACCATTGTCCGTCGGGATCATGGGACTTAGTGTGCCAGAATTATTTCCCATCATGCTGAGGACAGATTGTCGCTGTTCAGCAGTGAGAGGGGCATTGCCATTGGCGTTTTCGAATTGTTGAAGAGCAGCGTTGAAGTCGAAACCAGGACTTGACGTTGTAGTGGATGTATTGGCGTTCGCATTATTGATGACGTTCATTATATCTTCATTGTTAGGACTTGCTGCTGCGGCCGGAGTAGATCTTGCTGAAGTTGAGTGACGCTCGTTCGTGCCTGGCTTGAGATTATGATTGGTTGACTGCGTCTTGTGCTGCTGGGTATTGCTGATAGGAGTGCTTGTATTTGCACGCGGACCTTGATCAGCTGCAGAAGCAGGGCGTGATCGATGATCTGGGGGTGGTAAAAGAGCAAGCGGCCTTCTTGCTGGTGTCTTTATCATCTGCATTTGACTTGGTTCAGGTGTTGATACCCCATCAAAGTCGCCCATGTCTACGACGTTTCCTTGTTGTTGGGTGTTCGGCATATTGGCGAACATAGCGCCTACATCGCTCTGATTCTGATTGCTTCGATTGTAAAATGTCGCTAGAAATGTTAATATGGCGTTGATTGAAGTCTCATGCCTCTCATGAGCAGCTACCATTGCTCCTGCCTGTCGTATGTACTGATTGTTCTCGTCTCTGAGCCTTGTCAACATTGTCGTAATTTGATGCTGATTCCTCTGCAGTATGGCGACTTCTCTCTGCAGGCTACTGAATGCATCTGGAGAGACATGCGTCATATCCGTGCGACTAGGTCCTTCTGCAATTTCCCTCACATCGTCGTCACTGTCGGCATTCTGCTCTCCCGCCTTGCCTTTCTTTTTCTTCGCACTCGTCTCATTCTTCGGCTTCTGTATCAGCCATAATAGTTCCGGTCGTCCGCGTTTGAAGTACGGGTTCGAGTAGACACTTGGCCTTTTCGCTTTGGTCTCACTCGCGCGCATGGAATTATCTGATAATCCGACATTCTTATGAAAGCCGTACATATTGAGCTGGCGCACGAAAGATGCATAGTTGTTGTGTTTGAATAGTTCTGGAATGAGCTCGTGGGCGAAGCGATCTTCATCGAGAACGACAAATGAGTTGCCATCGTCGGACCATCGTATTAGGTCAGTATTTCGAGATTCATCCAGAAAGCTGTGGCCAAGGAAAGTTAGTCTCGTGGTTTCTGGAGGACTGCCAACCTTGGTTTTGGATGCTGGACAACATACCTGCTCAATTTCTGAATAAAAGGCGGTATCTGCTTCGGAGGTCTCTTGCTTTGCGCGTCCTTCTGTGCTACAGCTGCTCTCTCCTTCAGCACATCAATATCGTCGTCCAGACTTACCACTGCTCCCTGTAGATCCTGTAGATCAGTATATGCTGGCCAAGCGTCTACCTGTTGTTCGTTCCGCCCTCTTACTGTCAACTCTCTATTCAGATTACGCCTCACGAGCTGGCTATTCGAATGTTGTAATGTTGGGACACCATTAGCTGGAAACGGAACTGTAGATGGATCTTGTAGGCCTGTCATGTCATTGAACATGCCTGCATCAGCGTAGGACGGTATGTTGTTATTGTTTTGTCCCCAAGACAGAAATTGGTCGTTCGAGAGTCCTGATAGATCAGGCGCAGCAGAAATCTGTCCTAACTGCTGGGGAGCTGCTTGCTGCTGGGCTGGGCTTCTATGAGCCTGTGCGCCGCATTCCCTGCCATCTGCCGCCATTGGACACAGCTTGATCCGCTTGATCCGCTTGATGCGACTATCGGATATGGCTATCGCTCTTGCTTGAACCTGGATCCGATCTTGTAGTATATGTATTGGCGAACAGTTCCAAATACTCCTCGACCGTGCGAAGCGTCCTGTTAGAAAGCAGGGCGTCCTTCCCTTGATATCCACAAAGAAACTTGAGAGTGCTGATCTTACTGCTCGCTTGTAATTCCCGAATATCCTTTCATTCTTTCATTGTAGGTCCAGTTTTTAATGTGTAATGCTGCTTCTTCCTATAAATGCTGTAGTTGCTGAAGGCGCAATGTGGGACGAATGTTGGTGCTAATATCTAATGTCGCTAGGGTGCACTATCGCAAGGACAAACTGGAGATCAGGAAGGGACTTCGAAGGTCTTGAGTGTGTTGCGCTGGCGAGATCATACGTGAGCTGGCTAATCTAGCCTCTTGTTGTCAATGTTGCTATCCAAGGTACTTACTAGCAAGCCAAACGAAAATCGAAAGTTCGTCATACGAACCCGAGCTTTCCAGGGTCTCGTCTGGATTCAGAGGAGGAAGACTGGTCTGCAACGAGGCGGGACGAATATCAGCCCGGATGACAGTCGAGGACAGTCACGTTTCCATGATGCCAACTTTGGATTATATCCGCTATGTCTGGTATCTGTATTCATCATTGTTCCCTTAGCTCTATACAAGAAGTACATATCTATTCGTCTCGATCGACGTCCAGTCCAACCACCCTCCGTTCAGCCAGCTCCTCGATCCTGGTTCTCAACACCTCTCGTCCGAAACGACTAGCTACCTTTGCTGCAGCTTCCATCATCCTTCCACTTTCGTCCTTCATCAATCCGACGATTTCCAAAGCCTTCATGCCTCGCTCCTCGCCTTCTACACACTCCGCAGCCAATAGTTGTAGCAGCAGCTTATCAGCTTCCAAGGCCTTTGCGCCGAGTGCAGCTCGCTGTGCAGCGGTAGAGGTAGTAGCGGCCATAAGATCACTTGCCAAAGAATGTAGCAAGTTTGTCAGCGCGTAGGAGTGTTCCAGTCTAGTGATCTCTGTGCCTGCTTCTTGCTCGTCTTCATCCATGCCGTCCATGTCTTGGTCCTCATCATTCCTACGTCGCTTCTTCGGAGCAGTGGCAGCAAAGTGCAACGGAATCTGGAAGTCAAACTCGTTGAGTAAGGGTCTGGGGAAGTATGGATGGCGCTCGCCACCTTTGAGGATGATGCAGTAAAATTTGTCTTGCGCCACTGCTACTGGCCAGTATGTCTCTTCTTTTCGACCTGTGGCGAGACGAGACAGGAGTTTGGTATCAAGGAGCGGGACCCATCGAGCTTGACCGGGCGTGCGCCAGTGCTGCAAAATAAGGAGAACGCCAGTATTGTCGTATATGCATGGATCCTGGACACAAGAGTCAGCATTGGCATAGAGAGAAGATTATCTGCTCTACATACTCCCGCATCCGAAAAGAAAACGTTCTGCAGCTGTGTTCCTTCGGTAAGTGCGACTACATCTTCGCTTTGACAGACCTCATCGCGCTTGACATTTTCGATTGTGTATAACAGCCTCGTTTGTCCATCGCCACCGACAGAGCCATTACCGATAGTGAGAACGTAGTCACGCCACGTCGCACACGTCACTGTCGGACTGCTCTTCTGTCTGTATACTTTGACTGGCGTGCCAAACAATGTATAGACTCGAACATAGTTTGTGGATGTTGTAACGACCACGTAGGAGTGGCTAAGGGCTATTGCAACGATCCGCTCTCCTTTCGGCAGTGTAGTACGCCAGTCTGTCCTTGTTGTCCATGTTTCATGTGGTCGATAATGTATCATTGCCTGCTGATCACCAGCTGGCTGGCATGCGAAAAGTGCGCCTTTCTCACTAAGACATGCCTTATCATATTTATAGGGATCTGTGAAGTGAAAGTCGCGCTGAAACTCTCGATCGTAGAACTCAACAGTGACAGTATGGTGAGTGTCTTGATCCACAGTCCAAATGAAGCCGAGCAGGTTCAAGCATAGATACCGCCGGTTTCCACGCCAAGGAGTGCTTCCTGGCTGAAATGCTTCGTGTATCCGTGGTTGGAAGGAACTGTATGCACCTCGTCGTTTTGTCTGGTGTCCGTCCGGCTCATCGAGATGCCCATTTGTGCGTTTGGCGTGTCCGTTGATGCCTACTATTGCCTGACCATCGTCGTCTTCAATGAAACCAGCAAGCGAGTCATCATCCTCTGGACCAAGGATCTCATCAAGTGAATCGGGCGTTCCCTCGCGTCTCCGTAAGCCCTCAAGGTCTTGTAATCGTTTTGGTCGGTCCTGTCCCTGATCTATCTGTAAGTGACCAGCATTTCCAGACACTTCTGCTAGAGGATCGTGGATGAAAGGTGCCGGCTGAAGATCGAGTTTCAAGTATCGAGTGAGATGTTCAGGAAGGAAATCCGTGTGGATGTATAGCGACCCTGTGTTGTCAGTGTAGGAGAGTATATTCTCGGTTGGATGCCACGCAAATGCCCAGATTGACGCGCGCACATCCCATTTCTCCAGTCTCTTCTGAGTTTTGGTGTCCCAGAGCACCATGGCGTTGTCAGTCGCACATGTGACAAGGAGAGCTCCATTTGGTGACCAGATAAGAGACGTGATATCTCCTTGATGTTGTCCGCTGAACGTTCTTTGCTTTTCCCAGTCCCGCTTTGAGATAATTTGTACATCTGGAATCATATTAGCAATTGTGTGGCTTACTTCCTCATCCTATTGAGCTCACCTCTTGTTGCTGTTGGTGCTGCGAATGCTCTACCGTCAGGATGCCAAGCCACTTCCGCACTTGCCTGTTCTTCGCTTTCAAGTCTCTTCACGATACCATCTATTTTCTTCGTCAATTCGGGCACTGGGCCATCGATGGAGTAAACATAGATGACTCCGTCTGTACATGATACCGTGAGCGTTCGCCCGTTCGGATGGAAGCTGATGTGCTTGACTGGTTTCTCCTGTTCTCTGAGATATTGTACTCGTGTCATATCGTTGACATCTACCAGTTTTACTTCAAGGTCACTAAATTCCATATCAATATCGTGACGTCTACGATCTCTGTCGGATCATCTTACTCGCTTGCCACAGCTACTCGTCGCCCGTCCGGAGACAACGCTAGATCGCGTACAGGTAATGAACATCTGACAAGGATGCGGTCGAAAGTGTTTGTATCAAGGGAGTACAAAGAGACGGTGCCATCTTCAGAGCCCACTATGAAGAAGTCGTTCTATTATGCTGTTGTCAGCTTCCAAATATATTCCTCCTTGCTCCATGTCCATGTTTGTCTCCTGACATCTTCCACAGATTTTTTTTCACGTACTGTAGCAACTACTGCTGTATTACTGTCGGGGGTATCGTGTATGTTTACAGGCTCAGCGTCCGAATTCGTCTCGAAGATGCGGATGGTATCATTGGCGCCGACTGTGACAAGTCTTCTGCCATTGGGTGTGTATGCGAGGAAGGTTGGGCCATTTGGATCTGGCGAGGTGATGGTCAGTAAAGTTTCGACAGTATCTCATGTCTGTGGCTTACGTGCTGGCCGCATGCGTGGTCCATCTCCTGGAGCCATTGCTATCGCTATATTTTAAGCTCAATGCGCAAGATGGTTTTCCAAAACAAGACGCGTTCATGGAGAAGAAGACGTGAAGCGCGTAAAGTGGTGTATCACGTGATCTGTTCCCCACACTGACACCTTGCCGGCTTCTCTTCTATACTCCCTTCCTACCTTCCGATAGCATCTTTCACTACAACCTATGGCTTCTAGGCAAGTCCATCATGTCGAGTCTATAAGGCAGTCACTAACATAGAGCTTACAGATTTCCCCATAGCCGGCAAGACCGCAACAACCTCTTCTCTGGCTACGATGCTGGTACGTTACGGGCTGCGTCCTCCTCACCAGCTCCGAGGCAGTCTTCTGCAGCCAACCCTTATTCATCTTATACGCCAAACCCGTACAGCAGTGTAGCCCCTGCCCGTCCACTGAGCGCCGAATCATATAATACACAAGCTCCTCCTGGCTCTTTCGCCTCGGCATATCCTAATGCCTCCCATGCTGCTACCGACACAACATTTCGCGCTGCGACACCGAACTCTCGAGGGCAATACTCCGATGCTGTGCTGTCATCTCTCGAGTCGCAAAATGATGAAGCGCTAGAAGGCATGAGTGCAAAGGTGCGCATGCTAAAAGACATTACGGTTGCGATAGGAAGCGAGATTCGGGACAGTACAGCTCTGGCAGAGAAGATGAACGATCAGTTCGAAGGCACGAGAACTCGACTTAAAGGGACGATGAAAAGAATGCTGAGAATGGCCGAAAAAACGGGCGTCGGCTGGAGGGTTTGGCTCGGATTCTTCGCCTTTGTTATTGGTATCTTTGTCTGGGTTTGGCTTTTCTGAAGAGAAAAATGGTACAACGCCAAAAAGGCTTCTGACAAGAAGATACAGCGCGAGGTCGGCAAGATTTGCAAAACATTCGTCCATTGCTCACATACACCTGCCCATATTGCGGCAGACAATGAGCGAATAACGCTATAACACAGCTCCGTGACTCGGCCTAGGAGACCACAAAGCCTCAAGCTGGGATTACAATGATGTGCCGGCCGTCTTGCTCCTCATCGTAATCGAGGGACATGACACGTTAAGCAGATACACGCTGCGCCAGCATGATCGCAGCACCTGCAGAGTCTATTTCATCGAAAGAAGACTTTGCCAGCAGAATATACCCGATTTATCTTATGCCACGAGCTAGGGCGCAATCCATGCTGCCAGTTTCGATGGTTTGCCCCGTCTAAGCTCGTCCACATAGCTATGAAGCTATCTGCACCACGAAGTAGTTGGACAAGAGCTGCAAGAGCACAAGCGTCATTCGCATCATACATCTGGTCGAGTGGATGAGAGCAATTCAATTTTTCAAGTCGTGCTTCGTGTATGTCGTCGTTCTCGTCTGACGAGTCTCGACCGCAAAACACAATGCGACAGTACTCTGGCTGTGTCTGAGCATAATCGGATCATACTCCCAGCCACGAGAGCTCAGTGACCCGCTGTGAGGTCGTGCTTTCCATTTTGAGTTCGGAGGAAAACGAAACAAGCAAAATGAAAACGATATCTAATTTTCTGAACTTGATCTAGACCTTTCTATCTATGTTCGACATAAGCTTCATCTGCTCAGTGAGTGCATTGTGGATGTCTTACGTCGTTGAAATCACTAAGTCATTGCCTCCGCCTCTTGTCGTTCAATACGAGATGGCAGAAACTTTGCTGCAAGCGTCGGCGATTTATTACAAACGTCGTCGATACAAATCTCTCTTGTATCAATATCAGCATTCAATCAGAGCAAACCAAATTGTACGAAGAACCATTTAGGTTGAGCTCGCTCTAGCCTTGCTTTCGTTCACAACCGTCACAACTCGTGTTCCTGGCTTAATGTAACCCTATTTTGCCGACAACCGCTCATCGCGAACACCCTTTGAAGCAGGTTGTGCATACTTTATGCCACTCGGATACGTACTCAGCCATCCGGTGTGCTGCCGAGGGGAGAAGCTGGGCTCGATACGGCAGGGATTGTCAGCTACGTCGTCGAGACTTGTGGTCACTACTGCTGGTAACTACCAAGCATAAACGCTCTCGTGTTCCGTCGCCTTTTACTGGTGTTAATATTGAGCATGTGCTGGGTTTAGTTTCAACAAAAGGCTGATCAACTGCACTCACTGAATTGAAGGGTTCTGCAAATTACAGTATTGCCTCACGCTCCAAGTTGATCGCAAGTCCATCGAAGGTCGTCCTGACATTGACCACCTTCTTGCTAGGTCAAGATGGCGCCACTATCTGATTCACTCAGAATTCGCGAGCAGCCACCCACCTACCTGGACAATCTCAAATCGGAGCATACACAGATAGGATACAATATAGTGTCTCTACTATGCTTGATTGTTGTCGCATACATGGCCAGTAAGTCTTCAACAAGCCAAATAGTTTCTCCAATAATGGTCCATTGACGATATGTTAGCCATACGAATAAGGCAATACAGGAAAGCTCGCATTGTCTATCCTGCACGAGTACTAGCATCGGCAACCTACATGACTGTAATGTGCTATGTAATCGTATTAAACATGTTGTCCACTGGTGCTGGCCTTCATAACCTGCAGATGTGCAAAGTCGCAATATACACCTGCCTCGTGTTTTATGGCACAGTCAAAGGACTTCTTCTCTACTTTATGGCCGAGCGCGTACGCACTGTACGATCGATGGATATTCCAAGGAGGCAAGACAAG
>Ga0160429_1000403_pt1 | contig 43022 bp, 42 predicted proteins | sample SolpanmetagenomR_FD_108199 | JGI IMG/M metagenome (GOLD analysis project Ga0160429, IMG submission 108199) | Solar panel surface microbial communities from Lawrence Berkeley National Laboratory, California, USA - R | ecosystem: Engineered > Built environment > Solar panel > Unclassified ... | reverse complement strand
CTGGTTCAACCCGACATCCTCCACATATACAGTTCATGTCCTGTTGGCATTCCTATTCGTCAGCTACTGACTGATCTGTACCTCCGTGTGGCAACTGAAGGGTGGTTTGGAGCAGTCCACCAGTTGAGCAAGGAGGCTTGCGAAGACGTCATCAAGGCCTTTGTCTTGAAGAAAGCACTCAAGCCAAATCCTACGAACGCGCCGTGGAAATCGGACACCTGTGTTTATCACTGGCACAAGAAGGAAGGGGGCGTTTGCTACAAAGTCAAAGAGCATTGGTCCGGGAACAAGAAACGACGATAGTATTTGCTCTCCTTCCAAATGTCTCTGCAGCATCATCAACTAACTTCACTTCAATAAGTGGAGAATGGCTGTGCGAATGCTAGTCGGATTTCTAGCTTGGAACGCCTGGTCTGCTATTGAGAAGAAGCTTGATGGGTTCGGACTTTTCCATAGCGAAAAGTCGGTCAGTATCCGTCACACATCATTGTAGACAACTTCATAACGCAACCAATAACAAGCTTTCATAAAATATCACGTTGGGAAGAGGTCTAATAAATCCAATATGACGTGGCAAAAATTGGCACGGGTGACTTCCCGCCTCATCTTGAAGGAAGAAATAAGTGCTAGATACCCTCATCTTGCGACTGGAAAGCCACTGGGATATAGCATACACAAAACGAAGAGGAAAAGGTTTGACGTTCACAGCGAGCAATGCATGTTACCTCCACACCATACTAATTTTCGTCGCGGACTGAGCTGTAAGACTGAGTTGTGGTCAGAGTTAGCCAAAGCCGAACAGCAACAACCTCTCCGCGCTAATGGTTCCACCTGTGGAAGAAGGGCCAGTGGAATCGAAGCCATATGCAATCCCAGTAACGCCACCGCCATACGTAACTTACTATCTTATCCTCTAACTACACAACAAGAACAATAACGAAAGCTTAAGCACTAATAGCAGCCTTCATATTAGAATGATCGTTTTATTCACGCTGGCCTTCTTCGACAACATTCCCCATTCTTCAAGATGGTCCTTCTATATCATGTGCTAGATGAGGCAGACACGCTAATGTCAATGTCAACAAAATCGGAACTTTCTGATCTCGATATTTCTGTAAGTGTATACCATCAGCATCGCATCAGCATCGCATCAGCATCATAACAAACATTCAACTTGGACTCTATTAGTCATTCACGTACTTTATCGATCAGGACTTATACCACACTATGTCAATCTATCAAAGGCTTATTGGCAAGCTTATATTCCTATATCCGCTCGTGGCGTTAGGTAAACTACAGGAACCCATCTCAAGACCCAGCTTATTGAGAGTACGGTAAGGTTGAGAGGGTCCAGCTAATGCTAAAGTACTGCAGCACTCCTCACACAAGGCTTTACCCATAATTCGCACTCTTGAAAGGTAACCATCGTAGGACCTAGCTTCTTGAGAGCTGCGGCAGGGTGGAAGAGGTCTAGCTAATGCTAAAATACTACGGCAGTCCTCACACCCAGGTTTCACTCATGAAAAGGAAGTTCATTGGCTCATAATCAAGGGCGCCACCAAAGTCAAGAACAGTTGGCCCGATTTCTTGAAATTTTGGGCGAGATCCTTTCACTGGCGGTTTGCTCATGGCCGTCGCCGACTTCGTTGTGTTGAAGCTTCCTTTGTCACACAAACTGACTTCGTCGTGGAACAGACCGACAAAGAGAGCTAGCACATAAGCCCTGATGAGTGCATGGTTCAAGACTGGGGTTTGCTTCATCGTTGCCAGCTTCGAATATGCAGCGAAGTCATACCGTGTGCTAGCGGTGTGCGTTCTCGCCTTGGAAGAAGTGACCAAATCTTTCCGAGGTCAACGACCGAAGACGATAGGCGGAAAGTGTAGCAGTATCTTATCAAATCAGGAGATGATAACAACAACCTTGTCCTTGATCAAGTACCACCACAACCAAAAGTATGCACAAATTCCGTCACCTATCGTGTACTGAGCTGAATCGTAATCGTCGTTGCATTGTTACTATCATAGAGGTTCCTCAACAGCATGATTATCCTCTCCCGTGCTCCCAAGCAATCCCGAGCTGTTAAGCACCCATACACTTACAAACCACAACACATAGTCCACACTCAGTGCAGTCACTGCTGGACTCTCGACCAAGGACCATGCCTGTCTCCGCCCCTGTCTGCTGAAGAACTGGGCAAGTTCCTGGACACCATACGTTCCCAGTACTCTCAAATGATATCTTGCAAGCCGTTCATCTAGCGCTGGTATCTCTATCAGAGAGACCGTGTACAGTGCGAACCTAGTAGTGAGTACCATCGCCATGAACTGATGGTCGTCTGGAGTTCTCGGCAAAAGATATAAAAGTACTCGGTACAAGATCATAACAACACCTAGCACCCACAGTGGCAGTACTTCATGCGTCGCATTAGCTTTCACATCTCTCTTCTTCTTCACTTCTGCCTTCGTCGTCTCCTCACCCTCCATCTGCGCAAGCACAATCGCCACGCTGAATAGATTCATCGCCAGAGAAATTGGCAGAATCTGTCCAATCGCAACATAATACCCCGTCTTTACCTTCCATCGCTTCCCAGCCGCCTGCATGGTAACATTCGTAGTCATGGTTGCCATTAATGCTTGCATGACCCACCAGTAGCCGGATCGGGTTGCACATAGAGAACGTGCAAAGTCTAGGAAGAGCGTTGAGTGGATTGTCCATTGCCAGATGCTGATACCAATGTCGAGATAACTGGGAGACGTACTCAATGCTGGATGTTGCTTTGAAGACCAGGCGTTGTAGGATGTAATCAGGAAATTGAGCATGTTCCATGATAGCACACCAAAGCTAATGGATGAAAACGCTACGCACGTTTTGAACTGTCGCCACTGAGAAGAGGAGCCTTGTTTTCGTGCTAACACTCGGCGGTATACGATGTCGAGCTCGCCGGTTATTAGGTAGGTGAGTATTAGAGCGGCGATGATGTAGGAGATGAAGATGCTGGCGCCGAAGTAGTTTGTGGAAGCATTGGTGGTTGGACTTGGCTGCACAGCATAATTCCCACGAGAATTTAGTTGAATTAGACTTGTGAGGTTGAGAATGGCCCAGAGTATCGGGTATCGATCGAAAGAGTGCTTTTTGGTAGACATTGGTGCAGCACGGTCCTGCTTCTCTGAACTGTGTTGAGCAATTCAGATACTGGCGGCACCGCAAAGACCACCAGGAGAAAAAAGCAGAGAGCACTGTTTCACGGCTGCCGCGGAAGCAAACTGTTGATACATCTGAACCTGACGGAGCGAGGTCATGGTTTAGTCTACCTAAACCTAGATTAGTAATCAAGCATGGTCCTCACCCTTTGTAGTAAACATCGTCCTTGAAATCCAGTTTTCCTCTTCTTCTGCAAGGTCAGTATTGTCCTAATAGTACGATGTTATCTGCTAACATTCTATCAGTCCCCGACTCTTCCACATGCCTCAGACCACACTTGGTGGCTGGCTTGCTCCAAAGCAGAACAAGACGACGGTGCCAGTAGTATCATTGTCTAACGATTCACCGCGACATGATCATTCGACTGCACAAGTGTCTCCAGCTCCAATGACGACATCAACCTCGAACAAAACGTCCCAAACCTCATGTGAGGCACGCAAGCAGTCCCCAAAGTCAATATCGCTATCGCGCTCTCCATCATTACCTCAACTACCACAACAAGTGACAATCGAGCCATGTCAAGAATGCCATCTGCAAACATACCGTAGAATGAATGCTCTACTCCTACCCATCCCCTATCGTGACGATTTCTACAAAGAAACCATATCCGATCCTGTGATCGCGTCAGTCACGCGTCTAGCATTCTGGCACGAAAAGTCCAGCTTAAAATCATCAGCAAACGAAGCCAAGCTCGTCGCGGCGATACGCTGTCGAGTCCTGCCTACACCACCAGATAATCCATATGAAAAAACGCCTGTATTATACATCTCCACAATCACCACTCTAGCGCCTTTTCGGCGGCATGCCCTTGGTAGCCACTTATTAGCTGATGTCACTCGTATAGCAATTGAGAGGTATGAAGTGAGAGCTATCATGGGACATGTATGGGAAGCGAATGAGGATGGTATGGAGTGGTATAAGAAGCGAGGTTTTAGAGTGGTTGGACATGAGCCGGAGTATTATCGTCGACTGGCGCCGAAGACTGCGGCGTTTGTGATTCGAAGAGATGTTGGGCCAGGGGATATGCTGCATGGTGGGAGTTTGAGTGAAGCATTCAGTACAGCACCAACCTGAAGACCTGGAGACAATCATATGAAGAAATGAATGATCACGATACTCACGACCGCACCGAACTATCCCGCATCGGTTCTGCCGCCTAGCCACTTTCCGGTAGCACGAGAAGCACGCGACCAAGTGTTGCATTGGCAAATGGTGCCTAGATTTGATCGGCCGAGGAAGACTGATGTACAGTATACAAGAAGGATCATCCAGCGGGGTCGTCAACGTCTGAATTGCACTCTGGGATGAGCATCGGCTGGTGCTCCGTTGCGTTGAATACTTGCCTTGATCCTGCTGTGCAAAGGATATCTATGAGCGACAGGTCCATCTGAGGCACAGGACATTGATAGAGGTCTAAATAGAAGCAATTCGAGTCAACATAATCACTTGAATGAGACGAACACCACCGACGTCAATTGAAAAACGTTGATAACCCCACCATTGGGACTCTACTCGAGACTTTGTGCATCGACCACGACTGCATTTCCTACATTGTGCTGTGACCTTCTCTTGTCTATAGTTCATACAATAGCTCCTATACCTCTTCTCCAATCCAGCTGGCGACCCTCCAAGAATCTCGTCCTTCCGCCGTCTCCCGATACACCCTCGTTCTCATTGTCCTCGTCCTGGGTCTAATAGCTCAACTCTTCCTACAACGACAAGAAATCCAAGACCAATCCAGCGTCATCCAGGAGCTCAAACAATCTGCTTCACGAGTTCATTCTGCGCCGTTACCCACAAGAACAGTCTACAAACAGCTAGTCTGTCCTAACCCAGTTATCCATTACCCAGGTACACTATTCAATCCAATAGAAAGAAATATGCCTCTCGTCGAGTCTGCAAAGAAGGTGGTGGATGAGTTTGAGTTCTCCACAGATGCGTTGAATAAAGGTGTCAAGGAGTTTCTCCAGGAGATGGGTAAGGAGGCTTGATATCCAAATATGTGAAGAGCAATATTGATAGGATCTATACAGATGATGGCCTCGAGAAGTCTGGCACTACTATGGCGCAAATTCCCACATATGTGACTGCAGTTCCCAATGGAACAGAAAAGGTGAGATGAGGAATAGCTCGTAGCATACTACAAGGCTGACCAGGCAGGGTCTCTACATGTCCGTTGATTTAGGAGGCACCAACTTTCGCGTATGCTCAATCAAGCTCCATGGAAACTCGACATTCTCCCTCGTGGCACAGAAGACACCAGTTCCGCAAGAGAAGATGACAGCAAAGACATCGGAAGAGCTCTTTGCATTTCTCGCCCAACAAATCGAGAAATTCCTAGTGGAGCATCACGAAGACCACTTTGTAACTCACAAGCGCAAGAAGTTAGCTGGTGAGGAGATTGACGAGTCGAAGCTCTTCAGTCTTGGATTCACGTTTAGCTTTCCAGTCAACCAATCTAGCATTAACCAGGGTACCCTCATTCGATGGACAAAGGGCTTTGACATTGCAGATGCTATCGGAAAAGATGTCTGCAAACTGCTTCAAGACGCTATTGACAACCTGCACTTGCCTGTTCGTGTAGTTGCTCTTGTCAACGATACTGTCGGTACGCTCATGGCACGATCATATACATCTCCCGGCAAAAGCGGAACCCTTCTCGGAGCTATCTTCGGCACAGGTACTAACGGAGCATACGTCGAGAAGCTCGACCGCATCTCCAAGCTAAAGACAGAATCAAATGGCAGCACATACGACAAGACAACAGGTCAAATGGTCATCAACACCGAATGGGGTTCCTTCGACAACGCAATGAACACTCTCCCGGACACCCGATACGACCGCGATCTCGACGCAGAATCCGTCAACCCAGGTATCCAAATGTTCGAAAAGCGCATCTCCGGCATGTTCCTCGGCGAGATCCTCCGTCGTGCCATCCTAGCTCTAGTCAAAGACCCAGAAGTCCCTCTTTTCGCCGACAACGACTCCACTCAAAACGACCTGCAAACCACCAGTGGCATCAACCACGACTCGCCTCTCTACAACCAATGGGGTCTCGACACCTCCTTCCTTTCCACCGCCAGCGGCGACTCCACCTCTGGTCTCCGCCTCACACGCCAGGCCTTGAACCGCGAGCTCGGCATCCACGCCGCATCCGCCGAAGACGCCGAGGCTGTCAAAGCACTGTCAACCGCCATCGGGCGACGCTCAGCTCGTCTCGCCGCCGTCGCTATCGGTGCAACCATCATCCGCTCCGGCAAGCTGTCCGTCAGCCCCGTAGAAAGCTTCACCAACACCGTCACCGACACAGTGATCTCCCTTGGCAACGCCATCAAAGAAAATCTGCGCATCGTCGCTGATACCTTAACCGGCACAACCCCTGCCTCTGACGCTAAACCCGTCGTCCCTGAAGTCGGCGGTGGTGCCAGCAGCAGCAACGAAGCTCACATCACCACGACGTCGGATACGGAGTCCAAGGTTATCCCCCATGAAAGTGCCGAAATCGATGACGCACTCATTGATATTGGTGTTGATGGCAGCTTGGTTGAGTTTTACCCGAACTTTGAAGAGTATATCCGCGAGGCGCTCAGGGAGATTCCGGAGATTGGAGTCGAGGGGGAGAGGAAGGTTAGGATTGGGATTGCGAAGGATGGGAGTGGTGTGGGCGCTGCGCTTATTGCGTTGGTGGCGGAGAGGGCGTTGGAGAATCAGGAGGAGGCATAGGTGAGTGTGTGGTGGGTGGTGAGGGGGTAAGGAAGTGTTGTTGGATGGTTTTGGCAGATGGAGAAGTGAGTGATGTATATTATTGCATGGGCATGAGAATGAATGATATAAGCTATAAATATGTAGGTCTAAGATTCATATATAGGATATCTTGTAAGTCACGTTCAGCTGTGCATATGCACTGTCTTGTTCATGTGGGAGTATAGGAACATGTCAAACGATATGAATGCACTAACCGGACCAAAGGTGCTTTTATAATGCAACAAACATTCGCAATCGTACCCAATGAACGGCGACATCTTGTCTCGAGTGTAACATTAGCATGATACGCGCGTCTCCAATACTCGAAGTTCGTGACGCTAGACTCTTTGATTCTGCTTTCATTCTTCAAAGTGACTGCCTATGTCCCCTCAATGTATTTGCTTCGACCTTACTTACCCACAGACCTTGAGCTATACTCCCAAATCCGTCATCTGCACAATCAAAGCATGTGGCACGCAAGAGGTGCCTATACTTCAATCCCAGAATTGACAGGTTTGCTTCTTCTTCCGTTGGACATGACATTGGCGACTGCTTATCGATGCTCTGTATGACCAGTTAAGACACTTGTACAGCACTAAGGTATGTTTTGAGCTTGAACTTTGATACCCAGTAGTGTTGACCACGAAGAGAATGGTACATGGTATGACTGGCTTGAGATCGAGCTGCCATCCAGTTTGAAGATGTCATGTTGCTTGTCTTGACAATAGGCAAACAGCATACTGAGTGATAAGTTTGCTCGGTGTTGTATGTTGATGGCTTGCAATGTCCTTTGACACTTTGATCTTCGTGCGAATTCTTTTTGTATGTTTGCTTTTTTGGCTTTCTCATGGTGATAAGGTTCGCTGGGCATTATATGCTGTTAGTTTGCAGTTTCTCTACACTGTGAGATTGGTGCTCACACTTCGTGTATGTTTGCTTCTGCTGCTTTCCAATTGGCGCAAAGGTCGTTGCGACTGCGCTTGTGCGTAAATCTCTGTTGTACTTACCACTCGTCTATGCTTTTCGTGCTTGCATGTCACAGTGGTTTCTCCGCTTGCTTGCGCTTGCTTGTGCTTGTTCGTCTGCTTTGTGCGCGCTTTCTCGTAACTGTGGTTCGCTTGACATTCTCATCAAGATGTAGACTTTGTGTTTGCTGCATAGCAGAAGAAATCGCAAACATCTTCAGCAGTACACACACAATACAGCTTCAACGAAGCTGGCAGCATGAAGTCCACCGAGACGCAGCTTGTGTTTGCTGCAAAGCAGAAGAAGTCATAAACATTGTCTGCAATACAAACACAATACAGCTTCGACAAGGTCGTCAGCATGTACTTGAACACGCTCAGCTCCCTCAGTATTGACGACCAGCTCAAGCTCCATGATTACATCCATCTCTTTTAAGGAAAGTCAAGTCACGACCTCACAGCCATTTCCAAACCTACCAGCGTCAAGACAACAACCCACCGACATGGTGCTCGACCTCCAGCTTCAACGCCTCCATCAGGACAATGGAACCATATCCAACGACATCATCAATCTCCCAGTCAACACTTGCAAGACTCTACTCACCGATCTATCTGGAGTAGAGACCAGACGACTCATCGCTGTTCTCTGGGATCATGGGCTTTTGCACTCGACTACTCAAGACTGGCCCGTATCTCTTGCTCTCAATCTTGCAGATTGCAAGACTTGGATGGCGGTTCGTACAGAGGTGGAATGTTGGAGCATGGTTTGCGAACTTCAGGTGGATGGATTGCTTGAAGGGGAGAGGAGTGGTATTGAGGGAGCTATTGTGAGTCTTGCTCCGTCAAATAGTCGTCGCTCTTACGATTCGTTGACTAAGATCATGCTCCTGTAGCCCAGATATGCCAACCTCAGCCTGGCATGTGCAATGAACAACGAAGATCCCAAGCATGGCTCAACTCAATCATCTTGGGCTCGTCTTCGCAACAACCTCAAAGTTAACATCGAGAGCCTGAACAGAACCCTCAACGGTGCTCGAGTCTCTGGACATACCGTTGCAACTAAGCCTCGCAAAACAACCCGCCACAAGCCTTACACGAAAAGAAAAGCTGCTCGCAAGTTAGCTGCCATCAAAGCAACCTCCATCACAGCTTATGTTGGACCTCAACTGCCACTTCCTTCTCCTTCTGCCAACCCACCCGAGACTACCTTGTCAACATCAGCATCCGTCAACGTCTTGCGGCCCGAGCAGGTGCCAGAGTGGCTTTCTTTCGAACTCTGGCAAATCACAACTCTTCGCCCCAGCGCCGTGCTTGTAGTAGTCAAGAAGATGGGCCAGGAGGATCTTTGGATCAAATGCTGCGACTGTAATTCGTACCACGAGACGGATGAACCCGTTCGGAGCATCAGAATATTGGAACACCTCAACAGTGGTGATCATTTACACAATGTGAATCTCAGGCTTGCGGGACAGCATGGGTACAGGTTTGAATCGTGAAAGGGGTTGACCGAATGAGTGAGACGGGAGAATACTTTGAAATCGATGTCGTGCAGGAAGAAACAGAGGATGGTAATTGGGTGATGGTGCAGATGCTTCGATGGTATGGAATCCGCTTTGTTCTTCCATCTGCATTGAAGGGCGAAGAGGTATGTTGCTTTGTCGGAAGGCAAGAAGATTGAGAAGCATTTGATGGCCATCTCTTGAAGAAAGGAGATGAGGCATTACATCTTGTACATAGCAAGATATAGTCGTATCAGATAGCGCTAAGAGCACACAGCAATCACAGTCTTTGACTTTTCTTCCTGATGAGCATCAACTACCACTTGCATGCGAATTAGCATGTCCAACACAAGCTTAGTTGTCACAAGACAGAAGGGGACGAAGAAGACGGAGAAGAGGAAGGAGCTGCCGGAGCTCATGGCCTAGGGTTAATGTAGGAAGGCCATTGGAAAGCTCAACATGGCAATCACTCGACAACATCAAGATCACGCTCACGCTCTTCTCCCAACCTCATCACGTTTTCAACCCCATAGATCACAATGGGTGCCACTCCCTCCAAATCCACAGAACCCCAACACGTCTTCGCAGCGTAGTTTCCTCCCACCTACACTCCCATTCCAAGCCAATCCGTTCAATCTAACCATTTCCACTCCAGCGACCACCCCGTCCGCTTCTCCGAATCCCTCGTCAACACCCTCCAAAACAACCCCGAAACTGACTCTTCCCGCGCCAAAAACCTCGAACTCATTATTCAACAACGCGTAACCTCAGAACTACAAAAACACCTCTCCCAAGCCGACAGCAAACTCGCTTCCCTCGGCGACGCTCTATCCTCAGAGCCAATCAACTCTTCCAACTCATCGTCATCATCGTCATCGCCATCATACACGGAAAAGCCATTACTGACACGGCTGACCGAGAAGATTACAGGAAATGTGAGCGATGCACCGTCGCAAGGCGAGGAAGGAGGAAAGGGCGAATCGGGATTGGATCGCGAGAAGGTGGAGAAGGATCTGTCTGAGTTGAGGAAGAAGTTGAATGCGAGGAGGAAGATTGTGGAGAGGGATGAGGGGGTGGAGAGGGCGAAGGAGGAGGTAGTGGCTTGTTTGAAGGTGAATGATAGGAGGCCGCTGGATTGTTGGGAGCAGGTTGAGAGGTTTAAGGCGGAGGTTGGGAGGTTGGAGAGGAGTTTTGTGGATAGGAATGCTGCGTAGATATGATGGAGAAGGAGGGTAATGATTTGTGTAGGAAACTTGGGAGTCGGAGGATGAGAGCAGTGCGAGAGGTATGAAGCTCTAAGTGGGCACATGGGTGGTATTCTTCAGATCAGCCGTATATTATAGAAAGCAGCTGCGGGGAAGAAGACAGGCTCTATCAGCTTGATCGAATAGAATGATTAGCGATTGGCATTTTGCTTGTGGATCGAGGGGGGACTTCAACCTAATCTCGCTTTCCCGTTGCTCTTGCTACTTTGCTTTCTGAGTCTGAGTCTGCGAACAGACATGATACGAGACGAGCTTCTAGTCTTGCCTCTACTCCCTTGCAGGAAAACCCTACGGCATCTGCAAAACTTCCCGAAACTCGACCTGCCGAATGGTCAAGCGGATTTTGGGCTCAGCGTCCTTTGAAACACTTATAAACCTCCCACCTCGGTGGTACTTGTACTCCAAATAGTCCTTTTGGACTGCACAACCTGTGTTTTGTCTTCGGGCTCGACTTGCCAAAGTGTACCACCACCTCACTCCTTGTGAGCAATATTCGTCCTAGAACCTTTGTCAACTTTCGATGCAACAGTACCCCCACGTTCATCAGCAGCCCTTCTATCCCCTGTCTCCCCATGCATAATCTCGTTTCCAACTAACATCCCGTCCTCCTCATCCACACTTTTCTTCTTGCCCTCACTCTTCTTCTCAACCTCCCATATCCTCTCACCTTTGGCCTTCTTCTCACCCTCATCTATGTTCTCAACCTCGCCCTTCTTCCCATCCGCCTCAACTTCACCCTTCTTTTCACCTCTCTCACTTTTCCCCTTCTGCCTCACCATCCCCACCGGAAACCTCTTCACCCCACCACACCCTAAACACCTCACCACATACACATCCGCCCACTCTTTCCTCCCCTTTCTACTTGCATTTTCAACCTTAGCAACACTCGTTTCGCCTGGCACGAGCAGGACGTTACAGCGTTTACAAATCGACCGCTTGATGTCCTGAGATAGACGGACTTGGGATTTGAGACAGATGCCGCGGAGGTGGGTTAGGAGGTGGCGAGGGCTGCCATGGGGTTGCGTTGCGTAGATGGTTGAAATCTGTGCGGGTGCTGCTGTTGAAGACGCAGGTGGTTGTGTATCGCTGGATGTGCCTTCCACCAAATTATCGGCCACTGTTTCGAAATTCTTACTGATCACTGGAGTTGAGACGGAAGCGGAAGAGTCTTTATTGCCATGGCTCTGTACTGAGAGATATGCAGCGGCTTGGTATAGGTATGAAGCACGAGCGTAGATGTGTTTGTTTTGTACTGCTTTGCTGGTTTTCTCTTTTGCCATGGCGCGAGTCGAATTGAATGGAGATGTTGGTGCGGGAGTAAGATTTCACTTCATCTTTATATGATTTATGTCAATGCCCAATGATAGACTGACCAAGAATACATGGCATTCACTTTGACTTTCATTACAAGGACAATAGAGAAGGAAGCAGGACAGAATGCTCAAAAAAACCAAGGGTGGTCACGTGAGAAGCACATGAGTCAGTATGATCAGTCAGCGTGGACTCCACACGTCCCAAAAATGCAACTCGCCCATTGCCACCACCACAACGGCCACACAAACTCCAATTTAAAAGCGAAAAAAGCCAAAGATGATGCAAAAGAAATACAAAAGGAAGTGGTCACTACGAGGGTCGAACTCGCGACCTTGGCGTTGTCGGTGTCATCGGTAGACAAGTATTAGCACCCTGCAAGACATGTCAATACAGATCATATGAATTTCAATGGGGGGGAAACATACACGCTCTAACCAACTGAGCTAAGCGACCTGACATGTGGAAGCACGACTTCGATATGTTGTACAGATCGGCATGATCTACATCTCTTGCGATCGACTGGTGTTTTACTGTAGAGGCAATGAGCACATGGGTTATGTTTACCTCAAGGTTATAGCTTAGTCACAGTAGCCTACTTATATTCATACCATATACATGATAATAATGTCTTTATGTCTTATTTCATACTACTTCACCTTAACCACTTTATGACCATCTTGCAGGGACATCAACACCTCACAATGCCTTCCTCACACTCTCATTCGACCCCAACCCTCACCTACATACCCGACAGAAAATAGTTCAAAGGCTGCCCAAGCACACTACACTGGTCTGCATGCCCAAATCCAATCTGCGCACTGGGCCACTGCAGCCACCTCTCCGTCTGCGCCGCCGCTGTCACGGGCGTCCACTTACTTCCACTCAACTGCATCTCCAGCGTCGTATTGACATATCCCCTCGCCACCAAATAGGCTGCATCGGGAGTGGGGTCATGACTCCTTGCCCAAGAAGACCAAGAGTCGACGATGAACTGGTCGAATGGAGTGTCGTATTGGTCACGCGAGGGTAGACCCCAGCGGCGCCAGGTCGAGAAGACGATCATGAGCTCGCCTGAGTGACATTTGAAGTATTCGCCATTTGGGTCGCCTGCTGGATGCGAAGGGGTGATTGGGGCGTTGCAGAGGGCCTTGTCTGGGGCTGGTGGCCAATAAGGAATCTGGTAGCTGCGATTGACTGGGAAAGATGTTAGTGCGGGTCTTGGAGAGTAATGCCAGGGGAAGAGTAAACTTGCATTCGTAATAGTATACTTCGGGGAGAGTGTTTGTCGTTACGGCTGAGTACGCTGTGGCGTAGTCCTCGCAACGGAACCAGTCGTCCGTGACTGCTTCGGCGGTTACGTTGTATACATCTAGAGATGCATCGCCACTGTTAGGAACAGGGAATGCTCCAGAGGTAAGGACTGGTGCGACAGGAATTCCTGCACCTGCAACAACAGCGGTAAGATTGGTGGATCCTCTGTACGTGAAGAACCTATTCAAAGTCAGATGAGAAATCTATTGTCAAATAGTTCTCATACTTACGGTGCTCCGTCGTCTCTCATGTTACCAATCAACAGAGGCACTTTGTTGACGTGACCAGTTCCGTTAAAGCTGCTCTCGTTGCTCGTAATGTACGTGCCGTCCACAACAACCTGGCTAGCAGTTGTACCAATGGTAAGAAGACCACTAGCGTTATAAGCGCGAAGACAAGCAAGCTCATCAGCACCATTGCCACTTGCACAGCCAGTTTTGTTGAGGATCGTGTTAGTTTGCATGATGATCTCCTGGTCTGTGGACAGATAATGAGTGTACGAAGTAAGTGAAAGACTGCTCTGCAGAATAGCTGCAGAGAACAGACCGGAAGCTGGTGGCGAAGACAACAGAGCTCTGACACTTCCGGCTCCTGCGGACTGGCCAAAGATTGTCACTAGGGAGGGATCTCCACCAAAGGCTTTGATATTGGCCTGCACCCAAGCAAGAGCCGTGACCTGGTCAGAGAGACCGTAATTGCCATTTGTAGGCTCGCCGGTGTTGTTGAGCACGAGGTATCCGAAGTCGTTGAGTCTGTAGTTGATTGTAACTACGACCACGTCACCACGGGACGCCAGGTTGCCACCATCGAAAGTTGGATCACTGCCGTATCCATTATTATAGCCACCACCATGGATCCTGTTGACGTGTGATCAGCACTGTACTTTTATCTCATAGTCTGAGTTACATACCACAACATTACTGGCTTCAACTTGGGATTCTTGTCCTGCGGATTTGGGAGAGAAGGCGTGTAGACGTTGGCCATCAAGCAGTCCTCATCGCCGTCATTGACGTTAGTGATAGCGTCAATTTGGCGACAGATGTTGCCAAACTGGAGAGCTGAAACTGTGCCAGTAGCATTGTAGACGGATGAGTAGGTGAAGCGCTTAGGGTAAGTGCCGTAGCGCATGCCCAAGAATCTGAAACTGAGCAAATCACGATACCCAACAAAGGTAGCAGCACCAGAAGTGACCTCAGTCTGGAGACCAACACTAGTATCGGTATTGTTGATGCCAGATAGTTGAGCACTCTGTGTACACAAAGCAGGAAGAACAGCGTTGCAGTTAACAGTACCAACTTGACCAGCCGGTGTGATGGCTTGACAAGCACCACCCGGGCCCATGCTTGCAATGAAATACTGTTGCTGTTGAGCTCCAGGGGAACCCCAGCCACCAGGAGGACCACCATGGCCAGGAGGACCCCAAGAACCACCAGGAGGGCCGTGAGATGGAGGGCCAAATTGAGGTGGGTAACCTCGCTTTTCCTTCCAAGGTCCCCAATGACCTGGTTGGCTGGTAGCATTACTGCCATTTTGATAGGCAAGGTAGGTCAAGAAGTTGTTGGCGCTGAGATCGGATGGAGGTGTCCATAGACTCTCGCCCAAAGCAGCACAATCACTCGCAGCAGCACTTTTTGTCTGAGGAGTCCCGAGGACAATCACGGCTTCATTTCTTGAACTCTCATTGCCTGGAAAGTGTGAGCAGAAGATTCGAGTCAATAATCGGTATTTAGGGACAGACCGTAGAGATCATTGTGCAATAGAATCTGCAGATCACTGCCTAATGAGCTGGGGCTAGGCACGGCCTGGACTGCCTTGCTCAAAAAGCCCGACAGAGCTATAGCAGCAACGTTCGTCTTCATATTAGTTTTTCTGCTGCTTCAGGACGCTTGCAGAAGCCTGCAGGAGGACTTATATGCATCTTTTCTTTCACACCACCGCATTACGTCTTGCATTGGAAGAGGGGTAAGCGGGGAACGTGAGGCCGAAGTGCCTGAGAGGCTAGTGCAATGGTTTTGAGGCAAAATACCCATCTGCATTTAGCCGACCTAAATATACATGTATCTTGCTGCAAGGACCTGTCTCGTTGGCGTTTCAGACCGACTTTTCGAGGCAAGGAGGTGAATGCTATTAGTAGCACGACCCAAGACCGAGCACGATCGCAGGTTCAGGACGGCGGTGCGCCCGCATCAGACACTTCTTTCGCCTTCTGCCAAGATTTACGCAATAAACCGCTGAAAACCTTGCCTGCCTTATCATGTTTCTTTCCCAAGTCAAATTGCTTCCTAGAACCATGGCCGTGTGCGTGTGCAATCATGGAAGAGTGCTGTGAACGTCTCACGTCCATTGGAAGCAAAACGAGGAGCTCGTATTCCAGATGTGATACAAGGGAGGCGGCTTCGGTACCTGAAATCATGCCCCCTGTGCCTGGCCGTATTGTAACGCCTTTCCTATAACCAGGGGTAAAAGTAAAGGAAAAGCTTGTTTCTATCTCGCTTGTCAAGAAAATCCACGACTTGATCTAGGTGGGCGTTAGAGCATGGACTAGACGGGGCTAGTAGCCCGTGCTAGTGATTATTCATTGTCTAAGCCAACCAGGGGCCAGCTTGACGTATTAGAGTTCATTGGATAGTCTTGAGACGAGACGACCTTAACATTTGTCAAAATATTGAGCCACGATCCATGAGTTAGTTCGTGGTGGATGTTGAGACGATGGAGAAAGAGTATATAGAGGCCTGAGCGCTTCCTGTAATGTCTGCTTTTATTCTCCATCAAACTCATACACTCACTTGACCAACCACCCACTTCATTCACTCGTTCTTCTGAAACCTTCAGCAAGCAAGATCTTTAAGACATTCTTTGACGCATCCTACACAAAAGACTACCACATACACAAAACACAAATGGCTTCTCTCCTCGGCGCCGTCACATCCCTCTTGGGTCTCTCCTCCGTAAACTTTGTCATCAACCCCAGCGGTTTCAACTCCCCAGTATATAGCACCAGCGCCGGTGGCCGGGCATCGTGTATCTCTGGCTACATTCCAGTCACTACCTCTGCTCAGACCTCCAAGATTGGAATCACCACAATCCCCAACCAGCAAACAGTCACCGAGTTCTTCGTGCAATACCTCTCAGTCAACTCCACACTTCCTGCCTCCGCTATTGTCGGTCAACAAACCACCAGCGGCACCTACAACATCAACGCCAAGCTGTGCTACCCCATCGCAGCCAAGTCACCCGATGCATACAACTCCATCCTCTTCCTGATCCACGGAATTGGCTTCGCAAAGAACTACTGGGACATTGCCTCCGGCTACTCGTTCGTCGACGCTGCCGCTGACGCTGGATACCCCACTTTCTCCTACGATCGTCTAGGCACCGGTCTTTCTGACCACCCCGACCCAATCCAGGTCGTTCAGTCCACTCTCCAAGTGAACATTGCCCACTCTCTCATCCAGTCTCTTCGTGGCGGAAAGCTCTCCAACAAGACTTTCTCCAAGGTTGCCGGTGCTGGTCACTCTTACGGCTCCATCCAGTCTGTCGGTATTGCCGCTCAATACCCTACGGATCTTGACGCTATTGTCCTCCAGGGTTTCTCGCTTTCTTCCTCTGGATTGCCAATCACTTTCGCGGATTTCACTTCCGCCATTGCAAACCAGAATGTTCCAGCTCGTCTGGGTGCTCTCCAAAACGGATACCTCGTCACCAGCAACCCAATCGCCAACCAGTTCGCTTTCTACACGTATCCCAATTACGATCAAAGCATATTCAACAGCCTAGACGCTAAAAAAGAGCCATTCTCCGTTGGTGATGCACTCACCTTGACCGCCCCAGTCGTTCCTGCAACCGCCTACACCGGCTCCATCGACGTTGTCCTCGGAGGTGAGGACGTCATCTTCTGCCAGGGTGACTGCTTGTACCCCGTCGACCAGGCTGCTGCTGTCCAGCCCGTCCTCTTCCCCAACGCCAACTCGAACAGCGACAGTGACATTGTTAACGGTGTTGGACACGCTGTCAACGCACACTACGGAGCTCAGAGCGCTTTTGCCCAGATGATCCAATTTTACCAGAGGAGCGGGATATAGAGTGTTTTGTGTGACAGTGGAATGGCATGATCAGTGTGAGCTTATGAGGCCTGTTCTTTCTTCTAAAATCTGTATGATATCTAGGGCATGAGAATGTATATACGATATGAGAACACTGAACAATTTATTCCTCATACATTGGTCTTCTTTCCAGACATCAATATCAAATAATGTCGTCGGCGCTTAAAAAAGCCACAATCCAAAGACGATGTGATTAATAATCGATGAGTGTTGTTTGGTCCATCGCTGCTGCCACGGCATCACTATCATCGTCTTCGTGTTCATGAGATACTAAGGTATTCTCCTTGTGTTTATCATCTCAACACTACTATGTACAACGTGGTTTCACCTATGACACGTCTCAACACAGCTTGCAGCCTTCGATTCAGTGGCGAAGGATATGGGGGCCGATTACCACATCAAGCATGGCGGATGTGCTAATGCAGTGACAGGGCTACATAACTAGCCACCCGCCGATTCCGGATGGCTACTTGCGCCAGTATTTATAGGCCTCTACATTATTTACTCGAGTATGTCTTTAATTCGACTGTACAACAACCGAGCACACACCCAATACCACAACTACAAAAGCGTCAATCATGGCAGGAGTAGGAGAGGCATCTGCGATATTTGCCTTCGCTGCTGCTGGTCTTTCTTTTGCAAAAGCCCTTACCGAGTATGTGCAAGACTGGCGCGCAGCGCCGGCGGAGATACGTTCTCTTGCATCTGAGGTAGAGTATCTCCTAGGCTGTGTGGTAGATGTCGAAAATCTGCTTGAGCAAAATATTAAGACCAATTATTTGACTGAGGCTGGGGTTAAGCGTGCTCATAAGAACGTTGGGGACTGTAGAGAAGCTGTCGAGACACTTCGGAAGCTGCTACAGAAAGGCGGAAAGGCCCTGGACACTGCCAACATCACAAAGGATGACTTGGATCATGAGTGGCTCCGCCGAAGTGCGTGGCCATTCTATAAGAGTCAACTGCGTGCGCTAAGGACACGCCTGGTCGAGATCCAGCAGCAAATCACCATAACTCTGATATCCTACCAGTTACGGGCCGGGTGAGTATTATTGACCTGATATACACACTGCACAAACTAAACCAACATAGCACCGATCCACAGGACAGAGAGAGCACTCAGAAAGACCTTAAGCGTGTGCTCAAAGAAGAGTTGCAAAGGAATCGTCTAGCCAGCCGACAGCAATCACGAACAAATCCTGACATTGATTATGGTGAAGCTAGCTATCCTGTCAACACAGCTCCTGAGCCTGGTCCAGACGAGGATGCAAAGCTGGATGCCATTTGCGAGGGCCTCTATGCACTGGCTCGAGCAGATTTTGACGAAGAAATCAAGGCGCAGGAGCGTGCAGAAGCGCAAAGAAGGGCTCAAGACAACGCAGCAGTGCAAAAATACAGAGATGAGGCCCAGCAACGATACGCCACTCTTATGCATCGGCGGGAGGATTTGCGCAAGGAATTGAGTACATCTTTGCAGCCCTCTAAGGTAGAGGAGATTCTAGATAGGCAAATACCACTGGATCAGGACGATCTACGCATCGCCTCCGCAAGCATATCTAAAGGACAAGAAGAAAAAGGTAGTGGGAAAAAGCATAAGTCAGTCCACCAATCACCACATTGAAGCAAGAATGCCTGTTCTGATGATCAAGTTCAACCAGGAGAATTACCAGATTATGGAGAGCAGGACGACCAAAGATCAATATGCGAGACCAGACTGGTATTGATATGCAGGCACTTATTGGACGAGGGAATTGGAGCGCCTGGGTCGTCGCCGATGATGGTACTTACGTGGACGAAACCCCAGCAATGCTCTCGGATTCGTGGATGTCATCGCACTTTGGTCCTCTCAGTGTTGATGGTAATTCATTTGGTCTCAAGGACTACGCAAAACTGTCTCAACGTCTACGAAATATTATAATTCACAGAATCCACCAGAACCAGCTCACAACATCAGTACCATGGCGTCTATTGCACGTGGAGTCGTTTGACAATACCACGACGTCCAACAAAACCAACCGCTTCTCTAGATTCAGGCCCACCTCGATGATCAGTTGTGTGCTATTCATCATTGCCAGATCGGGTGATGTTTTGGATGAACCATTGCGTGTTTCGGGACCATTCGAGGGAAACGAAGGTGAGATTCTCCCGCCACCTCCATTACCGACCGATGGTTCAGACCCAAGGCGAAGTCGTGGTTATCAACCTACATCAGGCGGAAACGACGCAAGTCCACATCCGCAGCCCCCAACTAGTGGTTACCAAGTTGTGCCACGCGGATCTGGCGGTACACACCCGACGCCGTATCAGCCGAATCCGCCACCGTCAGTGCCAAATTACGGCCCTGATCGAAACACAAGGGACATGCCGAATCTCCGAAGAAATGTTAGGGACGTCCTTTACGGCGTCGAGGATAATGACAGGAGTCCAGTGAGACCAAGTATGGTTCGCTGGGCCTCACGCCGCGACTCCGAACGCGCCCTTGTACGACGGGGATCAGCCTCATCATTGTCTGATGCTGAAATAGATAAGCCTCGTCGTGTACGTCCTATACCTCCTCCTGTCCGGCAATCCTCTGACTTTGAGATAATCCGTGAGCGGCGTGAGGTCAACTCGCCACCAAGGAGCAGAGAGCGTCCTCCTCCGTCGTTTCCCTCGGAGGCCGAACGAGCAGCAGATGAGGCTGAAGCAGCAAGAAGGGCGGAACTGGTAGTCAGGCGATTGACAACTCCGATGGATCCCCTCTACGAACCTGAGGATCTTCATGGGCAAGGAGGAACGTCCGAACATTTGCCAACCCCCTGGTTTCCGGGAGAGCGGTTGGATGTCATCGAAGAGGCGCAAGAGGATAACAGAAGCGACAGGAGCGACAGAAGCGACAGAAGCGACAGTGGCCCCAGGAGGAGGAACAATGGGCACGCGAGAGACCTTGGAGACTATCGATGAGCTGGCGAGTTCTTACCGAGGAAACACAAGAGTTAGCTAATTAGAGCAAAGAAAGAGAGACCATGTCAGCCAAACCTCCAACAAATTCACTGTGCGAACGGTAAGACGTCTCTACGACTTAGCCAATACTCAGTTTTTCCAGCACAGCATGAGATCGAAGGGTGTGCGAATACAGAGCTGGCGAAGTCTAATCAGAGACAGCTGTATGTATTTTCTGTGGACTGCTGCTTGCGCGAGCTAGCACAAAAGTAAGCTACCTTTCATAGACCATTCTTTCTAGGATATTCTGCTTGTATGATCCTCCCGGCTGAGACGACACCTGAAAGGGTTTTGGCGGATTATGTCAAGGTGTTGCCAGACACAGAGCTCGCTGGTCACAGCAGAATGTTCAACGGACGACCATACCAAGTGGCAGTCCGTAGGGCGAGCACAAGACCGTATTCATCAAGCCAGCGAATGCTCTTGGCAGCAACTGAACTAGAAAGACCAAACTATGGAAGTATACATGATGTCACGGGAAGAGGTGAGGTGGTATAAGGACAGAAGGAAGAGATCCTCGTCGAGTCTGCAATCACCATTGACAGGATACAGCAATGTGTTGGTGCTCAATCGAGTAGGACTAGGATTAGTAATAGTATAGCAATGCACCAGCATATGCTCTAATGTCGTCCTTCTTTATGTCTCGATGAAGCGTGTTTAATGAAGGTATTCGAAAGATATTGGAGCAGTATCACAAGGACTCACGAGATTTTCCACCGTGACAAAAGACCTCGATTCAATAATATAACGATAGGAAGACCTTTGGAAGTCATAGCATAGCTAGAGCATAACTTGGTTGAAAGGTGATGGGTGAACATGTTATCTTTTGTACCGTCGCCATTGTAACCCAGGAACTTAGACACAACTCACAGCTTTCTCTCGTGTTATGATGACCGCATTATGTCATGGACGGCTATGTGACATAAAGTTGTGAAGTTTGGCATAGTGGTAATGGCATGAAGGTAAATATACTCAACAGAACCTGCCTTTTATGTCAGCGAGGAAGAAAGGAAACGTGAGACCTTATAACAGTCAATATGTGCACGCATGTAGTGTTATTTCTTTGGAGGTAGTATGTCTTATGCGCACGCATGTAGTCTTTTTGCTTGTCGAAGGTAGTATGTCTTGATTCGCATTTCATTGGCGCCATAAAGTGAGATATTGTTCTAAACGACAACCATCATCAATCTTCATCAACAGGCTTTCACAAACAGAACGGCTCGCTCTTTTCATTCGATTCACCGTCTCTGTCCCAATCATGCCATTCATCTCATACCACCACCACATCAACACCACATCCCTTAACGAGTTCTCGCCTGCACCTTTGGCGCAGCGCCCTTCGCCTGCTGCTTGCTAACCTTGTTCACCGACGTCCCACCAGTCTTAGTAGCAGTCTTAGCCTTCTCAGCCTTCTTCTTGCTCTCCTCCTCGGACTTCTTGGCCTTGCCGGATGCAATGGCTTGTTGTCTGGCGGCGGCGCGGGCTTCGGGACGCTGGCTGCGACGCTCCTTGATGACGTCGAGGGAGGCACCGACGATGCCACGCTGTTGCTTGACGGTGCGGCGGGTGCGCTTTTTGGCTACTTCCTGTGGGGTGTGTTAGATTTTGGGTAACACTTGTGTTGTGGTGGTTTGTGGTGGTTTGTGGGGCAGTTGTTGTAGGTGGAAGATGGGTTTGTGCGGTAGTAGTGATTTGTTGATGGTGATGGTATTTGTTTTTTGAACGTGTGCGAAAATGGATTGGCTAGCGTACCTCAGAGATACCCTTCCTGTGTTGGCGTCTGAAGAGAACGGTCCATGCGATGCGGCGCGGGTTCTTGCGTTGGAGGAAAAGCGACTCTGATTTGCCGTTTTGGAAACGGAAGATCTTGCTGTCACCACGGACGTAGAGCTTGCCCTGTAGAGGTGGAGAAAAGAACCAATGTCAGCTTTGTGATCTTGCTTCTTTGTTTCTGCATGTTCTGCTTCCGTTTTCCTCCTCCTTTGACCCCATGTCGCCGATTTCTTTCAGTGTCCAGCACGATCGACGGATGTTTTCTCCAGTTCATACACCTAGTTTATTCCTCATCTCGCGTCTCGTTTGTTTCTCCATTCAACACAGATAGCCTGCCCTTTATATTTCTCTTATTCCATCTTTCTTCCATCCTCAACGCTTCGCAAAACATCTCGACTAACCTTTCCAGGGTAAATCCTCTGTCCAGAGAAGGAGTCGTCGTAGGTACGCATAATGGCGACTGTGTGTGTGATGTCGTTAGTATGTTCGGAATTGGAGGTCCTCGTCGCTAATGCCAAAATAGGTGTGTGGACTGGACCCTGAAATGTACGGTTTCTGGGTGGCCTTATCTTATCGTGCTGGAGCCCCTTTATATTTGGCTCGGTTTTTACTTTGCCTCTTGCACCTGACTTCTTGTGCCTTGATTATTGTGGGAGTGTAGTGAGTTTGATTCGAGAGTGATTCTTATACGAGAATATGGCGCAAGCAATGAGCAAGAAGCGATTTTAGTGAGATGGACGATGTTTAAAAGAGACCTGAAACAACTACACGAAGCTGCGAAACGGTAGTATACCAGCAACTGATATTCATATTGGATGTCTTGCGTCTTATCCCAAAGTTCTTTTGTAGCATGACATCTCGTTGTCCACCTGGCCGTCACATTATCCCTATGCTACATACGCTGTATGGCTGCATGACAGTCCAGTTATGCCACACAACATCCTCTCATATGGCTACCCATATCGACTCTTCCTCCTCGAACCTTTCTTCCCTACCACGTGGGTGAATACTCTTGTGACTAACCCACGCCCCCTGAGAGACAACGGGGCGGCTTCTGCTTTGTGCTCTGACAACCATACAGAGTGGCACCACGGTATGCCATACAGGCCGATGCGGTTGCTCGATTCGCCCTGATCGTTATGAGGTCTTGAGCTTGTCTCATCATGGCCATGCGATCTGAGGAGTCTCTGCTGATTTACGCAGCAGAATACAAGGCCATAGAAGCAGTAAAAGAGATATCCGACTAATGTAAGATGCTCAACATGTGCCACATTTATACTTCCTGAAGTATGATACGCTTAAAGGTGGTGTCTTCAGGAGCTCTGCTCTGGTGGCTGAGACGGACGTTGTGGATCTCCAGGATGCAGTAATCCAGGTAATCCAGGCTCTGGTAGACTCTGAGCAAATAAGACTTCCTTACCTTCACGATAGTATATCCACATCCTCATCCTCCCCATCGCTTGAGTTCTTGTACCATTCTTGATCCACAAACCGCACAAGCGAGTCTCTCGCTCGTTCGATCATTTGATAATAATCAGGATTCTTATCCGGCGCTAAAGCAGGCACAAATAAGCATAAACTGCCACAAAATCGAACTCACAGGAAACAAGAAGAACTTACTAAACATCTCCATATGTGCCGTAACCTCATCTTGCGCCATATCATTCTTAGCCGGCGTCCAAAACTTCCGCATACTATCTCCTTTCGGCATGTTACAAAATCTCCTTTCCTGATCTCCTCCTGTTGCTTTACCTCCCACATATGGTGCAGCAGCTTTGCCCAGCACAGTGTAGTATTGCGCGAACCCCAATGCGCGTCTTGAAGATCCGGATTCCACCTCAGTCAATGCACAAACGCCAGCTAAACGTCGCTGCAATTCTTCGCCTCTGGCTAGACAGCCAACGAATTCGAGATGACTTGTCACCCAGGTCCAGCCTGTTGTGAGACCTGCTGTTGCACTGCTGACGCCTTGGCCGATGACGTCCCGTTTCAGATAGGCTGCTGCTCCTGCGGCGCTGGCTAAGGATGCTGCGGCGCCGCCGTACATGGCTAGTTTGGTCCAATTTCCCCATCCTCCATTTGCACTTGTAGAAGCAGATGCAGCATCTGCTGCCGATGGTGCAGGAAGCGCACCTGCGGGTGCTCGTGCTCCTGCATTCGCAGGAGATTGGGAGCGGAGAGATTCGAGAAGGGTAGATGCAGTTGAGTAGAGTGATTTGCCAGTATTCCAATGAGTTTCTGCACCGTGTGAGATCATGCTGGGAGCTAGGCCAAGATATGGTGTATCGAAGGCAAGGAGAGCGGTGATATATGGGAAATTGGGTGTCGTCACGAGCGGTGGACCTTGTTGTGCTTCTTCCGTAGACTCTGCTTCCATCGGTGAATTTGCCTTGATAGGTTGCTGTTCTGCGCCTTCCTGAGCACCCGCCTGAGCAGCATCGTCGACAGAAGAGGAGGATGCAACCGTGGGCGTCTTTCCTGCAATAGCTAAGACAGCCTCTGCTCCTACGATTCCACCCATGCTGTGACCCAGTATCACGACTCTGACTCCTTCACCTGCCATCATATCTCTTGAAGCATCTTTTGTGCCCTTCTTGATCTCGAGATCGATGACTTTGTCAGTGAGCCATGCGCGAAAGCGATGGACAGTGGACTCGAGGGTGCCTCGTGTTTCGAATGTGGGGAAGACGAGAGGTTCCATGGTGATGTCGGGAAGGGAGAGAGACAAAGAGGCTGTGAGGTCGGTGGGAAATTTGCAGAAGGTTTCATCTGTGCCCTGTATTGCTTTTAATACGGTGTATACAATGGAGGTCGAGGGAGAACATGTACGCGGTAAGATAGAGGCTGGTCTACTTACTTTGAAACCATGTATGAAGACAAGTAGCAATGTCTTCCTCATTGCGGCAGATATCAGGAGCTCTTGGCTCGAAAACAGACGTGGTGGTTGTTTACATGGTGTTTCAGATTGTCCATACACCAGTCCGAGGTGATTGTATATCTAGATTTGGACCAATCAGAAACTGCGGCTTTCGCTCCGTCGACTGGTGAAACAGCCCCGCCAACAACGTCACATCTCTTATCGCAAACATCCTCCCACGTCGTCGCTTCTTGTATATGACCGGGATTACCTGGTATGCTAGTGACTTTCACTGCACGTGTGATTCGCTACTCGCTATCTTGACCATGGTGTGACCATGATGTGATCCTGATGATGTGATTCGCAGGCTGTGCCGCGCGTGCGGTAGCTTGGTCTTGGTGTTTTACCCAGTACCCAGTATAGATAGCTGGGCCATCCCATCCCCCTCTTCTCCCCTCCTTCGTCACAAACAATCTTCTGTAAACATCTCACCTATTCTTCACACACTTTATACCAAACCAAATTTACCCATCTTTACTACAATCAATCATGTCTGACGCAGGGTATGTCTCATCTTCCATACAGTGGAATACAGCAGCGCTAGAAGCTTTACTGATACACCCTCCAGACGTAAAGGTGTTGGCCAACAACTGTCTGAAAAGGCCACCCCAGACTCCCAGAAGTCATACACCGACAAGGTAACTACTTTCTCCTTCTGCACACAGCATAGTTACCTACCTGGTTTTCCCCCTCCTTGCTTTCTCAATACACCAAAGAACTTGTCACTAACACGCGTTTTCTACTCAAGGCCTCCGAGAACCTCTCTGGCGCAGCCGATAAGGTAGCTGGCACCGTACAGGGCGACTCAAACAAGTCATCCACCCAGCAAGCATCAGACACTGTGCGCGGTGGTGCCGACGATGCTCAATCAGGAGGAAAGGGTTATGCTGAGCAGGCACAGGAGACCTTGGGCAATGCTGCCAACAGTGTGTCCAACGCTCTTGGTGGTGGTAGCAAGTAGGTGTGGAAGATATGTTGTCTCATGGGGCGAGATTGCTTAATGTTTTCATGATGGTTTGTCTTCCCTCAAGGAATGAACTGAAGGTGCTTAATGAACTTCGTATATACATAATAAACTATGTTTATTGGTAACATCATTCTCTTCTACATGCCCTTGAGCACTTCCTCCGTCGTTGCCAAAATGATCTCAAATGCCTTTCCAACATGTTTCTCGTCCGCCAACTCATTCGCACTTACGACTCTAATGACACTTACCCCATCTGCCACTGCTGGCGTTAGAAAGACTTCACCTCTAGCATTAATCAGCTCAGCCACCTTCTTCGTCAATCCATTATCCGCTTCCAGATCAGCCGTATCCAACTTCTTGTTGAAATCATTCATCTCGGCACTCGCTTGCTTCAATGCCTTCACGTTTCCATCTCCATCACTTCGAAGCACTTCCTCCGCATGTCCATTCACCGCTTTCTTCTTCTCGGACGGAACACGACACCGTATGACCGTAAGCGCGAATGCAGGCCCGGCCACAATGTCAAGTAGTCCCTTCCCATCTCGTCGCACTTTCTCTGCAAAGAATTCTCCCAGCGCAACATGTCTCCTAATCATCTCTTGCATTGCCTTGACACCATACGTCCTGATCACGAACCAGATCTTTAACGCCCTGAATCTTCTGCCAAGCGGAATCTGCCAGTCCCGGTAGTCTGTAATGTTCTCATGCGTAGCCAACGAGCTTGGATTCTGCAGATATGATGGTGTGATTGACATGGCTGTGAGTAGAGGCACACGATTGCGCAAGTACAAGCAGCTAGCATCAAAGTTGACAAGGAGCCATTTATGCATGTTAAAGTTGAAACTGTCGAAATGCTGGAGCGCCGAATGTTCAGCTAGAGCACGGTATTCGGGACAGATTAGTGCAGAGCCAGCGTATGCGGCATCAATGTGTAGCCACAGATATGGGTATTCTTCTTTAATCTTAGCAATTTCGCTCAGCTCGTCGACTGCGCATGTGCCTGTCGTGCCAATGGTTGAAGTGAGGTAGAAAGGCGTAAGCCCATTATCCTTGCACTCCTGCAGCTTTTTGCGTAAATTGGCAGCGGTCATACGAAATTGCGTATCCTGACCTGCTCGGACGGAGCGGAAGCGTACACCGAGCATATTCGCCGCTTTTTGAGTAGAGCTATGAGACATTTCGGAACCAAGGGCGACGAGTTTGCCTTTGATCTCAGCGGCGCGGTCTTCTCGTTTTATTCGCTGGTCTTCAGTTTCGTTGGGCTGTTCCATTAGGCCCTCCTTCTCTAGCTGTGCTCGCACGACTGCTTCTCGTGCCGCGATCATGACGACGACAATGGCTTCACTGGCACTTCCTTGAATGACACCGCCTCCATTGGTGCTTCCGGTGCTTAGGAAACACTCTGGCAGATCCAGCATCTGTGCCACCCAGTCCATGACCACTGTCTCAAGCTCAGTGCAGGCGGGGGAGCAGAGCCAGTTGAAAGCGGGAGCGTTAAAGGCCGCAGAGAACATTTCTCCGAGGATGGAGGGGTAAGTTGTGTGGGCTGGGAAGAAAGCCATGAAAGATGGCGATTGCCAGTGGGTTAGTCCGGGTTGAATCTTGTCAGTCACATCTTTGGCGATGCTCGTGAAAGGCTCGGGATCTTGGGGTGGTGAAGCAGGCAGTTGGGGGCGAAGGTAGCCGGGTTTGATGTCTGGAATGACACGGACGGTAGATAGAGATTGGAAATAGGTGATGACTTGGTTATTAGGATGAGTTTGAATACGACCATAGGTTCAAATGAACTCACTATCTTCTATACTTGCCTGAGCAGCCTTACGGAACTGGTCAGAATCCATTGCTGTTTTGGGATGAGATGTGTTTAAACTTCTGACGAGGACGGTCTTTTTGTTTTGAATCACTCTAACTTGAAACCAAGGACGCCTCGCTTTTAACATGCACAAAGCACCAAGAAAGAAAAACAAGAGGCAGTAATACGTCAGGTACCTCACTGAAGATTTTTCAACAAGAAGAATTTGAATATTATTGGACCTCGCCGTCCGATCCACCAATCTGAAACGCTGTCCATAACAATCTGCTTATCGATAAGACATTACCAACTTTTCTGAAACACATACAAAACTCCATTAACCAATGCCGACATTCAACGTTGATCTCCTCGCGGCAGGCGGTACACGGCATCCCTCAGCAGCAGATTGGGACGCGTCAAGTGGTATCCTCGCATTTGGCGCCGGTCGGAACGTCGCTGTTTGGCGACCAACAGATACTGAAAATTTTGGCATACATGCTCTTTTGTCAGGACATAGTGACACAGTGAACGTCGTGAAAACTCTTGTCCTACCAAGCAGTGGAGCTTCAATCATTTTGAGCGGTGCAGCTGATTGCACAATACGATTATGGTGTCCAGATACTAGCACACCGACAGGGTATCGAGAAGCATGTATTTTGAAAGAGCACGAAAAAAGCATAAATACCATTGCAGTACTACCAGAGCTCAACCTTTTTGCTTCAAGTTCGGCCGAGTCCGAAGTGAAGATATGGCGAATAGAGTCTAAAGATGACAAGCAAGACCTGAAGGTCACTTTGACTCAAACTATCAATCTCAAACCAAGATATTTTCCCTTGACGTTAGCACTTGCTCGATTGCCTGTTTCTAATGAGCCGATACTGGCTGTCGCTGGCTCGAAGACAATCATTCAGCTGTATGCATCACTAAAAGGGACTTTTGAGCACGCAGCCACGTTGACAGGACATGAAGGATGGATCCGATCCCTTGATTTCATTCAAGAGACTCAAGACAATACAGGAGACCTTCTTCTATCCTCAGCAAGTCAGGACAAGTACATCCGACTATGGCGACTACGACAAGGCGAGGCGCTACCCACCACAAGCGACGCCCTGAACGATCCTTCCTTAGGCAGCATCGGCCGCTCACTTTCAAACAAAGCCCACCGCTTTTCCACAAACGGCTCGCAATACTCCATCACATTTGAAGCTCTTCTGCTCGGCCATGAAGATTGGATCTTCACCACCCGATGGCACCGAAACCCAGCTACCAACACTATCCGCCTCCTCTCCGCCTCCGCAGACAATTCCCTCGCGATATGGGAACCAGAAGCCAGCTCAGGCGTCTGGCTCTGCACTGTCCGTCTCGGCGAGATCAGCGCTCAAAAAGGTGCGACGACTGCCACAGGCAGTACAGGTGGTTTCTGGGTCGGTCTCTGGGGCCCCGGAGGAAACTCAGTCGCCAGCTTAGGCCGGACAGGTAGTTGGCGACTTTGGGAGCACGACGAAGCTACAGATTTGTGGGAGCAAAAGGTAGCTGTAGGAGGTCATACACGTGAAGTCAGAGGTCTTTCATGGTCTCAGGATGGATCATATCTGCTATCGACCAGCGCAGATCAGACGACACGATTATGGGCGGAGTGGCGAAGAAGTAATGGCAAAAAGTCATGGCACGAACTTTCTCGACCGCAAATACACGGCTACGACCTGAATTGTATAGACACACATGGCGACTCTCAGTTCATCTCCGGTGCCGATGAGAAGCTGCTTCGGGTTTTTGACGAGCCAAAAGGCGTGGCCGACTCCCTCGAGCACCTCTGCGGCATAAAAACAAAGTCAACGAAACCACTTCCCGAACTCGCTAGCATACCCGTCCTCGGCCTCTCCAACAAAGCCATGACCGCAAATGAAGCGGAAGATCCAGACGACGCAGAACAACCAACACTACCCACCACCTCCTCCAATGACGGCGAGACGCCCATGCCCTCCATCACCCACAGCACCCCGCCAACAGAAGACACCCTCTCCCGGCACCTCCTCTGGCCAGAAACCGAAAAACTCTACGGCCACGGCTACGAAATCAGCACATTAGCCTCAAACCCTTCACTCCCACTCATAGCCACCGCCTGCCGCGCCTCCAGCATCGATCACGCCGTCATCCGTCTTTACTCCACCGACGACTGGTTAGAGATAAAACCAGCGCTTACGGCGCATAGTCTCACCGTCACGAGTCTGAAATTCGACGCGACGGGGAAGTGGTTGTTGAGTACAGGGCGAGATCGTATGGCGGTGATTTGGCGACAACAGGAAGGAGAAGGAGATAAAGGTGAGTGGAAGATATGGGCGAAGAACGAAAAAGCGCACTCCAGAATGCTGTTGGGTGGCGATTGGGCACCACCTCATCCTTACGACCAACAACCCGCCTTCGCAACAGCGGGCAGGGACAAGGCCATACATATCTGGCGTGTCGTCCTAGAAGCAAGGACGTTTGAGAAGGCGGCGACAATCACTGCAGCACTGCCAGTCGTGACACTTGCCTTTCTGCAAGAGCTTCTGGAAGGGTGTTTCATACTAGCGTACGCGTTGGAGGACGGCAGTGTTTGGTTCGCAAGAGTTGCGGATACGGAATTAGTGGTAGTAGGAGAGCCATTCCAGATACCCAGGGATTTGGCGCCGGCTATGGCTGTGACGGAGTTGGCGTGGCGACTGAAGGGCGATAGGAAGCAAAAGGAACGAAAATGGCAGATTGCTATTGCGAGTGAGGATGCTAGTCTGAGAGTGCTCGACGTCGATCTGACGCATTTATGACGGCGGTCCAAGGTTTGTTGAATTGAAGAAAGAAACGGTTGAGTCACGAATGTAGGTGATGGGATAGCATCGAATGGAACAGATGAAGTTGATGTTGCGCGTAACAGTAACCACCGGACGCGTTGAGTGAATGAGAAATTCGAATAACGATAGTTTATCACACTGATAGACTTGCACTTTCGAAATATCTCGACCCATCCTCCTGACTTGCTTGTTGTACTGTACAATGTATTCTTTTCGTCTCTTAGATAAGTGCCGACAAATTTCTCCTTCCTTACAAAACCTTTCATATTACAGTGAAGCTCAGTCAGCGACCATATCGATCTCAATATAGCACGATATTCATACACTACAACGGCACCCACACGCACTCAGTCGACTCAACACACCCAGCTTAAGTGTTTTCACACCCTACCACCAATCATACCACCACACGCTCCCACTAATTCCTCAAACCTATCTCCCATACCATCCCAACAGCAAGCCTCATCACCCAAAACAAAACTTAACAACAGACAGCCACAAAACAGAACATTCACAAAAAAAAAAAACTTTCATTGCCTATCCCCCCAATCTACATACTAGGCAGCCCCGTCCTGCAAATCGGACACATACTCCTATACTGCAACCAACCAGCAATGCACTGCCAATGAAAGACATGTCGACAAGGCGTGATAGCATAGTCCTCTTCATCCATGCCCGTCGACGTACCGCTCGACCTCTGCGCTTGAATTTTCCTGACCGCACTCCTGAGTAGGCGTGCCCACCATACCTCGCTGTGCCGATAACTTGAACCTTCGTGACCATTTTCGTGTTGGGGACTAGTGTTTGATCGGGCGGCGACGATGGGAACGCGTACGGATTGCATGCATATCGCACAATCATACGCCCTTTCCACCGTCTTGCCATTCAGCGCAACTCGCTCGTCGTCCTCCTCCCCATTCTCATGCTCACCCTCGCCACCATTCTCTTTGACAACAACGCTCCCCCCAACCGGCAGCAGCCCTCTCTCCTCATCCCCCTCCCGCAACACGGGTCTCCACTCCCACGCCTCCGGCACCCAGCTCCACCCCTCACTAACGCACCACCTGGGTCCAAACAAACACTGACTCCCTAACACACCCACCTGCAGCACGACCCACCCCACCAGCACCGCAAAACCCACCCGATCCGTCCTCGCATCGAGTACATTCCCCTCCACCGTCCAGAAATAGCCGACGGGCAGCAAGCGCAACGTCGACTGCCCGAGGACGAACCGCCAGAGTAGTGGTTTGCGCGTGTTGCGCAGGATGTTGCGGTGGACTTGCGGGAGCCAGAGGGAGAGGTAGAGTGTTACGAGGGTGTTTGTGTAGAGGGTGCGTAGGAGGAGCGGGAAGGATGTTAAAGCTGAAAGGGAGAGGAAGACGAGGATTAGTAGGGTGAAGGAGAAGCGGGCGTAGAGGGTTGAGAATTGCGGGGGTTGGAGAGGTGGTGGGGTTGGGAGGATGAGAGGGGTGTGGGTGGGGAGGGGGGTGGTTGGGGTTGGGGTTGGTGGTGGAGGAGTTTGTTGGGTCGTGTTTGGAGGTGGTGGTTGCGTTGAGTCTAAGGGCGTTGGCTGTGGCGGAGTGGGTGTTGATGCTAATGTTGGATTTGAAGGGTGTGGTGCCGTGACTGGTAATGGGAGTGAGTCTTCGGGAGGCGAGGTAGGCACAGCTACGGGTACTCGAGCCGCCATTCTTGCGTTGAAGGAAGCTACGGCCGCGGCTATCTCACGCTCCCTTGCCCTCAGCACTTCCAATCTCTCTGGTTCCTGCGCTGTCCAGACGTCAAGCACGAAGCGCATTCCAATATAATTGCCATCCAGGAACGCGAAAAAAGCCAAGATCATGGAGTCTAAAAACACTGATTCAACGAAGCTTGACAACATCAAAAATCCAAAAGCCGCGAATCCAGAGCCCATGTTTAGCATTGATAGCGTGGTATAGCTGATACGACTGCGGGTGGATGGAGTAGAGGAAGCTTTCATCTGATGGCTCAACAGTAGCAGCTGTGAGGCGAAGACGATCATGAAGAAGACCATGACTGTCTTTGTTTGTCGGACGTAGACTTCAAGTTTGGGGCCCTGCAGATGTGGTGGATCCGTGGCGGGAAAGGATGGAGGTCCTTTGGACTCAATGATGAAACCACAGTCGGGACTGTAGGCAACCATGGACATGCTGAGCTTAGGAGGATTTTGGAGATACAGACCAGAAGGAAACCTGAGATCGTTCTCCAAGTTCTCAAGCTCATCAAACAGAGACAACGAGGTGTTGTTGTTGACGGGTGCAGCGTCATGCTTGAGTGGTTGTTGTTGCAAATAGACAACAAAATCACAAAGTGGCTGTGAGGGAAAGTCCTCAGCTATGAGCGAGCTCCATGGATTCTGATCGATATTGCGAGTGTCGCGCATCTGTGCTTGAATCGTCCTTGTAATACTCCTATTCACTAACGCCTGGATTGGTTCGAAAGAGTGTTCAGAAAGAGCAAAATGTGGTGTTGCGAATATGCCAGCAAACTTCTCGCTCGTGGTTGTCAATACAATGCTGCCAGTGTCGCTGAAATGTACGCCGCTCATGGCCATAGCCCAGCCATCTCCACTAGATGTCTCATCTTGTATAGTAAGTCGAGCGCTAAGTGGCCGCACTCGATCGTCCAGCCCATCTCCTGCCTTTGGCAAGTGCTCCGTCAAGCGCATAGATATCTTTCCTTCTTGACCAGTGATGTTGCGTCCCCAGGAAGGATCCGAGTATCCATTCGGTACAATCGCTGTTAAATTGACCATATTCGTCCGGTTCCCTTGCGCGCCTTGAATCCACTCCCCATGCAAGTATCCAGTGACATTCTTGTACAGCAACAAGCTGCCATTCGTCTTTCCGTCTAGCAGATTAAGACCCTGTTCTGGAGCCACAACCTCCAATCCTGCTCTAGCTCTTTCTTGCGCCTGAGGCAATAGATTCCACTGGAGCTGATCCTCTTGCCGCAGTCCAGTAAGATTTAGCCATCGACTCTGCTTTCCATCGTTCGGCACAAAATCGCCATAGGTAGAGTTCCTCAGCACGTCAAGCGATGCAGTCTCTTGTGCTATGACCCTTTCCCATTCATCCTGCTGATCAACGACGTTTACAGGCGGGCCAGAAGGACTGAAGACCAGGAATAGGAAGATGAGGAAGAGGAGAAACCCGGCAGGATTAGACTGCGCCATCGACAAGGCAGTAGAGATGTTATTCGCATTGTTTATTGTCTGCCAGTTTTGAGCACCTCTGGGGATTGCCGTTGCATGACGTTCATTAGGATTAGCACGTGTCATTTACACTGAAACAAAGATGAGACAAGGTCGAGACTAATGCATCTTCAGAATTTATTATTCTGCAGCATACTATGTAGAGTACTGAGGGTAAACGATCAAGCTGAGAGTCCTTCAATCTATTGCAAATCCAACGCCAGTCATAATCTCATTAAGCATTTTGGCACCACCACGTTTACAAGTTGTGTTGTCCTCCCAGGCCGGGCGCCGGGCCTTCCAAGTCAACTCTCTCGACACTGGCTCGAACATCATTGCTCTCTCTAACCAGATTGCCAAAGTACTTTCTCGCAATCTCACTTTCGTGGCGAATCTTGTTTCTTTCTTCCTTTCTATTTTGGAGCTGCTCAAGATTCATTTGTAGACCCATGCGCAGGTTATCTGCAGGTATTTTCAGTGCCTTTCGCACTTCAGCGCTAATACGCTGGGCGTTGATGTGAGTGTAATCGATGGCAGCGAGTTGTGAAGACAGCTTGGCAGAAAGTCTTCTAGGCAAAGACTGTGGAATGGACGCGACAGCATATGACACGCCAATGGCGATGGCGGCAATGAGACCAGGAATGATCAAGCGGCTGATGTTCCTTGTTCCAAGCACCTTAGCAGCGCCAAGAGCACCATCAATCCAGCTGGCACCACCAATCAGACGACCACCGAGCACGCCAGCAACAGTGAGTGCCATGCTAGTGCCTGCAACCTTTTCTTGGCGTTCCCATAGGTTCGCTACATCGAAGAAATCCCAGAGCTCGACTTCGATGTCGACTTGTCGAGCTAGAGCATCCCGCTTACGGCGGAGCATCCGATCCGGATTGAAGGTGAGGTCAGCATACGCATTTCCGAGGTGCAGCAAACCAAGGCTCTTGATAGTGTTTACACCATGGCCAGTCTTCTCGCGAGCATAATCTTCACATATGTCGACTGTTCCTGTAATCTGGTTCATCATGGCATTGATAACGTCCTCGGCATACTGATACGCTTCCAAGACTCCATTGTATTCAAGTCCAAGATCTTGCTCGGAGACGTGCTCAATCTTCGTATTGAGCGTCTCTCTTGTGTGCTCATATACATCAGACGCTGTCTCTTCTATCGATCGTTCAGCATCATCCCCAGCTTCATTTCGCGCACTCTTCGACTTTTCGATTTCGGGTTCCAGTGCTTCCAACTCTCTGCTGACACGATCCAGCTCTGATTGTGCAACATCACGGTTGAAGACTGCTAGTTGATGCATATCACCCAGAACGTTATTGAGGTAGGTCTTTGCAGGCGCAAGTTTCGATCGTGCTCGCTTTTCAAGCACGAAACGACGGAGAGAAGCCTCGAGTTGCTCAAAGTCACGCATCCACTTCTTGTCTTTCGCCTTTCCCTTGCCTTTGTCTCCAGAGTCGCCGTGCTTGCCTGAAGGTTCGTCGTCGTCATCATGTGGATCGTCGCTAGGGTCACCTGAAGGACCGCTGCTCGAGCCCCCGGACCCGCCACCATGCGACACGTCAGGCCCTTGGACTGGTACAGCACTGCTGGAAACGAAGTGAACAAGATCACGGGACTCTTTGAATGTTGCCGGACTGAGATGTGCGACTTGTTTCAGAATAGCTTCTTGACATCTCTGTGTGTTCTTGATGTTGTCATAACCATTGACAACCATAAACATATATGCCTTTTCCCGTGCCGCATCATAGATGAACTCTTTGGCAGATAGAGTAAAGTGGTTTTGAGCAGACACAACGAAAACAACTACATCAATCTCCTCTTGTCGTGCAAACACAGCTGTGGTCTTCAACGAGTCGTTATTGAGCCCAGGCGCATCAATCAGAGCAATGTCCAGTACGCCGTTGTTCAACAGACTTTCATCGACTGATCGAACATCTTTGACGTAAACTTTGCAGGATGAAAAGCGCTCGTTTTCTGTCACAATCTGCTCGAGTTTCTGTAGTGGATACACCAAGTACGTCCGCTCGTCGTCGCGCTTATACTCCACACCAACTGGAATAGCATGCACTTCCTCGACCCCACCATTTTCTCGCACATCAAGGACTTCGCAGAAGATACTGGTCAAAGGTTGTTCATCTTCGGGGAGAATTTTGCGGCGTAACAGTGCGTTGCAGAATGTCGATTTGCCAGAGTTCAAATCTCCAGTAATGAGCACTTTACTCGATGTGTCCTCTATACGTTCCCGCAAAAGCGATAGATGTCTCATACTCTTCCTGATTTGTCCCTCGAGCAACTGTGCTAAAGCTTTCGAGTCTTTTCGTAGAGAGTGGATAATTTCTGTTTGAGGTAGCCCGTCCATTTTCAAATCGAGTTTCAATATAGAGAATTCGCGTGCAAGCTGTGGAGTCATCAATCGTGGTTCAGCCGGCGCTCTTGCAGCAGCTGCGGAGCTTGATTCTGCAGGTGCCGATGTCGAGTTCGCCATTGTTTCAGCTCTTCTCATGGCTTGCGGCCTGTTCGTCACATTTCTCAAAGGACTAGTGTGGTTGTCAAGAGTGGTCTGCGTGTGATGTAGTCCTGGTCTAGGGTCGTGGCTAGATTGAGGCGCAGGTGGTGGTTGTAGATTGGGGTATTGTGCTGGCCATTCCTTATTGAAGTCTCCTAGCTTGCGTAGCGACTCCAGTGTCCGAGCGATTGCGCGCGCTAGAGCTGTTCTGTTGTGATTGTAGTGCAGCTGATGGACATGGCTCGCCATTGTTCGCCTTTCACTTTCGGCTATCGTTGTGGTCAGCTTAATAGAAGCATATTTTAAGCTTGTACTCACGAGGCGAGCTCATACCCATACGTGCTGGTGAATTCAAAGGACTGTCTTCGATCAGGTTCGGGTCGAAAGCACCAGAATGGCCGCTGCGAATGCTTCCGCCATACCCTGAGTCGTCATCTAGCATATGCTGGAGTCTTTCTGCCGCTTCTGAACGAGAGCCATTTCCGACTTGTAGGTAGTTTGGCCTATGATGCTGTGATGCGCGCTCTGCTTTGGGGGTCTGTGGTGCCTGCGATGGCTGCTGGGCGGAGGAAGCGGCGTGGCCATTCTGAAAGTAGTCTTGAGACATCTTCAGTGGCGCTTCTGTAGAGGTTGTGATGAGGACTTTGACGTAGAAACGCTCAGGTTATTGGTTACGGACACAGATGCTGATGCATGAGCCTATGACTCAAAAGACTAGGTAGGTGTAGAAGCGCAGGTGTAGGTTGAGGAAGATGGTGTAGAAGCGCAGGTGTAGATTGAGGAAGATGGTGGACTGAGATGGACGGCTAACAAAAGTGTGTCGGAGATAGATGCACCCAAACTCCACTTCCCCAGATCTCTTGCATCACGCATGACTGTATCTCAAGCAACTGCAGGCACGCACACTCAAAAGACAACTGCTTTGCATTCCAACAGGTTTACAATCCTCCCGAGCAGATTATACTACCGCAGAGATGAACGTGAGACGGTTTCTAGACTCTTCACTCACGGTTACTAGCTAAATGAGTGCCATAGATTGTCGAATGGGCTTTCGGAAAGCGTATGACGCCGCAAGAACGTCTGCGCAAACATCAGAGAGCACTCGAGAAGACACAGCGAGAGCTTGACCGAGAAAGAGTGAAACTGGAGAACCAAGAGAAGAAGCTGGTCGCAGAGATCAAGAAGAGTGCAAAGGCGGGTCAGATGGGACCTCTGAAAGTGCAAGCCAAGGACCTAGTGAGGACGAGAAACTATATCAAGAAGTTCTACACAATGCGCACGCAGCTACAAGCAATCTCATTACGAATTCAGGTGTGTTTCACTATAGTGTTGGGATCACCAGACGCTAAGACCAAGTAGACTGTACGGAGTAATGAGCAGATGATGCAGTCAATGAAAGGCGCAACGCAGCTCCTCGGCAGTATGAACAGATCAATGAACCTTCCGGCTCTACAAAGGATAGCGATGGAGTTTGAGAAAGAGAACGATATCATGGACCAGAGACAAGAGATCTTCGAGGAGGCAACAGATGATATGATGGGTATGGATGAAGAGGAAGAAACGGATGAAGTGGTCAATCAGGTATTGGACGAGATAGGAGTTGACTTAGGTCAAGCGGTAAGTGCTTTGAAGTGCTTTCCAAGATGCACTTGCTGACCACCAATACAGCTGGGTGAAACACCGTCTGGAATTGCGAAGACATTGGTGCCTGAAGGACGAGTTGCGCAAGCTATAGGAGGTGGAGATCCTGAAGACGACGATCTTCAGGCCAGACTTGACAGTTTACGAAAATGAACGCCCGATGGCTATGGGTACTCAGGCGTTGATACTGAGTACAATCAAACTTTACGACTTCCCAGATTGTGCTTGGGGTATTGACTGCTTTTCTGTCAGGTACAGACTCATCGGGTAGGCTAAACAAGGCAGTAATGCTCTCCTTCTACCACCATTGGAGCATAAATTGTAAGCATGATCGTAGGAAGCTCACTGTACGTCTGTCGAAGCTGCAGGACACCTTTCTGGACTTACATGGATGTGGAAGCCTCTTCACTTGCGTCGGGGTGTAAGCCTTGGATGGTACTGATGAATACTCATATACTACCCGCAACCACACTAGTGCCTAGCCAAAGCAATCTGGTCGCTAAAGGACCAGCGTGCTGATGGCCGCATCCTTCGTCTATGAATCACATGGAGGAGGGAGCTAGGTTCCAACAAACAGAGCGTAATAGCATTAGTCCGGACCTCAATAATGATTCTGAATAGGACCAGTTCGTCTGCCACTTTGTAAGGTAGTCTGGCCCTTATCTGCACTTGACGTGCTGCTCACGTAATGATATCTGCATGCCAAGCCTCGAAGCGGAAGGTGCTAATCGTCTCTGCTGTTCCTTTTCATACCCATTATTCAGATGCAAAATCACATAGTGCTTTCTATACGTCTCGAATATCTGCGACCGAGTGCCGTCGTGGCCGAAGTTCAAGTAGGTTGTTTGCACATACTGTAATCGAGCCAAGATCGTTACACGTCTATCCCCACACAAGGCACTCCACACCACGAAAGGCAACCTGGAGCCCTGACCCCTCATCTACTTCTCTCTTTCGTCATCGTCTGGTATCATTGACTTCCCAGGTCTTTATACGCCAACGGAATTGATCAATCGTTGGTGTCGCCCATAACTCATCTCACACTGCCATACTACACGCCTGCTTACCAATCGCCTGCCAAACCGAAACAACGCCGCCCAAGCGAAACTCAATTCCGACCGCAAAACTGGCCGGAAACAAGAGGAGAAGCATTTCTGGACAAGGAGGTCTATTCAACCGCATGTTTGGTAGCTCCGGCTCACCACCACCTCCAGAATCAGCAATCGACGATTCCAGTAGAAAGTCTGTCGAAGGAAGACAATCTGCCAATTACGGCAGTTCACCCACAAACACCAATATTAGCTCCAGTCCAACAGATACTCGTAGCTCAATGTCAAGTGCTACAAACAATGGAGTCGAGGAGAAGAGATCGAGAAGAAGCAGCGGTGTTTCCAAGGCTCGCGACATGCTTACAAGCGCTCGCAATGCATTTGGTGGTGGTTCACCTTCGAGATCTTCATCTACAAAAGAACAGCCTTCTGCGATGCAACGTCTAGGAAAGACAGATCCTGCTCTTATTGTTCCTCAAGGTTCACTCAACAATGCTGCGGGAGAGTCGCATCCTGGGCCTCGGTCCACGTTTCGTGTTGGCGTGACGGAAGACAAGAACAAGAAGTGCCGTAGAACGATGGAGGACACACACGCGTATCTCTACAACTTCCTAAGTACGCCTGCTCCTGCGGTAGACGCTAGCAAACAACTGTCTACACAAGGGCCAGGTTCACCGAGTTCCGTCGTGGAAACTGACAATGGCTACTTCGCCATCTTCGATGGTCATGCTGGAACATTCGCTGCAGAGTGGTGTGGAAAGAAGTTGCACATTCTCCTTGAAGACGCGATAAAACGGAATCCCAACAAGCCCATTCCTGAGTTGCTCGACGAGACCTTTACGAACGTGGATCAACAGTTAGAAAAGTTGCCTCTCAAGAACAGTGGCTGTACTGCAGTCATCGCCGTCCTCCGCTGGGAAGACAGAATACCAAACTCAAATTCGGCCACTGGTTCTACTTCTATTGCGCCTGCTACAGCAGCTGCTGTCGCGAGAGAACGTTCTAGCTCTGTTAGTGGTCAAATGCCTGCTGAAACTCAAGTCGAAGCTCGACTGAGAGAAACAGCCACTCGTCAACGTGTTCTTTACACTGCCAATGTCGGAGATGCTCGAATCGTTCTCTGCCGTAATGGCAAGGCGTTACGCTTATCTTACGACCACAAGGGTAGTGACGATAACGAAGGCAAGCGTGTTGCGAATGCAGGGGGTCTCATCTTGAACAACCGTGTTAATGGTGTCCTTGCTGTCACCAGAGCTCTGGGTGATGCCTATATGAAGGATCTGGTTACTGGTCATCCTTATACCACGGAAACAGTCATACAGCCTGATATTGACGAATTTATGATTCTTGCTTGCGATGGAGTAAGTTGGGCTATTTACAAGATACAAAGAACACTGGCTAACATGATATACAGCTCTGGGATGTTTGCACCGACCAAGAAGCTGTCGATCTCATCAGACATAGCTACGATCCCCTTGCAGCCTCGAAACAGCTTGTCGAACACGCTCTTGCTCGCTTCTCAACAGATAACCTTTCTTGCATGGTTGTCAGATTTGACAACAAACTACTACAAGACACTGTCGCTCGTCGTGTAGAGCCTATTGGTGTTGAAGGAGACCCTGCCAGCCAGAAAGGAGGCTTGACCGAGTCCGAAGCTATTGTCAAGTCGGTCTCGAACCAGCTAGGTGGTCAGGTTGATGAGAAAGAACTCAATCGCATGAGTCATGAGATTATTGATGAGGACGAGAAGGGCAGCCAGGAGCCTGGTCCAGAGCTGGACGCGAGTGTCCTCGAAAAGGCTAGACAGAAGGCGGCTTCTGGGAAAGAACAGGTGGGCACGGGTTCTAGGTAAGGCATCTGTTTACAGCATATTGCTTATGATGAGGATGGAACATGCGCATGAGGCCACGATCAGGCTGGTCTGACACAAGTAGTACGCGTGATGGAATCTGAATGAAGTCAAGTATATCTAAAGTGATTGCCTTCCCTGCGCCTCGATAGTATGCTTCGGAAGCTGCTCCGTACTTTGTGTCATAATTCTGAAACTCGATTGAAACACTTCCGATACATGCCATAATTTACACATTAACCATGCCTCCCAAGCGCATGACCGCAAACCCAGTGCGACCTGCACGATATCGCCCAGGAAAAGCAGTCGCAGAAGAAAACTCCTCCTCCGGCGAGGAAGACTCAGGTGACGACCAAGAAAGAGAAGAACAACCACAAGCCCTCGCACGAGCACCACCACCAAAAGCCACAAGCTTCCCGGCAGCAGAAGCGAAGAGAATTTCCAACAATCTCCAAAATGTCGACCTTAATCAGAGACGGAAAGAGGGCGAAGCAAGAGAACGAGCACGCTTGGAACGGGAACGAGCAGAAAGAGAACGTAAAGAGAGGGAAGCCGGATTCGTGACGGAAAGCGATGATGACGGCGATCTACAGGAAGAAGAAGAGGAGGAAGAAGAAGAAGACGATAATATCATTCGCTCGCGACCAATTACTTCAGCACGAATACCACAACAACGCAAGCCAGCATCAGGATCTGAAGATGAAGATGACGAAGATGACTCCTCAGAAGAAGAATCATCATCCTCCGAAGACGAAAAACCCACCCTCCACCGCCCCGTCTTCATTCGTAAAGAAAAACGCCTCAACCCCTCCACCACAGCCTCAACACCCACCCCCTCCACCCAAGCACAACCCGACGACCCCTCAACCCGCCGCCGCGCCCAAACAGACGCCATGGTCCAAGAGAAACTCGAACGCGACGCCGCCGCCCGCCTCGCCGGCAAAAAAGCCTGGGACGACGACGACGCCGACATCGAAGGCGCCGTCGACGACACCGACGGCTTAGACCCCGAACTCGAGCGCCAGCAGTGGGTTGCGCGGGAGCTGTCACGCCTGAAAAGGGCCCGCGCGAGTCTGGAAGAAAGGGAAGCTGAGATTGCGGAGGTGGAGAGGCGGAGGGGGCTTACGGTGCAAGAGCGTGAGAGGGAGGATGCTGATTTTATTGCGAGACAGAAAGAGCTTGGGGAGGGCAAGGCGAAGGCGGGGTTTATGGCGCGGTATCACCATCGTGGTGCGTTTGCGGAGGCGGGGGCTGAGACGGGGGATGTGGAGGGGGAGGCGCGGGCGAGGGAGTTGGCGGAGAGGGATCTTATGGGGGCGCAGTATGAGGGCAGGGAAGGGATGAAGGAGGCGTTGCCGGAGTATTTGCAGGTTAGAGATGTTATGATGGTGGGGAGGAAGGGGAGGACAAGGTATAAGGATTTGAAGAGTGAGGATACGGGGAGGTGGGGTGAGTTTGGTGGTAGTGGGAGAGGCAGAGGTGCGTTTGGAGGTGATGACAGATTCAAGCCTGATGTGGGTGGAAGGGATGGATTTGGAGGTGGAGGGGCGACTGGTGCCAATGCGAGGGAGGTGGGTGAGAGGAAGAGACCTTATGGGGAGGAGAGAGGGGATGTTAAGAGGCCGAGATATGATGATGATAGACGATGAGAAGTGGGAGGAAAAGAATGACCTGCGACGATGCAACCGCCAGCTCTCATTCACCCTTAGTCAACCACGACAATCGGCCATTCATGGCACAATCCAGAGAGCCGAAATATGATGATGACAGACGGTGCCACATGAGAGTTTGAGAGAGGGACACCTGAATTTCGACCATCTTCTCACAGTCCTACTCAACCAAGCACGCTGGCACAACCTGTCCAGCAAAGCACAGCGTCTCTACCGCAAACCACTGCAACAACAATCCTAGGAGCACGGCCCTGTTACAACAACCACACATCCCGTCCTCGACGCCACAGCATACCTGTGCTATCGCACATTCATATCCGATTGTCTAAACAAAGCAGCCACAACTCATATTCCCGCTTATCAACCACAGCGTGGACCATGACGACAGTCTTTACACACCATCTTACACACCATCTTACACACCATCT
>Ga0160429_1000402_pt1 | contig 43066 bp, 30 predicted proteins | sample SolpanmetagenomR_FD_108199 | JGI IMG/M metagenome (GOLD analysis project Ga0160429, IMG submission 108199) | Solar panel surface microbial communities from Lawrence Berkeley National Laboratory, California, USA - R | ecosystem: Engineered > Built environment > Solar panel > Unclassified ... | reverse complement strand
GCGCTGGGCCAGGCGGTGGTCGGCCACGCGCAGGCCGGCCTCGCGCAGGCGGCGGTTGGTTTCAAACTTGTTGATGGTCACGGCCGAGCTGGCCGCGCCCGAGCCGTTGTAGGGCAGGCCGAACTTCTCTAGCTCCTGCTGCAAGGCGCCGTCTTCGCCGGGCCGGCCGTGTAGGGCAATGAATACCTCATCGACCTTTTCGGCCAGTTCCTCGAACGAAATGCGGCGCGGCGCGGCTACCGGCTGCCCGGCGTAGGTGCCCGTGATGCCGCTGGCCTCCTGCCGGATGCGCGCCAGCACCGGGTGGCTGGCCTCGCCGGCCTCGGCGTGCTCGATTTTCTCACGAATGTCGTCCGCGTTATCCTTGAGCATCACGTTAATGGGTAGCTCGTAGAGGCGGAACTCCTCGCTGTTGCCGGCCAGGAACACCGGCACTGGCCGGTACTTCACCGAAGAGGAAAGCTTCTCGTAGATGTTGCGCCCACTCTCCACCGATATGTGCCGCTCGGATGAATAGCCGCCCATAATGACGGCCACCCGGATGCGGTCGTCCTGCACCTGCTGGCGCGACTGGATGTCGGCATCGAGCGTGGCCAGGGCCGCACCGAGCTGCACGGGCTTCATGCCGTTGCGCCGCCGCGCATTCAGCGAAGTGCGGATAATGTAGGTCAGGAACTGGCTAGGGTTCAGCCCAATCTCGGCCGCCTGGTGGAAGAAGAACGACGCCGGTAGCATGCCGCTCGTGGTGTTCGGGTCGTTGAGGAAGATGGTGCCATCTTCCTGAATGAAGCCATCCAGCCGCGCGTACACCTCAAAGCCGAAGGTGGCGAACATCTTCTGCGCCTCCTGCCGGATGCGCTCAATATCGGCCTCGGGCAGGTCGATGGGCGTCACCTTGCGGGCTAGGCCGGGCAGGTATTTGGCGCGGTAGTCGAAGACTTCGGTGCCTTTGACGATTTCGGTGGGGGGGAGGGCTAGCGGCTGGCCTTTTGGGTCCTCTACCACGATGCAGCTGAATTCGCGACCGGCTACAAACTGCTCAATTAAGACCTGCGTTTCACCTGTGAGGCTTTCAAATGTTATGCTGCCCCTGACAACATCTCCAACATCTTCCAAACTGAACTGCTCATTAATAAAATCAAGCAGAGCTTCAGGATGATAAATAATTTTCTTCTCTAATGTTGGCTTACCATAGTGAAAAGCAAATGACTGAGCCTGAACTGGTAAGGATATGCCCTCTCGGATATCTGTAAGTTGTCGTATCCAAGTTAATTGGCTGGCTTCGTTGAGCTGCTGCCAACCCCTCTTTTCGATATGAGAGAAAAAGCGTGCTCGTGCCCACGCTTCTCCGAACTCTTTCTCGTCAGCTTGACGAACAATGCTCACCCCGATGCTGCTGCCTTGACGAGGAGCCTTTACCACCAATGGCAGTCCTAGCTCTGCTACTATCTCCGGTAGTGTAGTTGGCTTATTCAAAAGCATATACTTCGGCGTCGGCAGCCCCGCCGCCTGCATCAGCTTCTTCTGCGCGATTTTATCAATACCAAAGGCCGAGGGCAATATTCCCGAGCCCGAGTACGGAATACCCACCCACTCCAGTAGGCCCTGAATGGCGCCGTCCTCGCCGCCCGGGCCGTGCAGGGCCAGGAAGGCGAAGTCCATCAGCTGGGGCAGTTCGCTGGCCTCGACCTGGCGGCCGACGTGGCCGATAAGCTCGGTGAGGGCCGCGGGGCTAAGCTCGCCCAGGCTTTCAATGTAGACCTGCCAGGGGTGGCGCGTGTCGGGCAGGGCAGCCACGGGCGGGTAAAAATCGCGGATGGTGCCCTTGTAGAGGTACTGCCAGTCGAGCAGGATGAAGTGCCCCTGGCTGTCCACAAAAATGGGAACGGGCTGAAACAGACCCTTATCCAGATTGTCAAACACGGTGCGCCCGCCCGCGAACGAAATCTCGCGCTCGCGCGAGGTGCCCCCAAAGAAAATGCCGATTCTCATCATACTAGGGGCAAAGGTACGGGGGCGGTAAGGGAGTAAATGAGTAGGTGCGTAAGGGCGGGCCGCCCGCCCGCTAGGATAAGCGCGTGACCCGGTTCCACCTTTGCGCCACAGTACCCGTACACCTCCCGAGCCACCTTACTCATTTACTCACCTACTCACTACCCGTGAACACCCTCGCCAATTACAACTTCGCCGGCCGCCGCGCCGTGACGCGCGTCGATTTTAACGTGCCGCTTGACAAGGACCTGCGCATCACCGACGATACCCGCATCCGGGCCGCCACGCCCACCATCGCCAAAATCCTGAACGACGGCGGCTCGGTAGTGCTGCTCTCGCACCTGGGCCGGCCCAAGGGCGGCTACGAGAAGAAGTACTCGCTCGAAAGCCTGCGCCAGCGCCTGCAGCAGGAGTACGGCCGCGACGTGCAGTGGGGCGGCGATGTGCTGAGCGATGAGGCCCTGGCCGCTGCCCAGGCCTTGCAGCCCGGCCAGGTGCTACTGCTCGACAACGTGCGCTTTCACCCCGAGGAAGAGGCTGGCAACGAAGCGTTTGCCCAGCGGCTAGCCCGCCTCGGCGACGTATACGTGAACGATGCCTTTGGGGCAGCGCACCGCGCCCACGCCTCCACGGCCGTGATGGCGCACAACTTTGCGCCCCAGGACCGCGTGGGCGGCCTGCTGCTGCAAGGCGAGCTCGACAATGCCCAGAAAGTGCTCGATAACCCCATTCGGCCCTTCACGGCCATCATGGGCGGCGCCAAAATTTCGGATAAGATTCTGCTCATCGAAAAGCTGCTCGATAAGGTCGACAACCTGCTTATTGGGGGCGGCATGGCCTACACCTTTGCCGTGGCCCAGGGGGGCACGGTGGGTAGCTCGCTGCTCGAAGCCGATAAGGTAGACCTAGCCAAGAGCCTCATCGAGAAGGCCAAAGCCAAAGGCGTAAACCTGGTGCTGCCCGGTGACAGCCTCATCGCCGACAAATTCGCTAATGACGCCAACGTGGACGTGGCGCCCAACGGCAGCATCCCGGTAGGCTGGATGGGCCTCGACCTCGGCCCCGGTGCCCGTGAGGACTTTGCCGGCATCATTCAGGATTCCAAAACCATTCTCTGGAACGGCCCGATGGGCGTGTTTGAGATGAGCAACTTCTCGCTCGGTACCGAGTACGTGGCCCGCGCCATTGCCGAGGCTACCGAGGCGGGCGCCTACTCGCTCATCGGGGGCGGCGACTCGGCGGCGGCCGTGCAGCAGCTCGGCTTTGCCGACCGCGTGAGCTACATCTCGACCGGCGGCGGCGCGCTGCTTGAGTTTATGGAGGGCAAGGAACTGCCCGGCGTGAAGGCGCTGGGCTAGGCAGTGGCGGGCCGCGCTTTTGCCGCGCGCCGACGCCAAAAAGAACGTGCTGCCGGGCTTACCTAAGTAAGCGCGGCAGCACGCTCTTTTTGTGGCTGAATCAAGCAGTTATAACGAAGTGCGGGGTGCGCCGCCGCAACGACGACTGAATTTCACTAGTATAGGGTGTACTCCTTTTCCACTTTGAAATACCCTCATGACCAGCCACGAAGAAGAATACGCCAAAATGGCCCGCCTCGCCTACCGCGAGCTCACCGACCAGCGCCCGCAGTGGGAGCAGCGCAGCCCCGCCATGGTGGCCGATTTTGAGCAGCTCAATAATTTTCTGGAGGCTGTAGACGAAGTAGCCAGCCGCACCGGCGGCCAGGCCGGCCAGGGCGAGGTGAACGCCCGCGATGCGGCCGAGCACGCTGCTGAAGTAGCTGCCGGCCGCATTGTGCGCGGCTTGCGTGTGTTGCAGCTTAGCGTGCCCAACCCGGCCCTGGCCGCCGCCACTGGCTACACGCCCAGCTCGCTCAACCCGCTGCACGGCGAGGATTTACTGGCGGCCCTCAACACTATTGCCGGGGCTGCCGCCACTGCCGCGCCGCTGCTTGCCAACGAGGGCGTAACGGCCGACCACCTACAGGCACTCGACGACGCTATTGCCCGCTACACTCCGCTAGCCACCCTCAACAACAGCAACGTGAAGCAGGGCGCCGCTATGGGCGACACCGCCCGCCAGGTGCTGAAAGGCCTGCGCGGCGTGCTGCACCGCCTCGATGCCCGCATCGACAACCTGCGCGACGACCTGCCCGGCCTGGCCCAGCGCTACGACGAGGCCCGCCGCTCCGATAGCACCTACGTGGCCCAAAGCAGCGGCCCCGGCCCCCTCGAAGGCGGCGACGGCTCGGAAGGTGGCATCGGCCGCGAAGCGGCCGGCAACGCCTTTGGCCCCGAGCCCGGCCCTGGGCAGCAGGCCCCCGGCCAGCCCGGCCGCGACCCGCAGTAGCTAGCCTCTTCAACTCGAAAAAAAGCCCCGTTTGCACGCGCAAACGGGGCTTTTTTGTAAATGAGGCAGAAGCTTTGCGCCGCTAGGCGGCTTTCTTTTCCAAGGCGCTTAGTAGCTCGTCGGCGGCTTTTTCAATATCCTGGTAGCCTTGCTGGGCGGCGCGCTCCTTGGCGGCGATGAGGCCATCGCGGTGCACGGTTTTGAAGTCGCCGTAGGGAAACTTGTAGCGGCCTTTGGTGTCTTCGCTGTGGCTGGCATCCTCGCCGAGGTGCCATTGGGCGTACTCCTCAATTTCGTGCTTTTTCAGGAAGTCGTTTTCTTCCGTCGAGCCGGGGTTGTGCTGGCCCCAGTGGCCCTCGTCGTTCTTGATTTTGCCGTTTTTAATCAGCTCTTTGGCGAAAGTAACGGCGGCTTTGTTCAGCGTAATGGACATGGCTAGGGGTGGAAAAGATACCCTGGCAGTACGCGCCGCCCCAGCCGCCGGGTTATAGCCGGGCTTAGGCGCCAATTGGGAAGCTGTGCAGGAAGTCAGCAAAAACTCCTCCTTCCAGATTCTCAATTAATATAGGGCGCTTCCAACTTCTGGCCCATGCTTTTGAAGCCGCGGCCGGGCAGGCGGCCGGTGAGGCGCGTGGCCAGGGCCTGCGCTTCGGGCGTGGCCAGCACGTCGAGTTCGTGCAGCCAAGCCAGGCGGCGCAGCTGCGGCTCGATGAGCCCCAGCGGATTGATGGGCGCGTACTCGCGGCGCAGGTAAGCCTTGGTGTGCTTTTCGAGGTTGTCGATGAAAGCGCGCAGCGCGCGGCGGTCGCGCGGGTGGTCGGCCAGTACCACGCGCAGGTGGGCGGTGTGCAGGATGGTTTGGTGCCACCAGTTTTGCCAGGCATACAGCAGCACCAGCCCGAGGCCGGCCAGCGCGCCAAACACGTAAACCCAGAAGTTTTCGGGTAGCGGCCGGCCGCCGCGGTAGCCCACATCATACTGCATGCGGGCGGCATTGCCCACCAGCCACAGCAGGCTCACGGCCAGCCAGCGCAGGCGCTTGGCCGGGGCCGAGCGGCGGTATTCTATTTGCAGGGGCAGCACTTCTTCGTAGGGAATCTCGACGGCGATATCGACCGCCCCCCGGCCATCGCGCTGGCTCACGAAAAAGCCGTCCTGGCGCAGGGCAAACTGGGTAGTGCGGGTAAGTTGACTTTGCTTGAACTCCATAAATAACCTTTCCAAAACCTAGCGTAGCAACTCGAGCGGCGACGACGAGAAGCACAAAATAAACAGCCCTACCATAACCCAGCCCAGCACCCGGCGGCCGGGGCTCAGGGGCGTGTCGTCGGGCGCGGCCGGGTGGTAGATGCCCGAGAGCCGCCCCAGCAGCAGCCCAAACACCAGCCAGCCCGGCTGGCCCAGCGTGCCCGGCCAAGCCGTGGCCACGGCTACTTGGGCTAGCCACACCACGGCGCCCACGGCCAGCCCCCACTGCCAGCGGGGTAATATCTTCCAGAAAACTACGCCCAAATACAGTGCGTAGGGCACGCCGCCATAGAGCCACATTTCCCAGCCGCTACGTAGCGAAAACAGCCCTAGCCCGGCATAAAAGATGAAGCCCACGAACAGCAGCGCCGACAGCCGCCCCGCCCGGCGCGGCCCTAGCAGCCCGTACAAGATGTGCCCCCCATCGAGCTGGCCGATGGGCAGCAGGTTGAGCGAGGTGAAAAACAAGCTGAACTCGCCGGCCACCAGCAGCGGGTAGCGCAGCAGTAAGTTGGGCGGCGGCAGGCGGTGCGGGTCGGCAAAGAGGTGTTCGAGCCAGCGGTAGAGCAGCGGCTGGGCCAGCGTGAACTCGGGCGCCGGGTAGCGGGCCAGGCTGCGGGTGGTCACGAGCAGGTACTCGGCCTGGTCGGGCAGCGTGGCGAAGCCGTAGGCGAGCAGCGGCACGGCCACCAGCAGCCCCGCCAGCGGCCCGGCCAGCCCGATATCGAAAAACTCGCGCCGCGAAAATATCCGCTCCTTTATCCGAATCACCGCCCCAAACGTGCCCAGCCCAAACGGCATCGGCAAAAAATAGGGTAGCGACGTCCGCACCTTATTGTAGCGCGCCACGAAATAATGCCCAAACTCGTGCACCGCCAGCACCCCCACAAACGGCCCCGCATACCGCGCGCCCCAGCCCAACTGGGCCAGCCGCTCGTGGGCGGGCAGCCCCAGCACATCGAGCGCCAGCCAATCCACGGGCCCGCTGCGCACCAGCTGCACGCCCGCTAGGGTCGTGGTGATGAGCGTGGCCAGAAACAGTGCCACATGCAGCGCGTAGCGATACGCCGGCCGCATGGGCGGGCGCTCGTAGCGCCGAAACAGGCGCTGCGCCCAGGCCCGGCGGGCGGGCGCGGGCTCGGCCACCGCATCGGCGGGCCAGCTGAATAGCGGCGCTTCGGCGCTAGGCGCCGGCGGGGTAGGAGGGGGCAACGGGTTCAGGGTATTCTTCGGGAAAAATGCGCAGGGCATCGGGCAGCGCGGTGGTGAGGGTGAGGGGCGGGGCCAGGTGCAGCACCCGCAGCCCCAGCCGCCGAGCCGTAGCAATGTGCTGCGGGCTGTCCTCAATAAACAACGTGTCGGCGGGCTGCCAGTTCATTTCGCGTAGCGCGTGGTGAAATATCTCTTCGCCGGGCTTGCGGTGGCCCACTTCCTGCGAGTAAAATACGCGGTCGAGGCAGTCGGCAATACCATTTTTGAAACCATACTGCTGGGCTAGCCGGCGGTTCACTTCCGCGATGTGCATTTCGTTGGTGTTGGAGAGCAGCGCCGTGGCGTGCCCCTGCCGCCGCAGCTCGCCGATGAGGGCTAGCCGCTCGGCCGGCACGTCGAGCAGCAGGGCGTTCCAGGCGGCGTCGATTTCGGCGTCGCTAGCCTCCAGGTCATACGCTGTTCGCAGCCCGGCCCGAAACTCGGCGGGCGAGATATGGCCGGTTTCGAGGCGGTCGAACAGCTCGGCCTGGCTGGCCTGGGTATACTCGGCGGCCTGGCCGCGGCGGCTCAGGCGGCGAAAGGCCTCGGGGGTGCGAGCGTAGTCGATGTCGATAATGACACCACCAAAATCAAAAAGCAGGTTGGGAAGCATGCGGCAAAGCGGGAGTGAGCGCTAGTAGTTGGCTGGTGGCCCGCAAAGGTCGGGCTCAGAAGATGCCGGCCTCTTGCCCTTTCCACACGTAGTTTCGCGGCGCTGGCGTAACTTTACGGCGTCGGCTACCTGCGGGTGCCGGCAAAGGGCCTATAGCTCAATCGGTTAGAGCAACTGACTCATAATCAGTAGGTCCTTGGTTCGATTCCAAGTGGGCCCACAAAAATGCCTTGTGAAGTGCTGTTAAGCAGTATTTTACAAGGTATTTTATTTTGTTGCGGGACGGCTTGCGGGACAAAATTTCTGAATAGCTTTTTTAGAGGCATTAGCTGATGCCAGAAATTTTAAATAAAAAATAAAATCAGCGGTGCTATCGGAGACAGAATGCCTAACCCCTCCACCTGAACGCCCGAAACGACCGAACCGGCACCGCTGATTCTACCTAATAAGGCGAAACGTATGGCCCAAAGACCCCATTGTCTCCTAACGTCCACAACGACCCCCCCCGCTAGGATAAAGGTAGGGATAGATAGCTGCCTGCTCAATATAGCTCACTCACAGCCCCGATTTGGGCGGCGCGGTCTGCTTTGGCCTCCAGGGCTAGCAGGCTGGCATACCAGCGAATAGGCCTGCCCCGGTAGTGGGTTTTGCGGCCCTTGCCTTGGCTCATGTAGGCATCTTCTATTTTGCGGTTTAGGGCGAAAGGCTTGGCCAAATGCCGAATGCTACGGGGTGTCAACTACGAATCGTAGTAGAGGCGGTGGGCAAAATAGCCAGTGCCCCCGTGCAGGTACAGCACCGTGGCCGGCTTGCCCGATACTGGGCAGCGCATTCGGTAGCGGCCGGCAGCAGCCATTGCGCTGGGGATGGAGGACGATACGCTACTAAAAGCAGGCCACGCGGTCAAGCCGACTGGAACGCAGAACGCCCCGACCAACCAGCCGGGGCGTTTTATGTGATGGGTGATGCCTTAAACTTGGGCTGCTTTGTCACTTCGTACGAAATCCGTCACGTAGACAGCATTTCTTTTCGACTCTATACCATCTCGCAAATGCAGTTGAGTATTTGCAGCTACGAACAGTAGACAGTAGATTTTGTACGAAATGACAAAGAAACCCAAGTCTAAGACACGCTAGACACTAGCACATCCCAAACGACTGACTAATTACAGTCACTCCCGCAATTACTACAGTTACTTTGACACCAGTTGGAACTCCCCATTTAGTGCAAATATATAAGCACGCTTGACCTACAGTACCACTTGGAAAAATGCTTGGTATGGAGAAGCAATATTTGCCAATCCCTAGTGGCAGATTAATACAAATTTTGCCATTGTCTACCGTAACACTTATGCACTCAGTCCCAGTTACTAAAGTTCCCGGTTGCATAGGTACGCCTTTGGAAATATCAAAGGACATTAATTTGTTATTAGCAGTAGCGGCATCATGCGATTCTTGCGCTGCTTTAATCGCGCCCTGAATTGCTTCCTCATTAAAACTGTACTCTGCCATGATTGAAAAAAATTAGTTATATGCCCCTACTCTGTAGGCTTTTCGGGTTCCGCCTGTCCAATTGTTAAGACAGGTGCAAGGTAGAGGCGTCACATCAGGCATCGCTAGCGTAATTATACCTGAATATTATACTAGGTAGAATTACCTGGTTCTAGGTAAAACTACCTGCTTTGGCTGCCGGGGAGTTGGTTCGCGGGATGGTGCTACGAAACAGCCCCACCGGGTGAGGGTGGGGCTGTTTCGTAGCTAGCTCTATATTCGGGGCATGAAGCAACTTCTACTTGCCGCGCTGCTACTGAGTCAATTGAGCCAAGCCCAAGTAAGTCCTCCCGCTTCTTTGCCCCGAGCGCAGGCCAGCAGGGCGAGCAGTGCGTCGGGTTCGGTGAGCAAATTTGTGCAGCGCTTCTATAGCTGGTATGCCCCGAAGGCGGCGCAGCTTAACGTGGCGCTACCAGCGAACATGGCCCTCCACCAAAAGGCAAGTTGGTTTAGTCCGGAGCTGAGCCGCAAACTCCGCGCCGACTACCAGGCGCAATACAGCGCAGAGCAAGAGGTAGACGCCTTGGACTTCGACCCTTTCCTTAACAGCCAAGACCCTGACCCCTACTACCGCGTGATGAGGGTGACCCCAAAAGGCCAGCGGTATTTAGTGGAGGTTCACCGCATTATGAACGGTAGAGTGGAAAAGCAGCGCACGTTGACAGCGGAGGTAGCAGGCAAAGAGGAGCATTGGTACTTCGTGAACTTTCGGTATCCAGGCGGTTACAACCTGTTAAGTATACTTGCAGCCCTGCAAAAGAGCCGGGACGAGATGAGGCCATAAAGAACCTGCGGAGCCCGCCGTCTGAACCTGAAATAGCCTACACTTTGTATGATAGACCTGCTGCTAGGTGCCCTTTTGCTTATACTGCCAGTCGGCGCACTTGCTTACCTGGGCATACAGGCGTGCAGAGACGGGGACCAGTTTAGAGGCATGGCCCTGTTGGTGTTCGCTATGTGTGCTGGGCTGCTCTATTTATTTTGGTTGGATGTTTCCGTTAGCGACTGGCAGGCAAAGCAGCCGTTGTAGCCCTAGTTAGGCCCACCCTAACACCCGCCGAGTGGGGGAGTATGTTTTTTAAAGCCACCTGCTGGTAGACGCACAGTCACGCACTCCCAATGGAGGGGAGGCTTGGTCAGTAACCACAGTAGTGCTTAGTGCTTCATGACCGGTCCCAAACTCAGGCTGTCGCCTACTTCCAGCGTTTTTACGAGGACTAACGCTCTAGTTGACTTGGTTAAGAAGCAGGTATCTGCTTGGTAAGACTCTTGCAGAGCTGGTAAGTTATGTAACTGTAGCCCTTGCCAGCTAGGAGGCTCTTGGACCGGCGCCACCACTCGCGGCCCGTGCTCTGGCAGCCGTGGTGGCGGCCGCCCACGGTGGCAACTGCCGTCTTGATTAGCTGGAGCGTGCTGCTTACTCTCTACTATGCTGCTGTCGGCGGGTCTGCGCTGGGTGGCGGGGGTAGTCGTGTTGCGGATGCGTCGGGTTCCAGTAATGGCCTAGGTTCTTACACCCGCAAGCCCCGCGCGTAGGGAAGAAGCTCAGCCCACTACGAAGCTATGCTCTAAGCCGAGGCGCTGGGAGCCCCCTCATTTTTTACCATTAGGCTCTACTGGTTTTGCGCCTGCCGGAGACCCTATCGGAATAGCCAAGGTATAGCTCACGGCCACCGCCCAGCCAGATTGTTTACCCGGCGTAAAGCGGGGCAACTGCCGCGTCGCTGTCACCACGGCCGAGTCTACGTCGGCCCGCAGGCCCCTTACAATCTGCGGCTTGGTTACGACGCCCGCTTTCGTGACGACGAACTGCACGAATGCGCGGCCTGCTGGGGCGGCCGAGGGGAGCACAAGTCGCTGCTGAATAGCGGTGGTAATGGCGGCGAAGCTACTTTGACCGTTTAGCGTTGGCATCTGCTCTACGTAGGTATAAACCCGGCTGGAATCAGGTGCCTCAGGCGCAAGAGGTTGTTGGTATAATTTAACCATCATGGGAGGTAAGTTCGGCTCTTTGACACGCCATTGGTTAGGGTCTTGCTTAGCTGCTTTCCTTGCTACCCGCCGCCCCGCGGCAGGCTTGCGAACAGGTTTTTTCTTGGGATGAGGCTGGGCCAGGGCCGTGGTCGTGGCTAAGGCCACCAATAGCCAGCAGAAAGTAGCAAATCTCATAGTTGTAGCAGCGTTACGCCTTCCAAGTCGGTCAGCAGCCAGTAGATGCCGCCAAGCGAGGAAATGCACACCGAGCCCATTACCTGCCCGCCTCCTCACCGCAGGGCTTTTTCATTGCTGGCCACTACGATAGCCGAATGCAACCCTTGCGCGGGGGCAGGCCTCCAACTAGGTATGAAGACAACTACCCTACTGCCCCTGCTCGCGGGTAGCCTGTTGCTAACGGCTACCGCCCACGCCCAGACCACCTTCAGTGTCGGCCCCCGCCTGGGCCTCAACGCCTCCACGGCCCATTTCACCTATATCGAAACGTCCACGCATGTCGGGTTTGAGGCCGGGCTGACTGGCAACCTCCAGGTGGGGCATTTTGCCGTGCAGCCCAGCTTGCTGTTCTCCCAAAAAGGCTATCAGGCGCGCGGCGGCCTGGTTTCGTATGACTTCTCCTCGACCTACGAGGAGACCGTGCGCCTCAACTACCTGACGCTACCGCTGAACCTGGCCTACACGCTAGGGAACAACGGGCAGGGGCTGCAAGTCTTTGCCGGTCCCTACCTGGGGCTGCTCGTTGGGGGCAACTACCAGCGGCAGGTGCACTCGGATGGCTACCTGGGCGGGCCTGCCTACGATAGCGAATACAGCGGCAAGGTAAAGCCAGGCGATGTGTTTTCCTACACGGATAACCGCTACTCGCAGCGCCTCGATGTGGGCTTGCAGGCCGGCCTGGGCTACCGTTTGCAGGGTTGGCAAGTGCAGGCCGGCTACAGCCTGGGGCTGCGCAACCTGGCCTCGTCGTTCCAGAGCTACGATGGCACGCGCTACCGGGAAGCCGCCAATTATAACCGCGCCTTTCAGGTATCGCTCAGCTACCTGGTAGGCAAGGGCTAGTACGCAAGCCCCCGAGTAGAGGCGGAGCCGCTACGCCACTGCCTGGCTAGGCGTAAGTGCTGTTACTTGTAAAGTCCTTTGCAGCTTATCTATAAGTTGCTGTTTATGAGCAAATACACTAGGTGCCAACAGAATTTGCAGTGCGTTGCAAAGTCTGCTGAATGTACATTCTGTTCGCTGGTGAGCTTGCCGGGCCCGGTAGTTCTGCGTTCTGTCCGCAACTACTTTTTCTCGTCTTGCTACCGTATGAACAAGCTCCTTTTTCTTGCCGCCGGCCTTAGCCTAACGGCTTGCCACCGGGCAGAAGACCCCACCCCCACGGGTGCCAATACCTTTACTTGCCAGATTGACGGGCAGTCCTTCTCTCCCTACCTGGCGCCCCTTATCTTAACCCCCCGGCAAGCCTTGGAAGCCGGCCGCGATGGCAAGGGTCGGTTCGCACTCACGGCGCGCACCAGCCTAGAGAAGCTCTCCATCGTTTTGGTCGGAGTGCACGGCCCTGGCACGTACCCGCTCGGCAGTGGTGCCCCGTACTGGCAGGCCCCCCGCCACAGCTACGGCGCGCACACCTATGCCGCCCGGCAGCTTAGCGACGGCACCTCACAACCTGAACGTAACGCCTACACCGATAGCCTGGCTGTTGGGGCGGTTCAGCTTACCCGCTACGACACGGTCGCCAATGTTGCCGCCGGTACCTTTCAGTACACGGCCCGCGAGGCAGCCACGGGTAGGCTGCTACGTATTACGGATGGAAAATTCGACGTGAAGCTTTAGCTTTAGCCACACTGCCCGCCCCGCGGGTAGGAGAGAAGCCCCGCTTCCCACGGGGCTTTTTTGCGGCTACCACTACTAGCCCCTGGTGCTACCTTGCGCCCCGCGTGGAATTCACCTTTCGCCAGGCGCTCTCTCGGCCCGACGCCCGCGGCCGGTGCCGCATCCTGCTCGACGTTACCTAGCAGGGGTAGCGCGAAAAGCCGCCGCTGGGCGTATGCTGCCCGCTGGCCCGCTTCCAGCCCACGGCCCTGCGCGTCATCTCGCCCAAGGGCCCCGACGCCGCCCGCCTCAACGCCATTATCGGCCGCAAGCTGGCCGCCGTCAAAAAGCTGCTGCACCAGGTTGAGGCCCACAACGAGCCCCTCACCAGGGCCCGGGCCGGCGGCAAGCGGCCCAAGGCCAACGCCGCCGCGGCCCGGTGCTCGCCCCGCCACCCACTCGCACGCCGCCTAATCCTAGCCATGCCCCGAGCAGCGCCCCCACCACGTGGCTGCGCCCAAATTGCCCGGTGCCGGGCGGGTGCTGGTGATGATATTCGGCAGGCCCAAACCGGCGACGAGGCGCGCCTATGCTTGCCAACTACCGCTAGTACGGTGGGGTGCTGCCGGTGAGCGCGCAGCAGCACCGCAACCGCCACGCGGAGCTGCTCATGGAGCGCGTGGGCCTGCTGCGGCCCTTTGTGCGGGTGCGCTAGGTGCAGGGCATGGCCACCGCGCAGGTGGGCTTAGGGGGCGCTTTCGCACCCCAAAGCTCCCGCTTCCGCTCATTTTACGCCCGCCATGGACACTTGGCGTTTAGCTGTCAGGCACGAAAAAAGCCCTGGCCGTGAGGCCAGGGCTTCTGAGTTAGCAGCTTGGGATTTACCGGTACTGGCCAATGCCGACGCGGTAGCCCCACCAGTAGTTGGCCCCGTCCGTATCACCAGCATTGGCGGCGTCCTGCTCATTTTGCAGGGCCTCGTTGTATTCCACCTGCACTTGCGGGTTGCCTTTGCCCAGCTGCTGGCCACGGGCCCGGCCATCGGCCAGGCCTGCCTGAAAATTGGGGTCATCGGGGAAGGCTTGCTTCACAACGGCAACGGCATTGCCATTCGTGGCGAAAGCCGTCTGGCTGGCGCCGGCTAGCAGCACCAGGGCTGCCAGAACCATCTTGGTCTTTTTCATAAGTTGTTGTGGAAAAGGGTGTGAGAGCGTGACCCAGTCAGGGGTGACAGTGGTAAATATACAACTAAATAAGGTATTTTCATCTACTGCCCTTTGTCTTATTTACATACTTGCCGGTGATTGTTGTTGAAACGCAAGAGGCTGCCCGGCGCAAGGCTATGCTCCTTGCCGCGCAGTAGGAAGCTATTCCCCGGGTGGTTGTCCCATAACGAGTGCAAGGTTGCGCAAGCGAGGAGGTGGAAGGCAGCTGTAGCAAAAGCGCCTGGCGAAGAAATAGCCCAGCTATCGCCAAGAAGGTCGGCCGGATGCTAGGCCGGCCGGGAAGCTTGGTTGCCACCGCTTCAAGCAGCGGAATAGGGTAGTGCGTTGCACCTATGAAAAAAGCTTACTCTTAGGAGCGTGCCTGCTGGCATTGGCTTCGCAGCCCGTGATGGCGCAGACGGGTGGGGCGCTAGTGGCCATTGTGCAGACCTATTTCGCAGGGGCCGATACCATGCCTGTTGCCACCACGCGTGCCGATGGACAAAGGCGGGAGGTAGAAAGTAAGGACGCGATGAACAGTAAAGCGCACGTCGCCGCAACAGCCTTGCAGCAGGCAGTAACCAAGCTCGGGCAAGAGGGCTACACGCTGAAGAGCTTTTTTTTCGTCGGGGGCTAATCAGGTCCCAACGCTACTATTCGAAAAGCGGCAATGATAGCTGCCACCAGTTCACCTGTGGGCGTATAGAGTGAAAGAGCCCCGCCGCAAGCGGGGCTCTTTCAGTAGGTGCAAGCGGGGGTAGCGCCTGGCCTGGCATAGTTGCCCCGGGGCGCCAGTATCAGGGAGTATACGTGGTAGCTTTCCCATACAAAGCATTGGAGATGCTCGATAGGTAAGTGCTGGAGTTCGTGTTCGGCAAATCGTAGGTGAGGTAGATGCCGTAGCCGTCGGTCTTCGTGCGGGTGGCCAGCGTGGCGGCAGTCGTAGAGGAGGTGGCCGTGATTTGTACGGCGGCCGGCCCTAGGTTAGCCTTGGCCAGGCCCGGCACGTTGGGTACTGAGTAGGTGCCGTACACGGCATTCCAGCTGTAGTTCACCTTCGAGCCTACCGTTACCCCATTGTAGGAGAGGCGGCTGGCGGCCGGGCCGTAGAAGTAGAACGAGATAATCTTGTCCGGCAGCAGTTGCCGCAGGGCCGTCACCAGGTACACAAACGAGGAGCTGTTGGGCTGGCCCGTGCCGTTGGTGCCGTAGTCGGCATACTCGTCATCGAAGTCGATGCCATCCAGGCCGTACGTGTTCACGGCGTTGGCCAGCTGCTGGGCAAACTCCTGGGCCGCCGCCTGGCTGGGGAAGTTGCTGATGCCGGCCCCTTGGTGGTTGCCCAGCACCGACAGCAGCACCTTGGTACCCCGGGCCTGCACCGGCTGAATGTACGTAGCTCGGTTGGTAAGTACGTTGCTAACCTGCGTGTTAAAGAAGAGCGTTGCCTTCTGCGTGCTCGTGTTGTAGTTGATGTTGGCGGCGAAGATGATGCCGATGTCGAACAGCGGCTGCCCCGACGACAGCGAGTACTTGGCTACGTTGCTGAAGTTGTTGTTATTAACTTCCACGTAGCAAACGGTTTTCGTGCCGGTCACGCCCACGGCATCGGCCGAGGCGGGCGCGCTGGGAGTTGGCAGGTCTTCTTTCTGCTGGCAGGCCGAAAAAAGCAGGGTGAGCAGGGTGCCGCACAAGGCCAAAGGCCGGGCGGCGCGGGTGGTTCCAACGTTCATGGGTGGAAGTGGAAAAGGGTGGGAAAGGAAAAACAGGGTGAGAAAGGCCGCCGCCGGGCAAGCACGCGGGCCAACCCGGGCAGGCTAGCGCAACAGCGAGCGCTAAATCCATTTAGCTAAAAGCCAGCTACTTTTTGCCAGCCCGTTAGCATACTCAAACCTACGGCTACCCCAGGGGTACAAAAAGGACAAAATCGCTTGAAAAGTGACTCGGTCAAACTGCAAAACATAGCTGATAAACCCAGGCTGCGTCTTGGTAAAGTGCTACGCGATTGCGCTGGTTACTGCCAAGTATCCGTCAGGTGCTCTTTAGGGCGCGGGTAGGTATGGGCTGACTGCTGTATAAAATGAGCCCACGTAAGACATCTGCTCGGGGTAAATAAAGCAAAGCCCAGGCCCTGAATAAGCAACGTAGGTTGCGCTAGGGTGTCACAAAGGGCGAAACTGCCCCGCAGTGCGTGAGGGTGAGGCGGTGCATGGCCCGGGTGCAGGCCACGTAGAGCATACTGCGGTCAACCTCGGTTCGGTAATTTTGGGCGGAGGCGAAGGGCACGATGACTTCGTCAAACTCAAGGCCCTTGGCCAGGTAGGCCGTCGTGAGCACGATGCCTTCCCGGAAGGTGGTCGAATCGGGGGTAAGCAGCTGTATATCGGGTATTTGCAAATCGCGGTGCAGCCGGCTGGCCTGCCGCATGGTTTTGCAGATGATGCCCACCGACGGTGCGCCCGTGCCCGGCCGGGCGGCCAGCAGCGCCCGCAGGGCGGCCAGCTCGGCAGCCGGCTGGGCAAAGTGCTGCACGAGGGGCGCCGGCCCATGCCGGTCGAGCGGCACCAGGCCGGGCGTGGGCGCGATGCGCTGGGCAAAAGCCGTAATCTCGACCGTGGAGCGGTAGCTGCGGTAGAGGCGCACCACCTCAGCCTGCGGGAAAATGCGCTCGATGGCCTCGGCCGACGACGCGCTATACGGGTTCACCGTTTGGCTGATGTCGCCCAAAATCGTTTTGCGACAGGCAAACAGGCGCCCCAGCACGGCGTACTGCACAGGCGTGTAGTCCTGCATCTCATCCACCAGCAGGTGCTTTACGTGGTCGTAGCCGCCGAGGCCCTCCAGCCGGATGCGCAGGTAGAGGAGCGGAAATACATCGGCGTATTCCAGCGGCCGGCTAGGGTCGGGCCGGAACAGTTCGGGCTGGCCCAGCCAGCGGTAAAAATCCTGATAGAGGTCCAGCACGCCGCGGAAGCGGAACAGGCGCGCCATGGCCTCCCCAATCGTCGATTTTTCCTCCCCGGTGAGCTTGCGGCGGGTGGCGTCGCGCACGTAGGTGCGCACGTCGTCGGCCACCAGCGGCAGGCGCTTGAGCAGTGGTACCCGGTGGTAGGCCTTCACCCGGCTTTGCACAAAGGCGGCGGGCACCACGAGCCGGCCCAGCTGCAAATCCTTGAATGCAAAGTAGTTGTTCTCTGCATAAACCAGGTATTGGTTTAGCTTACTGAGGAATTCGAACGAAGCCTTGAACTGAATGCGCGCCACGAAAGCCGGGTCGGGCGCTTCCAGCAAGGCGGCCACCTGCTCAAAAAAAGTTTGGAACCGGTGCTGCGGCCCCAGCAGGTCGGCGGCCAGCTCCTCCATGCCCAGCTCGGGCAGGTGCTCCTCGCCCAGCTCGGGCAGCACGTTGGAGATGTAATCGGCAAACACCTTGTTGGGCGAAATGATGAGCACGTCGCGGGCCGTGAGCGTTTCGCGGAAGCGGTAAAGCAAAAACGCGATGCGGTGCAGCGCAATCGACGTTTTGCCCGAGCCCGCCACGCCCTGAATGACCATTACCGAGTCGGTGTCGTTGCGAATCACCGCGTTCTGGTCGCGCTGAATAGTGGCGATAATCGTCTTGAGCTTGTCGTCCGACGACTTGGCCAGCTCGCGCTGCAACACCTCGTCGTGGATGTTGACGTCGTTTTCGAGCACTAGCTCCAGGCGCCCATCCCGGATTTTATACTGCCGCTTCAGCTCGATGGTACCCTGGGTGCGGCCGGCCGGCGTGTTGTAGGCCGCCTCGCCCAGCTCGTAGTCGTAAAACAGTGACGAAATCGGCGCCCGCCAGTCGTAAATCACATTCTGGCGCAGCCGCTCATCCAGAAACGAGTGCATGCCGATGTACACCGGCAGCGCCGGCTGGCCCGCCGCCGCAAAGTCGATGCGCCCGAAGTAGGGCGACTGCACGAGCTTGAGCAACTTGCGCTTGCGGGCCACGGCGGCCTCGCCGGTGTAGGCCATGCGGTTGATGGACTGGTCGGCGGCCACCAGGTCGGCTTCGTCCAGGCCCGATTGGTGCTCGTGCAGGTACTGCTTTTTCTCTTGCAATTCGCCCGAAAACTGCCGCACGGCCTCGTCGATGCGCCGGATGGCTAGGGTCAGGCGCTCCTTGGTCAGCTCCAGGTGGTCTCGTTCTGCTTGTTCCGTTGCGTTGGTCACGGGGGGCTCTGCTAAAAATGGAGCGCAAAGGTGGCCGATAATTCTGGCTCGCGGCCGTTCTCTGTAATGCTAGGCGCTCGCCCCGGGCGCGGCCAGGATGGCCCGGGCAGCGGCCTGCCCACTGAGTAGCGCGGCTTCTACCGTGCCCGCGGCGGCGCCCTCGATGAGGGCTTCGCCGGCAAAAAACAGCGTGTCTGCCACCGGGCTGGCCAGGGCCGCGCGGGCCGCCGGCGCGCCCACCGTGGGATACGAGTAGGCGCCGTAGGTATAGGGCTCGGTGGCCCAGCTGCGCACGTAGCTGGCCCGCAGCCGGGCGCGCAAGGCTGCGGCTGGCAAGGCCAGCAGCTGCGCCAGCGAGGCCAGGGCCAGCGCCTCAACTGCCGCGGGCGAGGCATCGGGCAGGCGCTCAGCGGCCGGGCCAGCCAGCCAGCCCGTGAGCAGGGGCCGGTCATCGGGCCGCTGGCTCCACCAAGTCGGTATGGCTGCGTCGGAAAGTAAAAACTCCATGTCGGGCAGCCGCTCGTGCCAGAAATTACGGTCAAATTCAAGCTGCACCTTGATAACGGCCCCGAAGCCCAGCTGCATAGCCGCCGCCCGGTGCGCCGGCAGCTCGGGCGCGAAGGCCAGGTGGCCGGGCTGGCCCGCCGGGCGCTGCCACACTCCCAGCGGCACGGTGCACAGCACCTGCCGGGCGTGGTAGGTGGTGCCATCGGCCGCCACCACCTCGGCCGCACCGGGCTGCCAGCGCACTGCGCGCACCGGCGTGGCCAGGTGCAGCGTGGCCCCGGCGGCGTGGGCCTGGGCGGCTAGCCAGTGCAGTAGCGGGCCGTAGCCGCCGCGCGGGCGGGGCGAGTTGTCGGCGCCCCCGGCGGCCCACTCGTCGCGCAGGGCCCAGGCGCTCACGCGCTGGGCATCGGCCGCATCGTAGCCCTCGGCAAACTGCGTGGCGAAGGCACGCAGGGCCGCGTGCTCCTCGCCGCCAAATTCCTGCTTTAGAAACTCGGCCAGGGGCAAATCGTGGGGCAGTGCGGCCAGCTTGGCCAGCAGCGGCGGCAGGAAGGCAAAGAAATCAGCCTCGGGCTGCACCTGGCCACCTAGTACGTTATAGGTTTCACCGTCAGCAGTCTGCCAATCCACGCTGGCCTCAGTCAGTAGGGCGCGGGTGAGCGGCACGGGCTCGTGCATAAACTCGGCCCCGGCTTCGAGCGGGGCGCTGAAGCCGGCTGGTTGCAGCGTGTGCACGCGCCCACCCAGCCGGTTTTGGGCTTCGAGCAAGCGCACGCGGCGGCCGGCCGAGGCTAGCAGCCGGGCGGCCAGCAGGCCCGCCGCACCGCCCCCGATAATGAGCACGTCGGTAGCAGGAGCAGAGGGGATAGACATGCTAAAGCAAATAAATAAAGCAGTAATGCGGCAGAGCGGCCCAGCCGGCGCCGCTTCCGAGCCTGTTTAACCGCCGAGCCCCGCCAGAGTTGGTGAGACTAGCCCCGGTGGGCGTCTTTTTGCGCTCGCCGGGCGTATAAGCAACTCTGTCAATTTGCTACGCCCATGCCAGCTTTATCCGCGCCGCCCGCCACTCCAACCACCGACGAGCGCCTGCGCTGGGTCGAGCACGTGGCCCGGCTCATGGATAGCCAGTTTCGGCTGCCGGGCACGCGCTTTCGCTTCGGACTCGACCCGTTGCTGGGGCTCATTCCGGTGGTGGGCGACCTTACCTCCACGGCGGTATCGGTAGCGCTGCTGCTCACCATGCTGCGCCACGGGGCCAGCGGGGCAGTGGTAGTACGCATGGTGCTCAATATCTTGATTGACACCCTCGTCGGTGCCGTTCCGCTCATCGGCAACGTGTTCGACTTTGCCTACAAAAGCAATGAGCGCAACGTAGCTCTGCTGCGCCGCCACTACGCCGAGGGCCGGCACGCGGGCAGCGGCAAGGGCCTCATTGCGTTAGTGCTAGTGGTGGTGCTGGCCGTAGTAGGCGCGGTGGTTTGGGGTAGCGTGTGGCTCTTGCACGCCGCCTGGCAGTATTTCGAGGCGCATCCCATCGGCAGCTAGTGGGCGCTCCGGCGGGCCAGGAGGCCCTGGCCCGCCGGAGCGCCCGCCGATACCCTAGCCGCCAATCTGCTTGGCCTTGTAGCCCTCCTTGAGCAGGACTTCGAGCACCTTGGCGCGGAAGTCGCCCTGCACCACGATTTCGCCGTCCTTGGCGCTGCCGCCCACGCCGCACTTGGTTTTGAGCAGCTTGCCCAGGCTTTGCAGGTCGTCCTCGCGCCCCACGAAGCCCGTGACGAGCGTTACCTGCTTGCCGCCGCGCTGCTTCTTATCAAGCTGCACGCGCAATTGCTGCTGCTGGGGCGGCAGCGTGGCAGCCTCACTAGCCTCGTCGGACTGGTAGGTGAAATCCGGATTGGTGGAGTAGACTACTCCCTGGCGGCGCGCTTGTTCTTTGGCCATAGTATGCAGTGGGCTAGGCGGTTGCTTTTTCTTCGGCCAGGGCGGCCGCGATGCCGTCCCAGAGGGCCACGCGGGCGGCCATGCCCTGCTGGGCTACCTCGGTAGCCTGCTGCCAGCGGCTGGCATCGGTGCCACAGAGGTCGCGCACCATCTGGTGGGCCAGCGGGGCGTGGTGGTCCTCATCGAGTTCGATGTGGCGGTTGAGGTAGTACGTAAACGTGTCGAGCTGGCCCGGGAAACGCTGCCCGAGGTCGGCAATCAGGCTGCGAAACATATCCGGAATCACGTCTTCGCGGCCGAAGGTGAAGGCAGCCGCCACGGCGTGCGGCTGCCCGCTGGCAATCACGCTAAAGGTGTGGCGCACAAACTCCTGCACGCTGGCTGGGGCCTGCGCGGCGGCCAGGGCAGCCGGCACGCTGGCGCCCTCGGCCAGGGCGGCGAGCAGGCGCTCGGCGGGGGCGGTGTCGGCGCCGGCCTCGCGCATGGCGCGCAGGTAGAGCTCGAAGTGGCTGGTGGGCTGGCCCTCGGGGTCGAGGTCGGTTTCCTCCTCCAGCACAATGTCGTTGATGAGGCGGCGGGTGGCCGGGCTGCCCTTAGGCACCCAGGGCAGCTCCACGCAGGTTAGCTCGCGCTGCAAGGCCTTGAGCAACGACATAAAATCCCACACGGCGAATACGTGGTGCTCCATGAATACGCGCAGGTCGGCCAGCGTTTCGAGCCGGCGGTACACCGCGTGGTCAACCATCTGCTGGCGCGCTGGTTGCAGCTGCGCTTGCAATTCCTGAACAAAATCTTGAGTCATCGTCATAAATACTAACGGGTTGGCAACTTATTGCCTTAACAAACTCGCGGCCGTTTAGCTCCGCCGTAAGCCACAAAAATGTGGTAAAACCGGCGAGGTTGCGGCCCGGCTACACGGCCACTTCCAGGGCCAGCGGCAGCAGCCCCAACTCAAACTCGGTGGCGTGGCCCAGGTAGTCGCCATCGGCGTGGTAGCCAAGCGGGGCAGCGGCCCGCACCGTGGCGTGCCGGGTGTGGCGGTAGGTGGCGCCGCCCGTGCGGGGCAGCGTGCCCAGGGCCATACCGAGTATCACCTGCACGGCGCGCCAGGGCGGTAAGCTGTCAATCAGGCACATATCGAGCAGGCCATCCTGCAAATTGGCCTGCGGGGCGATGTAGGCGTTGTTGCCGTACTGCGAGGCGTTGGCGAAGGCCAGCACGTAGCAGTCGGTGGCCAGGGTCTGGCCGTTGGTTTCGACCTGCACCGGCACCGGCCGGAAGTTGCCGTACTCGCGAAACGTCACGCGCAGGTAGGTGCTCACGCCCCGCGTGCCGGCCTGCGCAAAATGCTGGCTCACGTGCGCATCGAATCCCAGCCCGGCCGTGCAAAAAAATGGCCGACCGTTTATCGTGCCCACATCCATGCGGCTGAAGGTAGGCTGGCGCAGCCGCCGCAGCGCGGCGGGCAGCCCTAGTGGCACCCGCAGGTGGCGGGCCAGCCCGTTGCCCGAGCCGCGGGGCACGATGCCCAGCGCCGCGCCAGGCTGGCCCAGCAGGCCCTGGCCCACCTCGTTCACGGTGCCATCGCCGCCCACGGCCACCACCACCCGGCAGCCAGCCTGCGCCGCCTCGCGGGCCAGCGCAGTGGCGTGGCCGGGCCCCTCGGTGGGCCGCAGCACGTAGTCGGACCCCACTGCGCCGCCAAAATGCCGGGCCAGCAGCGCCGGAAAGTCGGCCCGTCGCCCGGTGCCCGCCGTCGGATTGAAAATAAAGCAGGTTTTCGGCATACAACTGCCGCCCCGATGGCGGCCATCTTCCCAAAAAATAAAAAGGCCTGCCTAGCAGGCAGGCCTTTTTTTATAAGGATTAATCGTTAATTATCACTAATGAATGAAGAGCAGTGCTAGTCATTAACCACTGGCAATTAACCCTTAACAATTACCCATTCATTTTCTCACCCAGCTTCTGGATGAGGTCGGCGGTGCGGGTCGAGTAGCCGGTTTCGTTGTCGTACCAGCCCACTACCTTGGCCAGGGTGCCGTTGGTCGAGGTCAGCTCCGAGTCGAAGATGCACGAGTGGGGGTTGCCCACGATGTCGATGCTCACGAGCGGGTCGGTGCTGTACTCGATGATGCCTTTCAGCGGGCCTTCAGCGGCGGCCTTAAGGGCGTCGTTGATTTCCTGCTTGGTGGCTTCTTTCTTCAGAATCACGGTCAGGTCGGTGGTCGAGCCGTCCGGAATAGGCACGCGCATGGCGATACCGTCGAGCTTGCCCTTCAGCTGGGGCAGCACCAGGCCCACGGCCTTGGCGGCACCCGTCGAAGTCGGGATGATGCTATAGGCAGCGGCGCGGGCGCGGCGCAGGTCCTTGTGGGGCGCGTCTTGCAGGTTCTGGTCCGAGGTGTAGGCGTGCACCGTGGTGATGTAGCCCTTCTCAATGCCGAAGGCATCGTCGAGCACCTTGGCCATGGGGGCCAGGCAGTTGGTGGTGCAGCTGGCGTTCGAGATGATGGTTTCGTCGCCCTTCAGGGTGTCCTCGTTCACGCCGAGCACTACCGTGGGGATGTTACCGGTGGCCGGGGCCGAGATAACGACCTTCTTGGCACCCGCCGTGATGTGCTGGCCGGCGCCGGCCTCGTCCACGAAGCGGCCCGTGCTTTCGAGCACGATGTCCACGCCCATGTCCTTCCAGGGCAGCAGCTTGGGGTCGCGCTCGGCGAGGGCGGCGATGTGCTGGCCGTTTACGGTCAGGCTGTTATCGTCGTAGCTCACCGTGCCGTCGAAGCGGCCGTGTACCGAGTCGTACTTCAGCAGGTGGGCCAGGGTTTTGTTGTCCGTGAGGTCGTTGATGGCCACAATCTCCACGTTGTCGCGGCCGAGCAGCGACTTGAAGGTGAGGCGGCCAATGCGACCAAAGCCGTTGATGGCGACTTTAATTTTTGCCATGATGTTGGAAAAAATGGAAGTAGAACGGGCCACTGCCGCGGCTCCGCTAAGAATGTGGGGCGAAGGTACGCGGTGGGGCGGTTTTACCTACCCGTACCGGCTTCGCATCCCGGCAGCTTTAACAAAACGTTACGGGCGGTAGTTTTTTTCAAGCTGAAAATCAGCATGCTTTTTCGCAAAAGGGCAGTTTGTGGGGTCCACCATTTGGTTTGAAAATAAACCGTCGTACCTTTGCACCACCAAAACAAACATGGTCCGTTCGTCTAGGGGTTAGGACAGTAGATTTTCATTCTACCAACAGGGGTTCGATTCCCCTACGGACTACAATGGAGCTTCGGCCTCATTATTAAGTTACGCTTACCCGAGTACCATAACCCGGTCCGTTCGTCTAGGGGTTAGGACAGTAGATTTTCATTCTACCAACAGGGGTTCGATTCCCCTACGGACTACAAAAGAAGCCCTTCCTGCGAGCAGGAAGGGCTTCTTTATTTCGTGGCTGGCCGTTGGGGTGTCGATTAGGCTGGCAGTAGCGCCAGCGGGGCAGCTAGTCAAAAATGCCCAGCACCGGCTCTTTTAGGAGCGCGAGCGCTGGGCATGGCATTACCAGTGAGTGCGGGAGTGAAAAGCCGGCGGGCTACTAGCGGGGCCAGGGGAGGAGCACTGGGAGATAGGCCGCTACTCTTTCACCTGCTCAAGCGAGCTGCTGCCGCTGAGGTCTTTTTCAATGCGGCCGGGGCGGCCGGCGTAGCGCACGCTGCTGCTGCCGCTGAGGTCTACGGTGAGCTGCTCACTGGTGCGCACGCGGGCCTGCGACATGCCCCCGAGGTCGATGTTGGCGCGCTGGGTTTGCAGGTTCAGGCCATTTACCTGGCACACGCCCGTGCCGTCGATGCGCAGGTCGTCGGCCGAGCCGCTGAGCTCGGCCGAGCAGGCGCCCGACATATCCAGCTCGAGGCGCGGCACCTGCACCGACAGGCGGGCCGTGGAAGCGCCGCTGAGGTCGAGGGCCAGATTAGCTTCGCTAAAGCCGCTCACGTCGGACTGGCAGGCGCCGCTCAGCTTGAGCTGGTCGAGCTGGGGCATGGTTACGGTGAGAAGTACGGGGTGCTTGCTGCCCGTGAAGCCCGAGAGAAACGAGCCGCCGCGCTGCCGCACCACGAGGCGGTCGCCGCTGGTGTCGAGGCGCAGCTCGTCGAGGTCCTCGGTGCGGCCGGCGGCCTCTACCTGGTAGGTATCACCCTTGCGCACCACCACGCGCAGCGCGCCGTGCACCTCGACTTCGTTGAAGCCGCTAGGGTCATTGAGGCGCTTGCGGCCGGTGCCGTAGGTGCCGGGGTCGGTGCTAAACTTGGCAGCCTGGGTGTGGAAGCTCACTTTGGGGTCGTTGCCGTCGGTGTTCACGCGCAGCTGCATTTTGTTGCCGTTCACGCCCAGGTCCACCACCTCGTCGCGGTCGCTATCCTCGTCGTCATCGTCGCGGCTGGCGCGGCCGTCCTCGTCGTCGCTGGAGGGGCAGTCGAGGCAGGTAAACTTGCTGTCGCGGGTGAGGCGGGCGCGGTGCGGCGCGTCGGTGTCGGGGCGGTGGCCGCTGGTGAAGTCTTCATCGTCGAGCCGGTCAATGAAGCGCGGCATCAGGCGGTAGGTCTTATCCAGGGGCAGGTGCAGGGTCAGGGTCAGCTTCTGGCCGCGGTAAGGCGCATTCTCGCGCAGCGTGAGGCCCTGGTCGAAGGTGATGGTCGAATCCTGCTGCGTGATGTTGTAGAGTATCGACTGCTGGGCCGTGAGGCGGGCCGAGTTTTGGGTGCGGCCGCGGGCCTGGTATTCTTCCTCGATGTAGGGTGCGGCGCCGCTGTCGGCCAGGGCCAGGCTCAGGCGGGCATTCTCCATAAAGTCATCCATGTTGCGCGAGTCGAGCACGATGCCCGGGCCGGGCACCAGGGCCAGCCGGCGCGTGGTGGAGTAGGTGGCGCGGGTGCGGGTTTCGCCCACAATCTGCATCACGCCGGCGGCCGTGCCCACTACCCCCAGCAGCCACAGCGCCAGCAGCACCAGCCCGCCCGTACGGCCCAGCACCGAGCGGCGCAGCACCAGCCGCACGCCCAGAAACAGCAGGGCCAGGGCCGGAATGCCGGCCGCCAGCGTAGCGGCCACGATGCCCCAGGGCTGCACGTTGCGCACCACCGAGTTAAAGCTCTCGTCGCCAAAGCGGAAGTCGTCGGCCGCACCCGAGTGGATAACCGAATCGGACGAGATAATGCCTAGCGCCGCCCCGGCAAAGCCCAGCACCGACAGCAGCATCGAAGCGCCCATGAACACCAGGATGCCCGCCGCTACCCAGCGAATGAGCGTGCCCACAAAATCGACGGCCGGGCGGGCGTTGCGCGCGGCGCTTTCCAAGTAGGTGCCCAGCGGGCGGTTGGGGCTGGGGTTGCCGTCGGCGTCGAAGACCGAGCTGCGCAGGTTGTTATCAATGCCCGAAAGGGTCACGGCGTCGCCGCGCATCTGCATTTTCTCCGATACGGTGCGTGCCTCGGGCACCACGGCCCATAGGATGAGGTAGGCAATAAAGCCCGAGCCACCGATGAACAGGCTCAGCAAGAACAGCACCCGTACCAGCACTACGTCGGTCTGGAAGTAAGCGGCCAGGCCCGCCGATACCCCGCCAACCTTGCCGCTGTCGGTGTCGCGGAAGAGCTTGCGGCCGGTGAGCTTGCCGCCAAAGTCCAAGGTGTCGATGGGCGCGGGCGCATCGGTGCGCTTAGGCAGGAGCCTCCACAAGATGAGGTAGGTGATAACGGCTAGGCTGCCAAAGTCAAAATGGTGCCGTACGATGCCCACGCCCGGGAAGTGCTGAAACCCGGTGAAGATGCTCGGCAGCAGCACCAGCGCCAGGAATACCAGGCGCACCAGCAGGGGGTTTACCCGGAAGTACTGAGCCAGGCCGGCGGCCACGCCCGCAATCATGCGGTGGGCCAGGTCGCGGTAAAGGCGGCGGGGCTCGGTGTCGGCAGCGGGGCTAGGGGCGGGGCCGCCGGCAAAGGCCGACCCGGCACCGGCACCGGCGGCCTTGGGCTCGGCGTAGGCGGGCTCGTCCTCGTCGGGCTCGGCGGCAAAGTCGCTCACGCGGCCCATCTTGGCCGTCATCTCCTCCACGTCGAGCAGGGTGATAACCTGCTTGTTGACGGAAAGGCGGGCCGAAAACAGCTCGGCGATGCGGCCCTCGATGTCGGCCACTATCTCCTCGTGGCCCTGGTAGCTGGCAAAGTGCGCCTTTACCTCGTGCAGGTAGCGGCTGAGCACTTCGTAGCCATCATCTTCGAGGTGGAAGATGATGCCCTGCAAGTTGATGCTGATGTTCTTTTTCATGGGAGGGGCCGCAGGCGCGAAGCGCGGCAGGTTGAAGTCGGAGAAAGAAAGGGTAGCGGTAGTGGCAGGGCCCGGCTAGGGGCGGCGGGGCTGGCGAATGATGCCCACGGAGAGGGCCATTTCTTCCCAGGTCTGGCGCAGCTCTTCGAGAAACTGGCGGCCGGCGTCGGTGAGCGTGTAGTACTTGCGGGGCGGGCCCGAGGTCGACTCCTTCCACACGTAGTCGAGCAGGGCGGCATTCTTGAGGCGCGTAAGCAGCGGGTAGAGCGTGCCCTCCACCACTATCATGCGGGCGGCGGTTAGCTCCTCCAGCATGTCGCTGGCGTAGGCCTCCCCGCGGCCGATTATCTCCAGAATGCAGAACTCGAGGATGCCTTTGCGCATCTGCACCTGGGTGTTCTCTAGTTTCATGGGCGGTATGGGCTAGTAGTAGGTGAGGAACTGTACAAATGTACAACAGGTACTTTGTAATGCATAATACTTGGTGTAAAATTTTTTGTTGCGCTTTGAAAATCTTTTTTTGGCCCGCCGCTGGCACGTATTGCTTTCTTCCTATTTCAACGCGGCCAGCATCCAAAAAAACGGCAGTCAACTGCGTTCTAATCAGCTAACTGGCTGGCTGGTGCGCAGCTTAGGCGCACTACGGCGCACTATCCGGCAGTAACTTGCGTTGCCGCTCCAACTTATTCCGCCGCCAGTTATTCATCTATGCTACAACTTTCCGCTAGCCGCCCCTGGGCGGTGTTATTGGGCCTGAGCGCCGCGCTGGGACTAGCCGCGCCCGCCGCCCGCGCCCAGACCAACACGCCCAAGTATAGTAATGAGTTTCTGAACCTGGGCGCGGGCGCCCGCTCGCTGGGCATGGGCAAAACCCAGGTGAGCCTGGCCGACGACGCCACGGCCGGCTACTGGAACCCGGCGGCCCTCACGAACCTGCGCGCCAAGTACGACGGCGTGCTGATGCACTCCGAGCTGTTTTCGGGGGTGGTGAAAAACGACTACGCGGCCTTCGCCATGCCGCTCGACAGCAAGAGCGCCATCGGCGTAACGCTGCTCCGGCTGGGGGTCGACAACATTGCCGATACCCGCGCGCTGGTGAATGAGTACGGCTACATTCAGTACGACAAAATCACTTACTTCTCGGTGGCCGACTACGCCCTGCTGCTGAGCTACGCCCGCCAGCTGGGGCCCGAGGGCCTGAGCGTGGGCGGCAGCGGCAAGTTTATCTACCGCAACGTGGGGCCCTATGCCAACGCCTACGGCTTTGGGGTAGACGTGGGCGTGCAATACAACCACAAGGGCTGGCGCCTGGGGCTGATGGCGCGCGACCTCACTACCACTTTCAACGCCTGGAGCATCGACGCCGACAAGTTCAAGGCCAATACCATTCCCGGCGAGGCCATCCCGACGAACTCGACCGAGATAACCCTGCCGCGCCTGGTGCTGGGCGCGGGCCGGCAGTTTACCCTGCCCGCCCAGTTCACGGCCCTGGTGGCCGTCGACCTCGAAGCCACGACCGACGGCCAGCGCAATACGCTTATCTCGGCCCGGCCCGTGAGCGTGGACCCGCGCGCGGGCCTCGAAATTGGCTACCGCAACCTGGCTTTTTTGCGCGGCGGGGTAGGTAACTACCAGCGAATTACCACCTTCGACCGGGCCCAGCAGTGGAAGGGCCAGTACAGCCTGGGGGCGGGGGTGGCCTTCAGTGGCCTGCGCGTCGATTTGGCCCTCTCGCGCCTGGCCGTGGAGAAACTGGGTTCGACTTCCCAGACCAACTCGCTCATCGTGAGCCTGGGCTACGGCCTGGGTAGCCGCGCCAACAACATGCTGAGCCCGAACTAGGGCCGCAAGCCTTCCTGCTACTGCTTACCTGCTAACTACTACTTTATGGATACATCATTTCTCCTCAACCGGGTGCGCGGCCTGGGCCGGGCCCGCGGCGGGTGGGCCCTGGGCCTGGTCTGGCTAACCCTGCTGCTAGGTACTGGCCGCGCCGCGCAGGCGCAGTCGGGTGCCTACGGCAACGAGTGGATAGTGCCCGGCCAGCCTTATTATAAGGTGAAAGTGTGGCGCGACGGGCTCTACCGCCTCGACTACGCCTACCTTAACCAGCTGGGGGCGGGCGCGGTAGCCCCCTCGCAGCTGCAAGTGTGGCGGCGCGGCAAGGAGGTGGCCGTGTACCAGGGCGGCAACTCGGCCGCGCTCGATAACTCGACCTTTCTTGAGTTTTTCGGCCAGCGCAACGATGCCGGGCTCGACAAGGAGTTTTACAAGAACGTAAAAGACCAGGCTAATCCGTTTTATAGCTTTTACACAGATACGGCGGCGTATTTCGTGACCTGGGGGGCGCGCGCTGGCAAGCGCATGGCCCAGCCCACGGCGGCGGGCGGCACGCCTCACGGCTGGCGCATTCAGTCGGGGCTGAAGCAGTGGGTGGGCAATTATGCCGAGGGCCCCACCGAACAAACCTACACCTACCTGCCGTGGATAGAAGCCGGCGAAGGATTTTTTCAGGGCTTTTATTACGGCGCGTCGGGCCCTCTGGACCTCGACTCGACCCTGCGGGCCGTGGCCACGGGCCCAGGCGTGCCCAACCCCACGCTCGAAACGGTGGTGCAGGGCGGTTTTCGCGACACCAAGCACCGGACCACGGTGCAGGTATATGCGCCGGGCAGCAATACGGCACCCCGCGCGCTGAGCGTGCTGGAATACTACGGCTACGAGCACGGCTACGGCCGCTACCAGTTGCAGGCCAGTGACATCGGCAGCGATGGCTCGGTGCGCATCGGCTATGCGCAGGCGGCGCAGCCGCCCCAGCAGTACGCCGACGTGTACCGCCTCTCGTGGTGTCGCGTCACGGCACCGCAGCAAAACGTGTGGTTCAGCAACCGGCAGCAGGTGTTTTTTCGCAATGACTCGCTGCTGGCTGGCCCCGCCACGTATGAGGTAGATAATATTCCGAACACGGTGAGCGGCTTCGACATTCATGACCCGTGGAACGTGCAGCGCATTGTGCCCACCGACGCCGCCACGCTCGGTAGCACCGGCCGGCGCTACGTGTTTCCGAGCGCCACCGGCCAGCAGACGCGCCGCTTGCTGCTCGCCGACGAGGCCCGCCCCCTGACGCCGCCCCCGGCGCGCCGGGTGAATTTTCGCACCATCGACCCCGCCCGGCCCAACTTCGTCATCATCACCCATCCTAAGCTGATGCAGGCGGCCGGGGGCGTGCCCAACGTGGCGCGCGCCTACGCCAACTACCGGGCCTCGGCCGCGGGCGGGGCCTACGACACGCTGATGGTAACCGCGCCGCTGCTCTACGACCAGTTTCACTACGGCGAGCGCTCGGTGATTGCCCTGCGCCACTTTGCCCTGTGGCTGGCTGCCAAGAGTCCGGCGGCCCAAACCAAATACCTGCTGCTGCTGGGTAAGGGCATTTCGCCGGGCTCGGCCGTGACTTCCACCACCAGCCCCGACTATAGCTTTGGTATTGGGGGCGGGTTTGACGCCTCGCAATCGGCGCGGCAGCGCGGCGAGAATGGGCTCGACCTGGTACCCATCTCGACCCGCTCGTCATCTGACCTATTTTTATCGAGCGACTGGCCCAACGACAACAACGTGCCAGCCCTGCCCACCGGCCGCGTGGTGGCCAGCACCGCCCAGGAAGCCTTCGATTACCTCGCCAAGCTCAAAGACTACGAGGCGCAGATTAATCCTAATACGCTCAACCCCGAGCCCTGGCACAAAAGCTTCGTGCACCTGGGCGGCGGGCACGACCAGGCCGAGATTGCCAGCTTTGTGGGCTACCTCGCTAAATACAAGAGCCGGGCCGAGCGCCCCCTGCTCGGGGCTTCCGTCACGACTTACCAGCGGGTATTCGACGCCAGCAGCCCCTTCGTGGGTAAGCGCAACATTGCCAGCGAAGTGAACGCGGGGCTGGCCCTCATCACGTACTTCGGCCACGGCTCTACCACGGTGTTCGACCTGAACATTGGCGACATCAACGATGCCAGCGAGGGCTACAACAACGCCAAGAAGTACCCGGTGATGATGTACAACGGCTGCTCGGCCGGCGCGGCATTCTTTAACGCCCGCACCTTCGCCACCGATTGGGTGCTGGCTCCGCAAAAGGGGGCTATCGGCATCATGGCCGAAAGTGGGTACTCATACGCCAGCCTGCTCGACCCGGCGCAGAACCTTACGTACCAACTGCTGTTCAACGACCCCGCGTGGTTTGGGCGGCCCATTGCCGAGGTGCGCCGCGAAGTAATCCGCCGCTTGCAGCCCACCTTCGACTTCCGGCCCGTGCCCGGCAACCTGGCCGCCACCGAGCAGCTGCTGTGCACCATCTGGCAGGGCGACCCGGCCCTGCGCATGTACGCCCCGGCCAAGCCCGATTTCATCGTCAGCAACGCCACGCTAGCCCTCAATCCCATTGCCCCCGACGTGGCCGTGACCGGCGCCTCAAGCCGGTTCACGCTCAGCATTGGGGTGAGCAACCCCGCGCGCATCACCCGCGACTCGGTGGAAATTCGCGTAACGCGCAAATACCCGACGGCTACCAAGCTGGCCGACGAGGTGTACCTGTTTAATAATTACAACAACCGGAAGCCTTTCCCGCAGGCTTTTCGGCGCGACACGACCTACACCATCACGCTGACTAACCCGGCGGGCGATTTTGCGGGCGATAACACCTTCACCGTGGAGCTCGACTACCGCAACAAGGTAGCCGAGCTTGATGAAACCAATAACAAGGCGACGCTCACGTACTCGTTCCTCAAGCGCGGCCTCACGCTGCTTACCCCGACCGAGTTTGCCGTCATTGCCAGCACTAGGCCCCGCCTGGTAGCGCAGAGCAATGACCCGGCCGGCCCGGTGCGCGGCTACGATTTCCAAATTGATTCGGTAGCTACCTTCACCAGCCCCGCGCTGCAAGCGGGTAGCATCTCGGCGGGCACTATCGCCGCCTGGACGCCCCCGCGGGCGCTCACGGCCAAGGCCGACTCGACGGTGTGGTACTGGCGCGTACGCTTCACCAATCCCGTGCCGCCCGAGGATACCGACTGGCAGGTGAGCTCGTTCCGGGTGATTGCGGGCGCCGTGGCCAGCGGCTGGTCGCAGAGCCACAGCGGGCAGTTCAACCGCGACCAGCTGCAAGGCGTGGCCGTGGCGGCCCCCAGCAACCGCTGGAGCTTTGCCGGCCAGCTGCTGCCTCTGGTGCTGCGCACGGCCGGCGGCGGCCGCCCCGGTAGCCGCTTTACCTTCCTGATAAATGGCTACGGCATCAATACGGGCAGCAACGTGGCCGATGTGAGCACTTGTGGGGCCAAGTCGCCCAACCTGCTGCTGGCCGTGTTTGACCCGCGCACGCTCAAGCAAATCACGGTGCCGGGCTCGTTCTTGCAGTGCGGGCCGGCTGGGCAGCCGTTCTACTCCTTCGCGGTTGACCCCACCAACCCGGCCTCTACCGCGCCCGATACGCTCGACAACCTCAACAACAGCGCCGCCCGCCGGGCGCAGCTGCTCGACTTCATCGGCAAGGTGCCCGACGGGGCCTACGTGGCCCTGGTGAGCGAAAACCGTCTGCGCTACGCCGACCCCAACGTGGCCGCCACCCTGCGCCAGGTGGCCGCGCTGCTGGGCAGCAAAGTAGCCAGCACCCTCAAAAACGGCGACCCCTGGGCGCTGGTAACCCGCAAGCAAGCCAGCGGCAGCGTGCTGCTGGCCGAGGCCGGCCCCGACCCCTTGTCGGCCACGCCCACTTACTCACAAAGCCTCACCCTCAATACCTCGCTGAGTGGCCCCAGCCAGGCAGGTAGCGTCACGAGCACGCTCATCGGCCCGGCCGTGAAGTGGCAGACGCTGTTCGACGTCATCAAGCCCGAAACCGCTACGAGCGGCTACACGCTCTCGCTGGTGGGCATCGATGCCAGCAACAAGGCCACGGTGCTGCAACCCGACATCAAGACCAAAAATGTGGACCTGACGGGCTACCCGGCCACCACCTACCCCTACATGCAGCTGCAACTGGCCCTGCGCGACTCGGTGAACCGGGTGCCGCCGCAGCTCAAGCAGTGGCTGCTCACCTACAAGGGGCGGCCCGAGGGCGTGGTGCGCCGCGACCTGGTGGCCGCCGCCGCCTACGACTCGGTGAGTCTCAAGGCGCAGGCCACCACCGGCACCGGGCTCATCAAGTTCCCGGTGAAGTTTGATATTATCTCGCAGGAAGCCTTCGCTAGCCGCCTCCAGACGCAGGTGCAGGTGGTGAACGCCGCTACCAACCTGCCGGTGAAAACCCTGCCGCTGCTCACTGCCACCCGCGACCTGCTGCCCGGCGACAGCGCCCTCACCGTGAACGTGAGCGTGGACATGCGCGGCCTGTTCGGCAAGTTCTACGTGCGAGTGGTTGTCAATCCGCAGCTCCAGCCCGAACTCTACTACTTCAACAACGAGCTGCGCACGGCCACCTTCACGGTGCGCGACGGCAACCTGCCGCCCACCCTCGACGTGGCCGTTGATGGCCGCCACATTCTCGATGGCGAGTTGGTGGCCCCCCGCCCCGTTATCACCATGCAACTCAAGGATGAGGACAAATTGCGTCTCATCACCGATGCCTCGTTCTTCACGGTGCTGCTGCAAAAGCAGGGCGGCGCGGCCGTGCCCGTGAACGTGAATGGGCCGGAGGTGCACTTCAGCGTCGATAACACCTCGGGTAGCCTGGCCAAGCTGGAATACCAGCCCGGCCTGAGCGCGCCGCTGCCCGATGGCGTGTACACGCTGAGCGTGCAGGGCCGCGACGCCTCCAACATCAGCGCTGGCACGGTGACGTACCAGGTGAAGTTTACGGTAGTGAATGCCTCGCAGATTTCCAACGTGTACCCCTACCCGAACCCGGTCACGAGCAAGGCCAAGTTCGTCTTCACGGTGACGGGTGCCGAGCTGCCGCGCAACATGAAAATCCAGATTATGACCCTGACGGGCCGCGTGGTGCGCGAGATTTTCATGAATGAGCTGGGCCCGCTGCACATCGGCAACAACATCACCGACTACGCCTGGGACGGCACCGACCAGTACGGCGACCGCCTTGCCAACGGCACCTACCTCTACCGCGTGGCCGTGGATGACCCCACCGGCGAGTTCAAGAAGTTTACCACCGCCGGCGACCAGGCCTTCAAAAACGACTGGGGTAAGCTCGTGCTACTACGCTAGGCGCCAACTGCCAGCAACGTTTTATTCATTCCAAAGCCCCTTCCTGCCCCAGGGAGGGGCTTTTTATACCACCCAGCCAGTGCCCGTTTCTTCTGCACCCGCGCCCGCCCCGGGGCCGCCCGCCCGGCTCGACTTCTTGGATGGCCTGCGCGGCTTTGCGGCGCTGGTGGTGATAGCGCACCACTATTCGGCGGCCTTTTACCCCACCACCATGACCGGCGCCCCGGCTACCGCGCACCTGCCGGGGCACTGGGAGGCGTGGTTTGCCGGCTCGCCCGTGCACGTGCTGCTCAATTTTCGGGTGTGCTTTTTTTTCGTGCTGAGCGGGCTGGTGCTGGCGGCCTCCACGGCCAGGGCCCCGCGCAGCTGGCGCGCGCTGCCGGCGCAGCTAGTGCGCCGCTACGTGCGGCTGGGGGTGCCGGTGGCGGCGGCGCTGGTCCTCACGTACCCGCTGCTGCGCGGGCACTTGCTCTACAACCACGCGCTGGCCGCGGCCACCGGGGCAGCCTGGGTAGGGCAGTTCTGGCCCAGCGTGCCGCCGGTGGCTGCCCTCGGCCACGATGCCCTGTACGGCGTGCTGTTAGCCGGCCACACCCAGCTCAACCCCGTGCTCTGGACGATGGTGGTGGAGTGGTACGGCTCGGTGCTGGTGCTGGGGCTGCTGGCCGCTGTGGGCACGCGCGCCTGGCGCCTGTGGCTGTACGCGGGCCTGGCGCTGGCCATCACGCTCTACCGCAGCCTCGACTTTTACTACGTTGGCTTTTTGCTGGGGCTGGGGCTGTATGACTTATACCAGCGCGGGTGGGCGGCGCGCTTCACCACGCCCCAGCGTCGGCTGCTCATCGTGGGGCTGCTGCTGGCCGCGCTTTTCTTCACCAGCTACCCGCAGTCGTATTATAGCGCGCCGGCCAGCCGGGTCTATACCTGGATGTATTTGCCGGGCGTGGGCAGCGGCCGCACCGCCGACATGTACTACACGCTGGGGGCGGCGCTGCTGCTGGGGGCCGTGCTGCTGTCGGCCCGGCTGCGGCGGCTCACTATGCAGCCCTTTTTGCGGCGGGTGGGCAAGCGGGCGTTTTCGCTCTACCTGCTGCACTTCGTGGTGCTAAGCTCGGGGTCGGCGGGGTTGTTTTTGTGGCTGCGGGGGCAATATTCTTACCACGCCAGCTTTGGGCTAATGCTGCTGCCCACGGTGCTCGTGCTGTGGAGCAGCGCCGAGCTGTTCTACCGCTGGGTCGATGTGCCCAGCCACACCCTGGCGCGCTGGCTGGGGCGGGCGGTGGCCGCCCGGCTGGCCCCCGCCCGCCGCGCCACCCTAGCGCCGCCGCAGCGTGACGAAGCTGTAAGCCAGTGAGTTTTTCTCGTTGGGGGTGTGGCGCGCCCGGGTTTCCTCGCGCCAGGCGGTGGGGGGCAGGGCCGGAAAAAACGTGTCGCCGTCGGGCACGGTGGTGTGCACCTCGGTGAGGTGCACCACATCGGCGGCGGGTAGGGCCACCCGGTAGATTTCGCCGCCCCCGATAACGCAGACTTCCTCGCCGCCGGGCTGCTGGGCGGCCAGCGCCAGGGCCTCGGGCAGCGAGTGGGCCAGCAGCACCCCGGCCGGGGCGGGCCAGGCGGCCTGCGTCGTTACCACAATGTTGGTGCGGCCCGGCAGCACCCGGCCGATGCTCTCAAACGTGCGCCGGCCCATCACGATGGGGTGGCCCAGGGTCAGCTTTTTGAAGTGCTGCAAGTCGGCGGGCAGGTGCCAGGGCAGCTGTCCCTGCCGGCCGATTACGTTGTTTTCGGCGGCGGCAACGATGATGGAAACCATGGAGGGGCGGGGCTGGCCCCCGCCCGCCGTGCGGGCGGCGAGCGGGGGCGTAAAAGTGAAGTAAAGGGGAGGGTAAACAGGGTGGTTCCACAACGGCCGCCTGGCGGCGCGGCACCGCGGGCGGGGGCCGGTTCCGCCCCTACAGTTCCAGCTTGGTGCCGCGAAGGAATTCTTCGACACTCATTCTCTTTTTGCCTTCGAGCTGCACTTCGAGCAGGGCCAGCCAGCCAGCGGGCGTGGCCACGCGCAAGCTGTGGCGGCCATCGGTGGCCCAGGTGCCGGCCGGGGCGGCGGGCGCGGTGGGCTCGGTGGGGGGCAGCGCGGCGGCGCGGTACACTTTCAGGCCGCGGCCGTCAGGCAGGGTGGTGTAGGCGGCGGGGGCGGGGGCCAGCCCCCGCACCTGGTTCACGAGGTCGGGGGCGGGGCGGGTGAAGTCGAGCCGGCCGGTTTCTTTGGTGAGCTTGGGGGCGAAGCGCAGGTCGGCGGGGTTGGCCTGCGGGGTGCTGGGGGCGGCGCCGGCCGCAATGGCCCGCACGGTGCGGGCGGCCAGCGCGGCGCCGGTTTCTTTCAGCTTGTCGTACAAGGAGCCGAAGTCGTCGCGGGGGTCGATGGCGATTTTATCCTGCAAGATGAGGTCGCCGGTATCAATCTCGTGGCGTAGAAAAAAGCTGCTGACGCCCGTTTCCTGGTCGCCGTGCATCAGGGCCCAGTTGATGGGCGCCGCGCCGCGGTACTGCGGCAGCAGCGAGGCGTGAATGTTGACCGAGCCCAGCCGGGGCATGTTCCACACCGCCTCGGGTAGCATCCGGAAGGCCACTACCACCTGCAAGTCGGCGGCGTAGCCTTTCAGCTCCGCCTGAAAAGCCGGGTCTTTAAGGTTAGTCGGTTGCAGCACCGGCAGGCCGTGGGTTAGTGCCGCCTGCTTCACGGCCGAGGCTTGCAGCTGCCGCCCGCGCCCGGCGGGCCGGTCGGGCCCGGTGATGACGGCTACTACCCGCGCCTCGGGCAGCGTGAGCAGGGTTTCGAGGGTGGGCACCGCAAAATCGGGGGTGCCCATAAAAATGATGCGCAGGGGCGAAGGCATAGCGAAGGAAAAAGGCGTGGGGCTGGCCCCAACGCGTTTGGTATACTTGTCGGCGGGCTTGCAGGGCACCCTAAGGGGCTTAGGGTGCCTGTCGGCTGTCTTGCCCAGCACCCTAAAGAGGCTAGGGTACCTGTCGGCGGTTTTGTATGGCACCCTAAAGGGGCTAGGGTGCCTGTCGGCAGTTTTGTATGGCACCCTAAAGGGGCTAGGGTACCTGTCGGCGGTTTTGTATAGCACCCTACCCGTTGGGTACCGGGAAGCGCGGCGGCGCGTCAGCGCTCCGGATACAGCAGATACTTCTTGCGTAGCGCCCGAAACTTCGTGAGCCCCGGCGCCCAGCTGGCCCGGATGCTAGCCTCCGAGCGCCCGGCGACGACCTGCGCCCGCAGCGAGTCGGTGCCGGCCAGCTGCTCAAAATACTTGGTGAAGAAATGCGCCTTGTCGGTGCTCTGCTGGTAAAAATCGAGCAAGTATTTCACCGTGAAAAACTGGCTGGGCTCGCCCGCGGCGGGCTGGTGCAGGTCGAGGCCGTAGCAAAGCTGGCCATTAAGCGGCGGCGTGGGCGAGCCCGCGTTGGGGCGGGGCGTGAACTGGTAGGGCCGCGTGGCGGGCTGGCTGGGGCTGCCCACGACCTCGAACGGCCGGTCGGTGCCGCGCCCCACGCTCACGCTGGTGCCCTCAAACAGGCAGATGCTGGGATACAGGGCTACCGCCCGCGCCGTGGGCAGGTTGGGGGAGGGACGCACGGGCAGGGCGTAGGGCGTGGCGTGGGTGTAGCCGCTGGCCAGGGGCACCACCTCCAGCCGGCAGGTTTTGCCCCCGGCCAGCCACTTTTCGCCGTTTATCATCTTAGCCAGCTCGCCCACCGTGAGGCCGTGGCAGATGGGCAGCGGGTCGAGGCCCACGAACGAGCGGTGCTTCGGGTCCAGCACCGGGCCATCGACCAGGGCGCCGTTAGGGTTGGGGCGGTCGAGCACCAGCACCGTTTTGCCCTGCTCGGCGGCCGCCTCCAGCACGTAGTGCAGCGTGCTGATGAAGGTATAAAAGCGCGTGCCCACATCCTGAATGTCAAATACCAGCACGTCCACGTCGGCCAGCATCTCGGGGGTGGGCTTTTTGGTTTTGCCATACACCGAGCGCACGGGCACGCCGGTGCGGGCGTCGCGCCCGTCGGTGATGGTGGCCCCGTCGGCCGCCTCGCCCCGAAAGCCGTGCTCGGGCGCGAAAATGGCCGTCAGGTTCACCCCCAGCGTTTTGAGCGTATCAACCAGGTAAGCATTGCCCACCCGCGAAGTCTGATTCACGACCAGCCCCACGCGCTTGCCGCGCAGTAGGGGCAAGTAGCGCGGCAGCTGCGCGGCGCCCACCACGGGGGTGGGGCGGACGGGCGGCGCGGTGGCTGGGGCGGTGGCCGGCGGGCTGGGTGGCGAGCAGGCCAGCAGCCCGGTGGCCATAAAAATCCACTTCATCATGGCTCAAAAGTAGGCTGCTGCGTAAGAAGCGCGCGGCTACGCCGCCCGCAAGCTGTGGCGCGGGCGTAGCTTTACGGCACTTGTGAATATCGCCCGCTACATATCGCGCCGCATGGACGGAGCCGACTCCGGCTCCTTCACCCACTCCGTGACGCGCATTGCCACGGTCAGCATCGCGCTGGGCATCGCCGTGATGATAGTGTCCTTTTCGATTCTGCACGGCTTCCGCGAGCAGATTCAGAACAAGATATTTTCGTTTGGGGCGCACTTGCAGCTCTCGCGCTACGACACCAACAACTCGCTGGAGGTGGCCCCCATCTCCGAGCCCGAGCTGCGCCGCCAGCTGGCCCGCTACCCGCAGGTGGCCTCGGTGCAGCCCTTCGCCCGCAAAACGGCCATCATCAAAACCACCGACGAGGTGCTGGGCGTGGTGCTGAAGGGCGTGTCGGAAAAGCACGACCTGAGCTCGATGCGCCAGAACATGGTGGCCGGTAAGTTCATCGAGTTTGCTGACTCGGCGGCCAGCAACGACATCGTCATCTCGCGCAAAATCGCCGACAAGCTGCGCCTGCAAGTGGGCAGCCCGGCCCTGTTCTACTTCATTCAGCAGCCCCCCAGGGTGCGCAAGTTTCGGGTGGCGGGCATTTACCAGACCGGCCTCGACGAGTTTGACGAGGTGTACGTGCTCGGCGATTTGCGCCAGATTCAGGAACTGAATGCCTGGCCCGATAGCCTCGTGGGCGGCCTCGAAGTGCGCCTGCGCGACTTCAAGCGCCTCGACCGCACCTTCGACCAGTTCTACGAACAGCTGCCCTACGAGGTGCGCATCGAAAAAATCACCGACCAGTACGCCCAGCTTTTCGACTGGCTGCAACTGCTCAATCGCAACGTCATCATCTTCCTCATCCTGATAATTTTTGTGGCTACCTTCAACATGGTCGCCACCATCTTCATCATGATTCTGGAGCGCACCAAGATGATAGGCATCCTCAAGGCCGTGGGCGCCACCGACAACCAGATTCGGGGCATGTTCTTCTTCCGGGGGCTGGCCATCACGTTTCGGGGGTTGGTAATTGGCAACGTTATCGCACTAGGCTTCTGTGCGTTGCAGTACTACTTCCGCCTCATTCCGCTCGACCCCGAGAACTACTACATGGACCGCGTGCCCGTGGCCTGGGACCCCACCGTGATGGTACTGCTCAACGTGGCCACGCTGGCCGCCTCGGTGCTGTCGGTGCTCATTCCCACCTACCTGATTGCCCGCATCAAGCCGATGGTGGCCATCCGCTTCGACTAGCCCGAGCCAGCCCCGGCGGGCGGCGAAAGGGGGAACTGCGCGGTAAAAAAACCGCGTTGGGCGACGAAACCGGGTAGGTTTGGCGAACCCGGCGTAATTTAGCCGGGCCAAATGGGCTAGCCAGAAATAAAAGCCGGGTGCAACCAGTTACCTACTCGGGCGGCTCTCTTGGGTACCATAAATTTCCTTTTTTCATGAAAAATTTTCCTCGGCTAGCCAGCCGTGCGCTGGCCTTGCTGCTGGTAGTAAGTGGCCTCGGCCTGAGCAGCTGCAAAAAAGACACCACCACCACCGTGTTCGGCAACTGGCAGCGGGGTAACACGTTTCCGGGCACCGTGCGCAGCAACGCCGTTAGCTTTGTCGTAAATGGCGTAGGCTACGTGGGTACCGGCATCGATGCCAACAGCACCCGTTACAACGACTTGTTTTCCTTTAACCCCGCCACCGGCAGCTGGCTGCGCATGACGTCCTTCCCCGGTGTGGCGCGCTACAACGCCACGGCGTTTTCGGTGGGCAACTTCGGCTACGTGGGCACCGGCTACGGCCCGTCGAGCAGCACCGCGACCGACCTCGTGCCGCTGCGCGACTTCTGGCGCTTCGACCCCTCGCAGAACACCTCCACTACCACCAACGGCGTAACGACCACCACCGCCGGCAAGTGGACCCAGATTGCCGACCTGCCCGTGAACCCCGGCACCACCGGCCGCTACGGCGCCGTGGCCGGCAGCGTGGGCGGCTTCGGCTACGTGGGCTGCGGCTTTGATGGCAACAACGAGAAGGACTTCTACAAGTACGACCCCACGTCGAACACCTGGAGCACGTTTGCCGGCTTCCCCGGCGATAAGCGCATCAACGCCGTGGCCTTCACGGTGAACAACGTGATGTACGTAGGCACGGGCCTCAACAACGGCCAGTACGTAACCGATTTCTACGCCTACGACCCCGCCAAGGACGCCTGGACGACGAAAAACCAGCTGGCTAACATCAGCAACTCGACCACTTCGTACGACAACAGCAAGGTGGCCCGTGCGCAGGCCGTGGCCTTCACGGTCGGCAACTTCGGCTACGTGGCTACCGGCAGCAACGGTGCCGTGCTCAATACCTGCTACCAGTACGACCCTACCCAGGACCTGTGGACGGCCATGAGCCCCTTCCTGGGCACGGGCCGCAACAGCGCCGTGGGCTTCGGCATCGGCAACTTCGGCTACGTGGGCACGGGCCGCTCGGGCAGCACGCCCTTCGACGATTTCTGGACGTTTGACCCCAATGTTACGCAGCAGTAAGCCCCGCCTGGCCCTGGCCCCCTGGGGCCGGCTGCTGGCCCTGCTGAGCCTGGTGGCCCTGGCCGCCAGCTGCACCAACACCGTGAGCGATATTGGCGTCGGGCTGCCCGACGCCAATACCGACACCGGTGCCTTTCTGATTGATACGCTGACGATACGCTCGTCGACGGTGCTGCGCGACTCGGTACCCAGCTCCAACTCGGCCTACCTCTTCGTGGGGCAGTATACCGACCCGCTGCTGGGCAAGCTCACGGCGCGCAGTGCGTTCCGGCTGGGGCTCACGGGGGCTTTCTCCCCCGACCCCACGGCCGTCTTCGACTCCGTCACGCTGTTGCTCAAGCCCGACAACTACCGCTACGGCGACACCACCAAAACGCAGGCCCTGGTGGAAGTGCACCGGCTCAATACGGGCATTTCCTTCACGAAATTCTCGTACACGTCGCCCCGGCTCACTACCATGGATTATGACTCAGTTAACCTGCTGAATTATAATCCGGCTACGAAAGTCAACGCGGCTCCCCGGGGTCGGGCGCGCCTCAACATTGCTACGTTGCGCCTGCCGCTCACCCCCGCCTTTGGCCAGGCGCTGCTGACGCGCGGCAAGGCCGGCCAGCTCAGCACCCAAGACGACCTGGATGCCTACCTGCCGGGCCTCACCATCACGCCGGCCGACGGCGACGAGGGCGCCATTCTGCGCCTGAGCGCCACGGCCAACGACGCAGTGCTGCGCCTCTACTACCACGTGCCCACCGACCCGACTACGGTCATCTCCACCGATTTTTCGCTGGCAGCGGGCGGGCGGCACTTCTTCCAGTTCCGGGCCAACCGCAACTTGGCGGGCATCACCAGCATCCCGCGCACTTCGCTCGGGGTGGCCCCCTCGGTTCGAACGGCCGAGCGCACCATCATCGAAGGGGCGCTGGGGCTGCAAACCCGCCTCGAATTTCCGTATCTGGCCGACCTGCGGCAGTTTGGCAATAACCTGACCGTGACGAATGCGCAAATGACAGCCTACGTGCCCACCGGCACCCTGACGCCCTTTTTGCCCACGCCGCCGGCGCTCGCGCTCTACTACACCGACGCCAACAACCACCCGCTGTCGCTCTATGTAGACCGCAGCACGACTGCTGCCACGTCCACGGTGCCGTACGTTACGGGTATCTCGCCGCTCACCAGCGTGCAGCAAGGCACCTACAACTGGCTGGTCACTACCTACGTGCAGGGCGTGCTGGCCAACAGCATTCCGAATAACGGCCTCCTGCTGGCCTCGGCCACACCCGACGTGCCGAGCCGGGTCGTTATCGGCAGCACCCGCGACCCGCTAAACAAGCTGACGCTCCGCATCTACTTCATTCGGGTGCAGTAAGCGCTGGGTCGGCCCGCTGGCTCTGTACTAATTAAAGCCCCGTGGCGACTGCTGCGGGGCTTTTGCTATTTGCAATCTTAAGGAAGGCGGCCGCCTAGGAAGAAGCTGGTAGCGGGAGACTTTTTGAGGAAATGACTGTTAGACTAGCGTGTCCGACCAATTTTTGCCACCCGCCCCGCGCCCCGACCTGCTTCGGGTATCGTACGATGACTACCGCGCCCTGCCCGCCATTGCCAATTCTGACCTCTCGCGCCTGCGCGATGCCCTCGATGGCCGGCCCCCGCGCGTCGATTCCGGCTCGGGCGCGCTGAGCTTCGGCACGGCCTTTCACACGGCGCTGCTCGAACCCAGCGAGTACCAGCCCGGCCAGCCGGGCCTCAACGATACCCAGGTGTGGTGGCTGGTGGAGGGCGTCAAGCTCAACGCCGAGCTCAGCCGCCTGCTCGAACACGGCGTGACCGAGCGTAGCGCGCTCTTTACCGAGCCCACCACCGACACGCTCTGCAAGCTGCGCGCCGACCTCGTGCTCGACCAGCCCGGCCAGCCCTACACCGTTATCGACTT
>Ga0160429_1000401_pt1 | contig 43281 bp, 48 predicted proteins | sample SolpanmetagenomR_FD_108199 | JGI IMG/M metagenome (GOLD analysis project Ga0160429, IMG submission 108199) | Solar panel surface microbial communities from Lawrence Berkeley National Laboratory, California, USA - R | ecosystem: Engineered > Built environment > Solar panel > Unclassified ... | reverse complement strand
ATGACCTTCCTGGTAGAGATAACCCGCGCCGTGCGGTACCTCAAGGGAAACCCCACCGGCTAGCGCCAGGTCACAATCGCCCTGCAGTAACTGCTGGCAGGCCAAGTGCACGGCCACCAGGGATGTTGAGCAAGCCGTTTGCACCGACAAGGCTGGGCCACGCAAGTCCAATTTGTGGGCCACCCGGGTAGCCAGGAAATCTTTTTCGTTGAGAATAGTTGTCTGGAACAGTTCCGCCGCGGAGGCGGGGTTGGTACTCAGAAAATGTAGGAGGTAGGCCGCGTGACCCGTACCACCGTACACCCCCACGCGTCCTGCTTGGGTGCCGCCGTAGCCAGCGTGCTCGAGCGCCTGCCAAGCCACTTCCAGAAAAAGGCGTTGTTGCGGGTCCATAAGCAACGCCTCGCGGGGGGGAAAGCCAAAGAAGGGAGCATCAAAGCAATCCACGCCATCAAGAATGCCCTTGCGCCGCACGTAGCGCTCCTGCGCCAGCAGCCCGGCGTCCACGCCCGCGTCCTCCAACTGCTCTTCCGATAGGTCCGTGATGGACTCCACGCCGTCGCAGAGGTTGCGCCAGAACGCCTCAACGTTGCCGGCGCCTGGGAAGCGGCCGGCCATGCCGACAATGGCAATGGCTGGTTGCGCTTCGCGGGAAAGTGCCACCTGGGGCTCGGCAGCTTCGGCCAGTGAGGCCGGGTCACTGCTGCCGATGTTGAGCTTGTTACGCAGATGGGTTGCTAGCAGGCGAATGGTAGGGAAGCGAAATAAATCAAGGGTAGACACGGCAAGCCCCAGCTGCTCTTCTAGCAACACTTCCACCTTCACCAAACTCAACGAGTGGCCACCCGCGTCGAAAAAGCTTTCGTCAATGCCTACTTCAGCGACGTGCAGCACCTGGCGCCAAATCATAGCGATTTGGGTTTCCAACTGATCGCGAGGCAGCGTGACGGTGACTTCGGAGCGACGCTCGGCTGGTGCTGGTAGTGCCTCTCGGTCAATCTTGCCATTAGGCGTCGTAGGCCAAGCGGACAACAGGACGAAATCGGCTGGCACCATAAAATCAGGCAAGCGCGCTTGCAGGTGAACACGCAGTTCGGCAATTGTTACCTGAACATCGTTCTTAGGGATGGCGTAAGCCACTAGCACTTGATCCCCCGCCGGGCTGGGCCGTGCGAGCACCAGCGCCTCGCGCACGCCAGGATACTGACTTATTAGCGCTTCAATTTCGCCAAGCTCAATTCGGAAGCCGCGAATCTTAACTTGGTGGTCAATGCGGCCGAGAAACTCTAGGTCGCCATTGGCCTGGCGGCGCACCAAGTCCCCGGTTTTATAAAGTCGCTCGCCCGTGGGTCCCGTCACAAATCGTTCCCTGGTAAGCTCAGGGCGGTTCAAGTAGCCCCGAGCTAGGTTAATGCCACCCAGGTACAACTCCCCAGCTATGCCGATGGGCACCGGCTGCAGGTGCTGGTCCACTATATACAGGCGGGTGTTAGGCAGCGGCTGGCCTAAGCTCACCCGCTCCATGCACGGATTCAATAGGGCCATGGTGGCGCACACCGTGGCCTCAGTAGGGCCGTAGGCGTTAAGCATACGGCGGCCGTCGCTCCAGCGACGGGCTAATTCTAGGCTGCAGGCCTCGCCAGCCGCGACCACCGTACGCAGGCTCGGCACATCGGTGGGGCGCAACAAAGCCAAGACGGACGGAGGCAGCGTAACCACCGTTACCGCGTGGTCAACGATGGTGTGTACCAGTGCTGAGCCCGGAATCAGGCCGTGCTTGGGGACTAAGCACAGACTCGCGCCGGCGCAGAGCGCGGTAAAAATCTCGGAAACTGAGGCGTCAAAGCTAAACGAGGCAAACTGCAATACGCGGCTGTCTGGCGCAATGGCAAACCCATCGATTTGAGCGCGCACTAAATTAGTTAGGCCCCGGTGGTCCAGCAGCACGCCCTTGGGCCGCCCCGTGGAACCAGAGGTGTAAATTACGTAGGCCAAGTCGGCGGAATTGCTCGCCGCGAGCAGGTTTTGCCCGCTTTCGCTCTCGATGTGATCCCAGTCTTGGTCTAGGAGAACGAGGCTGGCTTGGCTTGGCGGCAGCGATGCACGCAGATTTGCTTGCGTGAGCAGCAGTTCCAGGCCTGCATCTTCCAGCATAAAGGCGAGCCGTTCCCTCGGATAAGCCGGATCTAGGGGCAAGTAGGCCCCCCCGGCCTTGAGAATAGCGAGCATGCCGATGACCAGTTCCGGTTGGCCACGCTCCACACTTAAGCCGACAAGCTGCCCGCGCGTAAGGCCCTGCCGAAGCAGGTAGCGGGCTAATTTGTTAGCGCGGACATTCAGTTCGTTGTAGGACATAATTTGCCCAGCGTAGCGTAGCGCTACCACTGACGGGACGCACTGGACTTGCTGCTCAAACCATTGGGGCACACAGCTCTCCGAGATAATCGCGTCGGTGGTATTCCAAACCCTGCTGGCTTGCTGCTCACGCTGGGTGAGCAGCGGCAAGCGGTCGAGGGACAGCGTGGGCGACTGCGCCACACTCTGTAGCAACACTTGGTAGTGCTCGACGAGGTAGGCAATACTTTCCGGGTTCCATAGGTCGGTGTTGTACCGGCACACGGCGCGCAGCACTCCGCCTACTTCTTCCACCACGAAGTCTAGGTCGAATTTGACCGTGCGCTGCTCGAGCGGGTAGGAGTCCAGCCGCAGACCCGACAGATCGAGCGTCGCGCCTGCCTGGCCCATGAGGGCTGCGGCTACGCCCTGCAGGTGCGCCAGTTGAGACTTTTGGTAGGTGAAGGCCACCTGAAATACGGGGCTGCGCGACAGGTCACGAGGCAGACCAAGTTTTTCGACCAGCAGCGGGAAAGGAAAATCTTGGTGCTCGCGCGAGTCTACCAGCACCTGACGCACCTCGTGCAAGAAAGCAGAAAATGTACTATTTCCATCAATCTGAGCGCGTAGAGCGCAGGGACTAGCAAAGTACCCCATCGTGCGGGAGTAGCCCTCGGGCGGGCGACCAAAGCGTGGCGAACCTACGACCAAGTCGCGCTGGCCCGTATAGCGGTAAAGCAGCACGTAAAAAGCAGCCAGCAGCACCGTGTAGAAGGTCACACCTTCCTGGTCGGCCAGTGCGCGCACCTGGGCCGTGAGCCCCTCGTCAAGGGTAAAAGCATAGCCAGCCCCGGTGTAGGTTTTCACAGCCGGGCGCGGACGATCCGTCGGCAGATCCAGGTTGGGCGGACCAGCCAATTGCTCGCGCCAATACTGCCAGTGTGCTTGGCCTTGCTCCGAGCTAAGCATCTGCTGCTGCCACTCCACATAGGCAGTATAGGGCAGGCTGCTAGGAGGCAGCACGGCAGCCGTATCACTGGTCGCCGCGCGGTAAAGCAGGCCCAACTCCTCCATTAGCACAATTAGCGACCAAGTATCGGTGGCAATGTGGTGAGTGTTGAAGAGGAGCACGTAATCCTGCTCGGCCCGGGTATACAGGTAGCAGCGAAAGATCGGCCCATTTTTGAGGTCAAAGGGAATTTGGGCTTTGGCGCTCAGGCTCGTATGCAGGCGCTCGTCGTCCCAGCCGGCGGCGTCGACCTGTTTGAAACAGACAGGCGCGTGGGGATACAATAGTTGCACTGGCTCGCCGTGGGGGGCAGCGTAGGTGGTGCGCAAGATGGGGTGACGGTCAACCAAGGCCTGCAGGGCGCCATGGAGGGCTAGTACGTCAAGCTCGGTGGTGATGCGCCAGGCCATAGGCAGGCCGTATTCGGTCCCGCTGGAATTCAAATTCCACAGAAACCACATGGCGTGCTGGCCGCGAGAAAGCGGGGTAGTTATCGTCCCAACGGGGGATAATTCCTCTAATGATAATTGGAGCATAAATATATTTCGGTTTCCTATAAGATGGTCGTATTGGAAAAGTGGAGAAGCGGCAGCAGGGCGTAGCGCGAGACAAGGGGAACGGCCGTCGTACTGATACCGAGCAGCACGACATTTGGGCGGTGCTCCACCTCACCCTAGCGAGTCGACTAGTCAATCCAGGGGTTGGCAACCCACCTTGGGTGCTGCACCACAGCGGAAGCCTGGAACCCGGGCAGGACAATCAGGGCCTCGTTGTCTATAGCCAGAATGGTTTTATGGGCGAGCAGGCGCGGGCCATCTTCTGCCCGCAATCCTATGGTGGCTGGCGTATCGTTTTCTAAGTAGTCGTCGTCGACGCCGACAATAGCCACCATTATACTGCTGATCCTCCAGCAAAAACGGTTACTTCTAGTAGTGTTGCTGTCTTTGAGCTATACATGTGCTGACGAAAATAGATAATAAAGTACTTCATAGCCTTTCGAATTAAGGTAGGGTTCAAAACGCAACTCTTCCCCTAAATACGAATACGAAATTAATTGAAAAAATACTAAATATCCGTTGTAACACTTTAGGGTCGTGCAACAGCCAGTATAGTGAGCCCTTTTATTGGATAAAACCGTGTAAAAGTTGTGCCTAATTAAAGCTATTAACATGGTGTCGCTAGCAATAGGTTTTGGATAAAGCAAGGCCATTGCTGACCCTATATAGCCAAAAAGGTTAGTAGGTGTTACTTTTGGCCTGAACTTGCTTTTAGTAGCCGGGATTCAGCTGGATTGTAATAATTTGGCAGTCGGTACGACTTTCAATTGCCAGCGGGCATTGGATAGAGGCGTGGCCAAGGCTTGAAAATATCCTGTTGCTTCAGGCAGGCTATGTATGTACCAAATCGAGTGGTCTGCCGGGTAAGTTATCTGCGTCAACAGGCAATTATGAACTGCTAGCTGCTTTGAAATTCCAATGCCAAGCGCTTTGAGTAGCGCTTCTTTGCGAGTCCAGACAGTAAAAAAAGCGGTAGTTGGGTTAGCCGCCGCCTGCACAAAAGCCTGTTCAGCCGGATGCAGGTAGCGGCTAAACATAGTCGCATCCAAGGACTGCTCAACTTCCAAGTCTACGCCAATGGGGTGGGTAGAAAATGCTGCTACAACACGCGTTCCAGCGTGGCTTAAGTTAAATTGAGGGCCTGACTTCACGAAAGGTTTGCCCAGATGTGAGACTTGCCACTCCTGCCAATCTAAAGGCTTTCCAGTTTCTAGCAGGTACCGACGCACCAGCAAACGGCCGAGTAAATGCAGCAACTGGTCGGAGAGCTGACGATAGCGTACGATTTGCTGCTGTTGCTCCTCAGAAAGCAGGGCTAGACCTTGGCGCAGATACCCAGCTTGCTCAGCTATGGGAATATCCGTGTGCCAGAGGTCAATAACTGTGCCTTCTACGCTGGCCATCCGGTGGGATTAAGAGAAATTACAGTAGATAGTCAAAGGTATAACTTCAACGTTGGCCTGAGGAGGTCCTCCTCAAATAGGGCTATAGAAAAGCAGTATTTTAAAAGGAGTAGGGAAATAAATGAAGTGGTCTAGGCAAGGCGGGCAAAAGAAGAAGGAGGTATATTTCTTCTGTTATGGCAACCAAAATCAGCGGGGCATCGCCCGACAAACGATGCACATACGATGAGGCATTTAAGGCCGAGGTGCTGCGCCTGGCCGGCGAGAGTCGCAGCACGCAGGCTGCAGTCCGGCAGTTGGACATCAGCCCTAAACTGCTCTACCGCTGGAAGTAGGCGCAGCTCATAGCCGAAGAGGCCCGCGATCCTAAAATGCGGGCCCTGTGCGCCCACTGGTTCGCTTACGGGATAAGCATATAAAGGGGGTTTTGTCCGCCAGCGCGACGACGTTCTTCAATCTTTGGCACTTAACGAGTAGACTGCTCGAAGCCATTCTCGCTAGCCCAGCCATGATCAACTTCAATAACTCGTTTCTTGGGCCATCAGTCCTCGCAGATAGCCCGTGTCCGCCACACTCGGGGTGCCCGGACGGGTGAGCAGCAGCAGGCGCCAGTCGGCCAAGGCCGCCCGGCGGATGGGCACCACCTGACTCGTGTTAAAGTCGCTTTCCACCCAGCGGCGAAAAATAGCTAGGTTGCGGTATTCTACCAGAGCAATGGCGTCCCACTGCTCGCTAGGCAGGCCGGCTAATTGCGCCTGGGCAGCGCCCTGAAAAACAATGGTGAATTCCGCCGGGTCGTTGTACTGCAGAAAGGCTTCAATATACGCCTGAAACGCTTGCTGGCCGGTCCGGGGCGGCTGAGTGGTAGGGTCATCGTAGGCGGCTTGGTCGCGGTAACGCAGCAGATTGAGCATTACCACGGGCTGCTCGGCGGGCAGGGCGGCCGCGTCGGCTACTACCGCATCGGGGCGCAGATCAGGAGGGGTGTCCAGCATGGCAGGAAGTAGGGAAAAGAGTACGCGTAAAAGGAGACCGCAAAGCAGGCGCCCTACCCTCCTCCCCCTCCTTAAACTACTTTAAGAACGCGCCGGCGGCATGTGCTTGCGGCGCAACATACTTAAAAACTCGGGCGTGATGCCCAGGTAAGCGGCAATGTGCTTTTGCGCCACGCGATGGAGCAGGCGGGGGTACTGCCGATAGAAGCGCATAAAGCGCGCCTCGGCCGTCAGGCGCAGCATCGCCACGAGCCGGCGCTCCAGCAACTGGTAGCCCTTCTGGGAAAGGAGCCGAAAGAAGCGTTCAAACGTGGGCATCTGGGTGCACAGCTGCTCCAAGTTGGTCAGACTGAGCGAAAGCAGGCTCGTGGTTTCTAAGGCTTGCAGAGCCAGCGTGGCCCGCCCACCCTCGAAAAAGCTGGCCGAGTCGGTGCACCACCAGCCTTCGGTGGAGAAGGCCGGGTTGTGTTCGCGCCCCTGGGCATCGGTCGTATACGTGCGCACGCAGCCGCTCACCACGAACCAGAGGTAGGGAGCGCGCTCGCCCGCCACCAGCACGTGGTCCCCGCTCGCTACCTGCTGCGTGCCTAGCAGGTGGGTGAAGCGGGCGGCCTGCTCGGGCGTTAGGGTGATGTCGCGGGCTACATTGGCGAGTATCTGCTGGTACATAGGGGTCATGACGGATAAGAAGGCTTCGCGAACGAGTTCCAGCCACCAATAAGTGGCACTCCAGCCACAGAGGTACTCCTACCGGCTGATTGGTGAAGCGAACGCGCTTTTCAACTTAGCACCGATAAGAAGCAGCTTTCTTATTAATAGTAATTACTTCCAATTGTAAAGGAGCAAAAATGGGGTGTTATCAGTCCTGATGTGCAAGAATAGGTAGCCATCCACTTTACTAATCGCTACCTATCTGAACCAAGCAGCACTGACTACTATAGGTATCGTTTGTAAGAGTTATGATACCTAAACTTGATTTGAACATTACGCAAGCGCAGCGCTTTGCTGGAACCTTATAATTAAGGAGTAGCTCGCCGTTCTTACTGCAACCTAACTGGCAGCTGTGAGTAGCCATGCCGTTTACTTATCGCTACCTATAAGGTGACAGTTCGGCAAGCTTGAAATTAATAAGCCAGCATTCTCTCATGCCAACTGCTTCACTTCATCGGGAAGTGTACAGGTTACTTGCGAACCCTTCGCGGCAGCCAGTTGTAACCCTAGCGCCACTCGTTGCAGTGGCGCTTAGCTATGCTCGCTCTCGATACGGACTACCTGCTCTTATTTCCCCACCAGCTCTACCGTGCGCACCCGGCCCTGCGCGCCGGCCGGTCCGTGGTGCTGCTCGAAGAACCGCTGTACTTCACCCAGTTTCGCTTTCATCAGCAGAAGTTGGTGCTGCACCGGGCCAGCATGCGGGCGTATCAGCTGCTGCTGCAAGCGCAGGGCATTACCTGCGACTACGTGGAGGCCAGCCAGCCCACGGCCGACGTGCGCCAGTGGGTTGCCCAGGCCGCGGCGGGCGGCCTGCGCCAACTGCACGTTATCGACCCGGTTGACGACTGGCTACGTCGGCGCCTCGAAGCCGCCGCCGCTGCGGCCGGCCTAGCGCTCACGGTGCACCCTAGCCCCAATTTTCTCAACGAGATGGGGCCGGCCAACGCCTTTTTCGACGGTCGCAAGCGCTACTTCCAGACCGATTTCTACGTGGCCCAGCGCAAGCAGCGCCGGCTACTGCTGGAGCCCGATGGCGAGCCCACCGGCGGCAAGTGGAGCTTCGACGCCGAAAACCGCGCGAAATTTCCCAAAACCGAAACGGTGCCCGCCCTGCCCTGGCCCGAACCCACGGACGAGGTAACGGAGGCTATTGCGTACGTCGAAACCCACTTTGGCCATCACTACGGCCGGGCCCGTGACTTTCGCTACCCTACCACCCACATGGCGGCCGAGGCTTGGCTAAACGATTTTCTGGCGCACCGGCTGGCCAAATTCGGGGTGTACGAGGATGCGCAGGTAGCCCGCGAGCCGGTGCTCTACCACGCCCTGCTCACGCCGATGCTCAATATTGGCCTGCTCCAGCCGCAGCAAATTATTGATGCCACTCTCGCCCACGCCGCCCGGCACGCGGTGCCGCTCAACTCGCTCGAAGGCTTTCTGCGCCAGCTGGTGGGCTGGCGCGAGTTCATCCGCATCGTGTACGAGCGGGAGGGGCGCCGGCAGCGCACCCGCAATTTTTGGGGCTTCAACCGCCGCATTCCGGCGGCGTTCTGGACCGGCACCACGGGCATCGCGCCGGTTGACATCGTAATAAAAAAGGTGCTGGCCGGAGCCTACAATCACCACATCGAGCGGCTGATGGTGCTGGGTAACTTCTTTTTGCTCTGCGAGTTCGACCCCGACGAGGTGCATAAGTGGTTTATGGAGATGTACATCGACGCCTACGACTGGGTGATGGTGCCCAACGTGTACGGCATGACCCAGTTTGCCGACGGGGGCCTGATGATGACCAAGCCCTACATCAGCGGCAGCAATTATTTGCTGAAAATGGGCGATTGGCCCAAGGGCGCCTGGCAGGCGACCTGGGACGGCCTGTTCTGGCGCTTCCTGCACGTCAACCGCGATTTCTTCACCAAAAACCCCCGCCTGGGGATGCTGGTGCGTACGTTCGATAAAATGATCGAGGTCAAACGGGACGCGCATCTGGCGCACGCCGAGGCCTTTTTGGCTACGTTGGACAAGTGGAACGCCGGGGCCTAGCTTTCACCGTCAGCTGCTGCCCTTCTCGCCGCCCAACTTTAACAGAAGAATACGACCACGGAGGAGTCGGGTTCAGGAAATGTATAGCCCGCTTTTGTTCGCTGAGACCAGACCACTTCAACTTAATCTAGGCTGAATAAGGCCGAGCGCTTTACCGCTTGACAAAAGAATTCTTATCGCAAGTATGAGGGGGTAGCCACTGGATTGAATCTGGTTTGATATTCTTAGTTTTTGGTTTGAATCGCGTTTTCCGCCGGCTTGGGGGAAGGGGACCTTTGTAGAGTCAATTGCAGCAAGTAGTACGGGGGCTTTGAAACTCCCTGCCCAAGTGCTACCCCGCAATGACTATCCCTCACATCCTCAACTAGAAAACAAGATGCAAAAGCGCAAGATTGGCTCCAGCGGCCTGGAAGTATCGGCCCTCGGCCTGGGTTGCATGGGCATGACCTTCGGCTACGGCCCGGCTGCCGACGTTACCGAAGCCACCAAACTCATCCGGGCCGCCGTTGACCTGGGCGTGACCCTCTTCGACAGCGCCGAGGCGTATGGCGAGGCCAACGAGCTGCTGGTGGGTAATGCCCTGGCGGACGTGCGGCAGCAGGTGGTCATCGCCACCAAGTTCGGCATCAAAAACGGCGAAGTGAAGCAGGGGCTGGACAGCACCCCGGCCCGCATTCGCTTCGTGGCTGAGCAGTCGCTCAAACGCCTGAAAACCGACTACATCGATATCTTCTATCAGCACCGCGTGGACCCGAACGTGCCGATGGAAGACGTGGCCGGTACCGTGAAAGACCTGATTGCCGAAGGCAAGGTGAAGTACTTCGGTATGTCAGAAGCCGGCGTGGATGCTATCCGCAAGGCGCACGCCGTGCAGCCGGTATCGGCCCTACAGAGCGAGTACTCGATGTGGACCCGTGAGCCCGAGGAGCAAATTATCCCACTGCTGGAGGAGCTGGGCATTGGCTTCGTGCCGTTCAGCCCGCTGGGCAAAGGCTTCCTGACCGGTGCCATCAACCAGGAATCCACGTTCAAGGAAGGCGACATTCGCAATACGCTGCCCCGCTTCCAGGAAGAAGCCCGCAAGGCCAATCTGGCCCTGACGGACCTGGTGAAAGGCATTGCCGACAGCAAGCAGGCCACCCCGGCGCAGATTGCCCTGGCCTGGCTGCTGGCCCAGAAGCCCTGGATTGCCCCCATCCCCGGCACCACCAAGCTCCACCGCCTACAAGAGAACGTGGGCGCGGCCAACGTCGAGCTGACGCCCGAGGACCTGCACCGCATTGAAGAAGTGCTCCAGCAGGTGAAAATCCAGGGTTCGCGCTACACGGCCCAGCAGCAAGCCACCATTAACCGCTAGTCCAGCGGTTAATGGTGGCTTGCGTCCGCTCCTTTCCCCTCTTTCATTCGACTACGCTCCCGGGCAGCCGGGCCGGCAGCTTATTGCCCGGGAGCCAAGTCTTCCTCCTAAAACAATATGGAAACGCACGTATTAAAAGGGCGCGTCGCCCTGGTTACCGGTGGCACGACCGGCATTGGTTTTGGTTCGGCGAAGCGCCTCATTGAAGCCGGCGCCCTCGTCTACATTACAGGCCGTCGGCAGCAGGTGCTCGACGAGGCCGTCGCCAAACTAGGGCCTCCCGCCTGGGGCATTCAGGCCGATGCCGCCAGCAAAAGCGATGCGCAGCGGGTAGCCGACACTATCCAGGCCGCACACGGCCAACTCGACATTCTGTTTGCCAACGCGGGCGGCGGCCACGCCACCCCGCTCGCCGAGATAACCGAAGAGCAGATTGACAGCGAGCTGAGCATCAACGTCAAGGGCGTGGTGCTCACGGTGCAGAGCCTGCTGGGCGTGCTGAGGGATGGGGCTTCCGTCATCCTCAACGCCTCCATCACGGCCGACATGGGCTTGCCCGGCTTCGCGGTATATGCCGCCACGAAAGCGGCCGTGCGCTCGCTGGCCCGCAGCTGGACCACCGACCTGAAAGACCGCAAAATCCGGGTCAACACCATCAGCCCCGGCGTGGTGCCCACCGAGGGCTACAGCCACGAGCAGAAGATGACCCAGCAGCAGGTGGACGACTACGTGCAGCGCGTCTCGTCCGAAATCCCGGTGGGCCGCGTGGGCACGGTGGAAGACATTTGTGACGCGCTGGTCTTCCTGGCCTCCGACGCGAGCAGCTTTATCACGGGCATTGACCTTATCGTTGACGGGGGCCAGACCCGCGTATACGCCGGTAAGAACTAACTAGTCCCCCGCCGCTGGCCGGCGCTTTCCCCTGATTTTTCGTAAGTTCATTGCATGAGTACTGACAGCGGCGTTTCCCCGGTTGAACTGAATACGAGCGACTTAAAGCTGCGGGGCTTTAAGCTCTACGAAGTAAACCAGCCGCAGCAGACGCCCCTGCTCTACAGCCGACGCGACTACTACAAGGTGAGCATCATGCGCACGCAGTGCGTGATTCACTACGCTAACAAGAGCATCGAGCTGGATGGCACCTACCTGTTTTTCTCCAACCCGCACATTCCGTATTCGATGGAATTGCGCACCGACCAGCACTGGGGCTACGCCTGCCTCTTCAGCGAGGAGTTCGTGAAAGGGGGTGGTGAGCGGTCGGAGAGCTTGCAGCAGTCGCCCTTGTTTCAGCTGGGTGGCACCCCAGTGTTCCAGCTCGATGAAACGCAGGCCACCTACCTGACCGGTATTTTTCAGAAGATGCAGGCCGAAGAGGCCACGGACTACCCGTTCAAGGGGGAACTGATTCGCACCTACCTGCAGCTGCTCATTCACGAAACGCTGCACATGCAGCCCTACGAGAACTCTTTTCAGCCCAAAAACGGCGCGGCCCGCATTGCTTCGCTCTTTCTGGAGCTGCTGGAGCGGCAGTTTCCGGTGGAAAGCCCGCAGCAGAAGCTGGCGCTCAAAACGCCTCTGGAATTTGCCGACCGGCTGGCCGTGCACGTCAACAGCCTGAACCGGGCGGTAAAGGAAATCACCGGCAAGCCCACGAGCGCGCACCTTAATGGCCGCATTCTGGACGAGGCCAAGGCCCTGTTGCAGCACACCGACTGGAGCGTGGCCGACATTGCCTATAGCCTGGGCTTTGAGTACCCTACGTACTTCAATAACTTCTTCAAGAAGCACACCGGCAACACGCCGCTGGCCTGCCGGAAGGCAGTTCCCGCCGCCTAGCCCCCAAGCCGCCGGCTGCTTAGCCGGTACCGGCATCCCCCAACCCCGACTAGTTGCACTCCCTGCCCGGGCTTTCCCCGGGTAAGCGGCGGCGTGCGTGTGCGGGTTGCTTTATCCCCCTACCTCATGAACAAGGACGTGCTGGCTGCCGCCGACTACCAGGCCGGCGCGCGGAAGCTGAACGGCTTCAAAGCCTACGAAATAGACCTGGTGAACCATTCAGCGCCGTCCTTCAATCGACGGGATTTCTACAAAGTGTGCCTGCTGCGGGGCGAAAGCACGATTCACTACGCCGACAAAAGCATTGCGCTGAGCGGCAATTGTTTGTTCTTCGCCAGTCCGCTCATTCCGTGTTCCATGGAATTGCGCTCCAACGAGCAGCACGGCTACGCCTGCCTGTTCAGCGCGGACTTCATGGGCGACCAGGACCCGGCGACTAGCTCAAGCTGGGCGCAGTCGCCGGTATTTGCCAGCGGCGGCACGCCGGTCTTCCAGCTGCCCGACGCGCAAGCGGCCTACGTGGAGGACCTGTTCCGGAAGATGCTGGCGCAGCAGCAAGCCACGTACCGATTTCGGGACGAGCTGATTCGCAGCTACCTCCACTTGTTGCTGCACGAGGTGCGGCGGATGCAGCCATCCACCCACTTCGAACGGCCTAAAAACGCAGCCGCCCGCATCACCGCCCTGTTTCTGAAACTGTTGGAGCGGCAGTTTCCGATTGAAAGCCCCGAGCAAGGGCTGTGCCTGAAAACAGCCCCCGAGTTTGCCGACCGGCTGGCCATTGCCCTCAGCCAATTGAACCGGGCAGTAAAGGCCACCACCGGCCAGTCCCCGGCGGCGCACATTGCCCATCGCATCGGCCGCGAAGCGCAGGCGCTGCTTGAATACTCCGATTGGCGCGTGGCTGCTATTGCCGCCAGCCTGGGCTTTGAGCAGCCGGCCACCTTCCGCCAGTTCTTTAAAAAGCACACCGGCCACACGCCCCTGGCCTTTCGCCAGGGCGCGGAGCAGGCACTTCCTCCACTCTGAACATGACCTCCTTCACTTCTAAGGGCAGCCAGCAGCCCAACGACTATTTCACCGGCACCGTCTTCGCTAACCTCGTGGTCACGCCTGCCGATGGCCTCGATAGCGTGATTGGTAACGTCACCTTCGAGCCCACGGGCCGCACTAACTGGCATGCTCACCCAGCGGGCCAGATTCTGCTGGTGACCAGCGGCGTCGGCTACTACCAGGAGCAGGGTAAGCCCGCCCAACTCATCCGCGAGGGCGACGTAGTCAAGATTGCCCCTGACGTGAGGCACTGGCACGGCGCTTCGCACCAAAGCAGTCTGACGCACCTGGCCATTGTGCCCAGCGCCCGGCCCGACGGCACCGACTGGCAGCAGCCCGTCACGGCGGAAGAGTACAACGCCGCGGCGCCAGCTGCCAACGCCACTCTGGCCGCCGTGCCGCTGAGCGAAGCCGCCGCTGGCAACTACAAGCAGCTTTGGCCAGGTACGCAGTCGTCGGTTCAGGCCACGGACCCCGACCTATTAACGGTATATCAAAATTTCGCCTTCGGTGAGGTGGTCGGCCACGACGAGCTGGACGTGAAAACGCGGCTGATGGCCCTGCTGGCGGCAACCATCGGCGGGCAGGCGCTCTCCGAGTACTGCCAGCTCCTTGACGCGGCCCTGACTGTGGGCGTCACGCCGGTCGAAATCAAGGAAGTGCTCTACCAGGTGGTGCCCTACGTGGGCATGGCCCGGGTGCTGGATTTTCTACAAGCTACCAATCAGCGGTTTACCGAAAAAGGCATTGCGCTGCCGCTGGAAAGCCAGTCGACAACCACGCCCGAAACGCGATTTGACGAGGGCTATGCCGTGCAGCGCATCATAGTAGGGCCCAAGCTGGACGACCTGCACAAAAACGCGCCCCAGGACCTGCTGCACTTTCAGAAATTTCTGTCGGCCAACTGCTTCGGCGATTACTTTACCCGCACGGGGCTGGACCATAAAACCCGCGAAATCGTCATCCTCTCGGCTCTGGTTGCGCTGGGCGGTACCGAGCCCCAGATGAAAGGCCACATCCAAGGCAATGCCAACGTGGGTAACGACCGCCAGACGCTCATCAACGTCCTCACGCAGCTGCTGCCCTACGTGGGCTACCCGCGCACGCTCAACGCAGTGGCCTGCCTGAACGAGATTCTGCCGCCCGCTTAGTTGGCGGCTGACTCAGTACCCTACTAAAAAGAAACAACATCATGCAAACCGTCAAATTGAACAACGGGGTAGAAATGCCCATCTTCGGCCTCGGCGTATTTCAGGTATCCGACGCCGCCGAATGCGAAACGGCCGTCTTCGAGGCCATCCGGGCCGGCTACCGCCTGCTTGATACAGCCGCCGCCTACCAGAACGAGGAAGCCGTTGGCCGGGGCATCAAGCGCAGCGGCGTGGCCCGCGAGGAGCTGTTCATTACCACTAAGCTTTGGATTCAGGATGCTGGCTACGAGTCCACCAAAGTGGCGTTCGAGAAGTCGCTGCAGCGCCTCGGACTCGACTACCTGGATTTGTACCTGATTCACCAGCCCTACGGCGACATTTACGGCTCGTGGCGGGCCATGGAAGAGCTGTACAAGGCAGGCCGCACCCGGGCCATCGGCGTCAGCAACTTTTACCCCGACCGCCTGGTGGACCTGCTCTTGCACCACGAAATCGTGCCGGCCGTCAACCAGATTGAGACGCACCCCTACTGGCACCAGGAGGAGGCGCAGCAGTTTTTGAAGGAACACAACATCGTACTGGAATCCTGGAGCCCGTTTGCCCAGGACCCCACCATCTTTGACAACGAACTGCTCAAGACCATCGCTGCGAAGTACCAGAAATCGGTGGCCCAGCTCATTCTGCGCTGGCTCACGCAACGCGGCATCGTCGTCATTCCCAAGTCGGTGAAAAAGGCGCGCATTATCGAGAACAGCCAGATTTTCGACTTCGAGGTGAGCGCCGAGGACATGGCCGCCCTCAAAACACTGGACACGAAGAAGAGCACCATCTTCGACCACCACAACCCGGCTAGCGTACAGCTGATTAGCCAGGCGCATTTCAACATCTAGCCTACTAGCCCCCTTTGTATGGCGCGTATTTTCATCACCGGCTCGGCCGATGGACTGGGCCAGCTGGCCGCCCTTCAGCTCGCTGAGCAGGGCCACCAAGTCGTGCTGCACGGCCGCAACCCCGAACGAGCCCAGCAGGCCCAAGCGGCCGTGTCGCAGGCCGAAGCTGCCGTGGTGGGCGACCTCTCTACCCTGGCCGGCATGCACCAAGTGGCCGAGCAGGTCAATAAACTCGGGCGCTTCGAGGCGGTCATTCACAACGCAGGCCTTTACCAGGTGCCCCAGCTCGTGCCCACGGCCGACGGCTGGCCTCCCCTGCTGGCCGTGAACACGCTGGCGCCCTATGTGCTGACCTGCCTCATCGAGCGCCCGGCCCGGCTGGTATACCTAAGTTCGGGCATGCACCGCCAGGGCGACGCCAGCCTGCGCGACCTGACCTGGCAGCAGCGCCCCTGGAATACTACCCAAGCCTACTGCGACTCGAAGCTGCACGACTTGCTGCTTTCCAACGCCGTGGCTCGCCACTGGCTCAGCGTGCTGGCCAATGCCGTCGACCCCGGCTGGGTGCCCACCAAAATGGGCGGCGTAGGTGCCCCCGACAACCTAGCCAAAGGCGCCGAAACCCAAGCCTGGCTGGCCGCCGGTACTGACCTCAAGGCTCACCTCACCGGGCAATACCTGCACCACCAGCGGCCCAGCAGCGCCCACGCCCAGGCCGCCGATGTGGCCGTGCAGGAGCGGTTGTTGGCGGAATGTGCCCGGCTCACGGGGGTAGCCTTCCCGACGAGCGCCTAGGTAGCCTACTTAGCAAGTTGACAAGAAGAAGGCGTGGTCGGTTGACCATGCCTTCTTCTTGTTTCCGGACCAGGCACCTGGACCGCAGGTAGCCGGAAAACGCATTGGTAGCGGCTAGCCTGGCTGCGGTGTGATTTCGGTTTGTATATCATAGTTTTTGGTTTGAATGTCTTTAACGGCCGGGGGTAGTCTGAGCGGAACTTTGCTGCTGTAAACGAAGCATTTGGCAAGCCGCCTGGCGGTTTGCTTACCCACCCGATACCCCCTGTTTCCATGGAAAATAACGCAGTGCAACTGACGCCTAAGCAGCGCCATCTCGTCACGATATCGGCCCTCACGGCCACCAGCAACGTGGCCAAACTGAAAGGCGCCCTGGCCGACGGGCTGGAGGCCGGCCTGACCATCAATGAAATCAACGAAGAGATGGCCCACCTGTATGCCTACTGCGGCTTTGCCGCCAGCGTGCGGGGCACGAACCTCTTCCAGGACGTGGTGCAGGAGCGCCGCACCCAGGGAATTCAGGACGACCAGGGCCGTGCAGCTAGCCCCATAGCCGATACGGCGAGCAAGTACACACGGGGCGAGCAAAACCAGGTGGTCGTGACGGGCATGAGCCCGCAGCAGCTCACAGCTGCATTTTTGTTCAACCCCGTGCTGGACGGATTCCTGAAAGAGCACCTGTTTGCTGACCTCTTCGGCAGCGACGTGCTCAGCTTCCCCGAGCGCGAGCTGGTGACGGTGGCGGCCCTGACCAGCATGCAGGAGCCCCTGGCGCTGCCGCACTACCACGGCGCGCTCAACGTGGGCGTGTCCGAGGCGCAACTGCGCGAGCTGCTGGTCCTCGTTGAGGGCGCAGTCGGCGCGCTGGCCGCCGCAACGGGGCGCCAACTGCTGGAAACGGTGCTGACTGCCCGCCAAGCCGTGACCCCGGCTAGCTAACTGGATTTTGCCCCGGGAAACTGCCTCAATACACAAAGTAAACAGCTTAAAAAACGGGTATGAAGAAAACAAAACAGGTTGGTTTTCCAGCAGTTCCCACTAAGGCGTTTACCCACCCAACAGGCACGGCCATTGTGGTCGGCGCGTCGCTGGCGGGCCTGATGACCAGCCTGGCGCTGGCACGGGCGGGCTTGCGCGTTACCCTCTTAGAGCGCGGCAGCGCCATGCCCCGCAGCGGGGCCGTGCTCCAAGTGGATAGCGGCGATGTGGACCAGTCGGCCACGGCGCGCGCCCTGCGCCAGCTGGCCTCGGGCGGCCTGCGCTCAGCCGAAGCTTGGTCGTCCATCGAGAAGCGCCTGCGCGCCGAGGTGCGGGCTACCCCCAGCATTGAGGTGCGGTATGATACCCCCATCCAAACGGTTGACCAGGACCAGGACGCAGCCTGGGTGGTAACGGCTACGGGAGAAATGCTACACGGCGATATGGTGATTGGTGCCGACGGCTACCGCAGCACTGTGCGCCAGCACGTGGCGCCGCACAAGCCCGACGCCACCTTTGCTGGCTATATGATCTGGGTGGCCGTGCTGGACGAACTGGACCTGCCGGCCCAGTACCGCCCAAGCCTGAAGGCCCCGGCCATAGCCATGCCCAATGGCATCGGCGACTTTCTACTCGGAACCATCATTGCCGGCCCCGATGGCTCGCGGGCCCTCGGAGAACGGCGGCTGGGCTGGGCCTGGTACGACAACACCCGCAATGACCTGCTCCTTCGCCAGGGCTGCGTGGTGGGCAACGTGGTACAGCACTCGCTCACCGGGCCGAACATCCCGGCGCAGACGCTCAAGGAATTAAGCGCGCAAGCCGCCGCCCGCTGGCCCCAGCCCTGGCTGGCGGCTACTCAGCACTGCATTCAGATGCGGGCCCTGACCGGCCTGCCCATTGCCGAATACGTACCCGACCGGCTCGTGAATGGCCGCCTTGCCCTCGTAGGCGATGCCGGCCACGTCCTTACGCCTATTACCGCGTCAGGCTTCAACGCTTCGTTGCAAGATGCCGCTACCCTGGCCGAGTGCGTAGCAACCGGAGTTGGCGACACCGCCATCCCGGATGCCTTGCGGACTTACGAAGCACGTCGGCTCTACTTGGTCCAACGCCTTGTGCAAGGGGGGCAGTCATTTAGCCGCTCGTTTGGCCGCTAGGGGGCCTTCTTATAGCAGCGAGGAAATAAGCTTATTCTAAAAAAATTGCTGTAATGTATGCGGCTGCTTTCTAATTATATGCCATTTTTCCATAGCTCAGTAAGTCAGGTTCACTCAGCTAAATGACTATTTTTTTTTGGACTGTCTTTCTAAACCCTGTTTGCATGACTAACTAATTGGGCAAGTCACAAATAACAAAAATTCAATGAGTTAGGACTGTATAGTCTTGGTCTGAAAGGCCTTGCAGTAGTTTTACCCCCTCGCTGCTAAAAGAAGGCCCCCTCATTCGAGGCTGGATAGGGTGAGGTTGAGCGCATGAGCCAATAGGTGCGGTTGCATCGGCTACCGGCAGGCAGTACATGCGCCGTTGCACCACCAGCGCGGAAAGCACCTTCAGGCCCCCGATGGCTCCTAGGGCCGCGCCCAGCCCAAAAGCATGGGCCAGCACGCCCGTGAGCAGGGCCCCGAGGGCGTAGCCCGCGTCGCGCCAGAAGCGGAAGATGCCCACGCTGTGCGCCCGCTGAGTTAGCGGCGCATATTCCGCCACGGCCGCCAGAAAGGTGGGGTGCACCAGGGCCGTACCCGCCCCCAGCAGGCCGGCTAGTAGCAGAAATACCGGGTAGGCACCAGTGAAAAGCATGGCCAGCAGCACCGCGCCTTGCAGCAGCATGCCCCAGAACAGCAGGTCTTTCTTGCACAGCTTGTCGGCCAGTTGGAGTTGATGCTGGTATCAATCAGCATGGTCGGCTAACCAGTCTAATAGTGCTGCTTGGTGTTCGCCTAGCTCCTGGCGTACTGCCCTGCACTACCAGTGGGGGCTAGCCCCTAGGCAGGTTGAAACTGCGGTTGTACAAAGTCATTAGCATACATTTTTACTTGGTCGCGCACGCTGCGAAATTGCTGCATAACCTCCTCTGCACTGCCCGTCGCCTTGGCCGGGTCGGGGAAGTTGTGGTGCAGCTTTTTGGCTGACGAGGGAAATACTGGGCACACTTCGTTGGCATGGTCGCACACCGTGAGCACGTAGTCGAAGGGCACGGCGGCGTACTCGTCCACGTGGTTGCTGGTGTGATGGGCGATGTCTACCCCATCTTCAGCCATCACTTGAACGGCTTTGGGGTTGACACCGTGCACCTCCACCCCGGCGCTGTAGACTGTGGCTTGGTCGCCCAGCAGCTGTTCGAGGTAGCCGTGCAGCAATTGGCTGCGGCAGGAATTGCCGGTGCAGAGCACCAGCACGTTTTTCTTGGTTGACATAAGCAGGAGGAATACGATAGAACCGTTAAGCGACAGGAGCCCCGGTTTTGCCGCCGTACCAGCGGCGGCGGAACCAGAAGGCGAGGTTGACCAAGGCAATGAGCGCCGGCACCTCAATCAGGGGCCCGATGACGCCGGCAAACGCTTGGCCCGAGTTCAGGCCGAACACGCCGATGGCCACGGCAATGGCCAGCTCGAAGTTGTTGCCAGTGGCCGTGAAGGCGATGCTGGCGTTTTCGGCGTAGTCAGCCCCGAGGTACTTGCCGGCTGCGAAGCTGAGCACGAACATGATGCCGAAGTACAGGGCCAGCGGCAGGGCGATGCGCAGCACGTCGAGCGGCACTTGCACGATGGTTTCGCCCTTGAGGCTGAACATGACCACGATGGTGAGCAGCAGGGCGACCAGTGTTATCGGGCTGATGGCCGGGATAAATACGTTGGTGTACCAAGCGTCGCCCTTCACCCGGCGCAGGACGGTGCGCGAGAGGAAGCCGGCGGCGAAGGGAATGCCCAGGTACACGAGCACGCTCTGGGCGATGTCCCAAATGCCGATGTTGACCACGTAGCCCTTCAACCCAAAATAGGGGGGTAGCACCGTGATGAACAGCCAGGCCAGCACCGAGTAGAAGAGTACCTGAAAGATGGAGTTGAGCGCCACCAGGCCCGCGGCGTACTCACGGCTGCCATCGGCCAGGTCGTTCCAAACCAGCACCATGGCGATGCAGCGGGCAATGCCGATGAGAATCAGGCCCATCATATACTCGGGCTTGTCGGGTAGTAGCCAGATAGCCAGGAAAAACATGAGCAGCGGCCCGAGTATCCAGTTCAGGAAGAGCGAGAGACCGATGATGCGCGTGTTTTTGAAGACTCGCGGCAACTTCTCGTATTTCACCTTGGCCAGCGGCGGGTACATCATCAGCACCAGGCCGATGGCCAGCGGCACGTTCACCGTGCCCACCGAGAAGTAGTTGATGGCGCCGTTGATGCCGGGCACGAAGTAGCCCAGGCCTACGCCCAGCGCCATGGCCAGAAATATCCAGAGCGTCAGGCCCCGGTCGAGGCCGGAGAGTTTCTTTTCCGCCAGCGCGGCGGGGGCCGGAGAGCGGGATTGGTTGAGGGTAGTCATATGGCGAGTAGATTAGGAAGAGGCGACTCCGACGGTCGCGCTGCGGCGTTCCAACTGCACCGTGTTGCGCCACACGCCGTGGTGCTGGCCGATGCGCTCGCGGTAGCCGATGAGGCGGAAGCCGGCCTGGGTGTGCAGGCCGATGCTGGCGGCGTTCTCTTCGAAGGTGCCGGCTTGCAGCGTCCAGATGCCGTGGGCTTCCGAGTCGGCAATCAGCGCGGCCAGCAGCTGCCGGCCCACACCCTGCCCCCGGGCATCGGCCGCGATGTAGATGCTGAGCTCGGCCACGCCGCCGTACACGCAGCGGCTCGACACCGGCGAGAGAGCAGTCCAGCCTAGCACCGTACCGGCGTCATCAACTGCCACCAGGCGGCTGTGGGCCAGGTGGGCGCGGTCCCACGCCTCCCACGTCGGGGCTTGCGTTTCAAACGTGGCGTGGCCGGTGGCGATGCCTTGCTCGTAGATGGCCCGCACCTCGGGCCAGTGCGTGGCGGTTAGGGGTTGCAGCTTCATCAGGAAAGGCGGAAAGTTGAAAAGTGGCGGGCTCACTTGCGGTTGAGCAGGTAGGCCCCGACAATGAGCAGCAGCGCCCCAGTTAGCCGACTCCAGGACAAAGGGATGCGGGTGAGTCCCAGCAAGCCCAACTGGTCAAAGAGCAGGGCAGTAAGTAGCTGGCCCGTCACGACCAAAGCGAAGAGCGGAGCCGCGCCGACCCGGTGCAGGGAAAAGACGATGGCCGCGATGTAGACCATGCCCAGCGCCCCGCCCGTCCACTGGTACCACTGGAGTTCCGCCACAGCGGCTAGGCTAGGCAGCGGCTCGCGGGTGGCCACCAGCACCGCCCCGGCGGCTAGGCTGCCGACGAGGTAGGACGCGAGCACGGCCCACATCACACTGTGCAGGCCGCCGCGCAGCTGGCTGTTGACGGCTGACTGCGTGGTGAGGGCGGCCCCGGCCAGCACCAGCACGAAAAGGGGAAGGTATTTCATAGCAGCAACCAGCTGAATCCGCAACCAACCGCCTTTAATAAGCTTTGCGCAGCATGTCGGCGTACTCATTGGGCAGCGGGGAGGCTTCTACCGCTTGGGCGGCTTTCTCCACGTTGTAGGCCACCCGCACCAGTTCCGAGCGCACGCTGGCGGGGTCCGTCAGCTTGGTGTGTTCGTCCAGGTGCAGTAGCTGGTAGGCCGCCCGTGGGTCGCCGTCTTTGGGCTTGCCCACCGAGCCGATGTTCAGGGCATGGCGGTAACGGGTTTCGCTCTCGTGCTCGTAGGCGAAGGTGCGGTGGTAGGGCTTGTGGGTGTGGCCGAAAAGCAGCATATCCGCCTGGGCTTCTTCCAGCACCCGTAGAAAGCTCTTCTCGGGCCGGTCCTCAAACAGGTACTCGTTGATTTTGCGCGGGGAGCCATGCACCATCAGCAAACTCAGCGTGCAGGGCTCTTCTTGAAAATCCAGCCGCATATGCTTGGGCAGGTAGCGCAGGTAGCGCCGCTCCTCGGGGCCCACTATATGATTGGTGTAGGCGATGCTCTGGGCCCCTAGGTCCTTCTCGGTGTCAGTTTTATAGGCACAGCCGCAATTCTCGCTGGCCAGGCCAATGCCCTGGTCGTAGTTGCCTGCCAGCGTGGGGATACCCCGGCGGCGCACTTCGTTTACTACCTCGTTGGGCCAGGGCGCGTAGCCTACCAGGTCGCCCAGGCAGAAGACCATATCGGGCCGGCGCTGGTCCAGGTCGGCCAGCACGGCTTCTAGGGCCGGCAGGTTGCCGTGCACGTCGGAAAAGAAAGCAATCGTCATAGGAGGTGTTGGAAAGAATAGCAAGCAGCCGCGCGGCCCTACCCTACCGGGCAGCGCCGCGCAGCCGATTTAGCAGCACCCGCCGCCGGGCGTGCAGCACGATGCCATCTGTAGCTGGGGCAGGGCAAACTGGCTGTCGGGAATGCCGCAGGCATCCTGGGCCAAGCAGGCCGTTTGCTTCGGAGTTAGCACGAAGTCGTTGCCTTCGCGGGTTAACCCGAACTTGCCGATAGTGGCCTGCTGGTATTCTACCTCGATGTCCAAGTCGTCGCTGCCCAGAATTTTCTTGGACAGGTTCAGGATGTGCAGAAATTTTTGGGGAGCCAAACGGTGGTCGTAGTCGCCGGCTTCCCAGAGCTGGAAGTTGGCTACGGTTTCCCGGCGCTCGACGCCGCCACAGTCGATGAAGTGCTTGCTCACCAAGCCGACTTCCGTCACGTGGAAGTAGGCGGGTAGGTATTCGCCGGTGGGTAGGCGGAAATTGATGGCGGCTACTTCGGCAAGGGCGTTCTTTATTTCGGAGATTTTCATGGTATGAGAATTAGGAAGAAGAGGAATTAGCAGGCGCAGGCCTCGTCGGGTCCGCAGGCAGCGCCGCCACCGGTGGCTTCTAGGAAAAAGGCGGTGAACTGCTGGTGCACCTTGTTAAGCAACTCTGTATTGAGGCAGTAGCAGACGGTGAGCCCGTCGATTTCGCCGCGTATCAGGTCGAGTGCTTTCAGCTCCTGTAAGTGCTGTGAGACGGTGGTACGGGCTAGCGGCAGCTCGGCGGCGATATCGCCCGAAATGCAGATTTTTTGGCTGGCCAAAAACTGGATGATAGCCACGCGGGCTGGGTGGGCCAGGGCCTTGGCCACGCGGGCCAACTGTTGCTGCTCTTCGGTGAAAGCGGCGGTTTTAGCGTAGGTCATAAGGAGGTGGAAGCAAGCCCGTTCTGGTCGGTAGGTAAGGTGGCCGTGGCGGCCAGTAGTTGGGCTAATAGCGTTTCGGCCCGTTAGTAGGCACGCTGCTCGGCCGCCTGGAGCCGCTCCTCGCTACCGCCGCCGGGGAGGCCATTGTAGCCGCCTTGGGTTTGCAGCCGCAGGCTTTCGAGTATGAGGCATTCGGTGCGTAGTACTCGTTCAAGAAGCAGGGGCAGCAACGGGTGCGGCGAGAGGTCAGGCATCGGATTCTTGGCAGGAGGATACTTTAGGAAGAAGTATGTTGCAAATATACGTCATACCATGACGTATTCTTACGGCACAAGATTTTTTCTGTTACTCATCTAAGGCTTGACCTCTTTTTGTGATGACATCTACCCCAAGGCTATCCACTAGCTATCTATGCTACGGTCCCGAAAGGTGCACCTTATGGACGCAGCAGTTTTAGGATTCCTGAACCCCCGCCACGTGCTGAAAACGCACCTTATAAGTAGTTTCTGAGCCACTTGCCTAAAAGAGGACTTTCTGAGCCCCTAAGCCCCTTGTGCTACCAGGTGTGATAAGCTGCTTTATATATGTAGGCTGGCAGGCAGTACTCTTTACCTATGACGTGAGCAGCAGAAGTAGCTTTGCCGACTCTCTTCTTCGTCTACAGTTAATGTCTCCTCAAGCGATTGCGGCCTACTGGCACACCCTGGGCGACCCCCTCGTTGCTTACGCGCCGCAAGCACTCGCCCACTTAGGGCTAGCGCCAGCTACCCAAGACCTGCTAGCAACAGTGGGCTTACCGCGCGATACCGCCCCCTACTTATCGTTTGATGACTCCTTAAAGCGGGTGAGCACTACCTACAATCTGCCATCAGCTTTTGCGCAGTTCGTGCAGCTAGGTACTGATGGCTTAGGTAACCCCATTGTTCTCAACACCTCTCTAAACGCCTACGTTGAATGGCTCGACCATGACGATAGGTTTGCGACGCACTATATCAACTGCTCGCTCCAGGCCTTTATGGCATCGCTGGTGGCCTATCGTCGTTTTATCGAAGACTTACTGGCTACGCGGGGAGAGGATGCTTATCTAGACGCTGATTTCACGAACGAGCAACTTACCATCTTGCAACAACATTTAACGGAAGCAGATGCGCAAGCCTTAGCGGAAGACGGATTCTGGCGGCTAGAAATCAGTACGCTGTTAACGAACCGGGCGGAATTTCAGCAGTAAGCGCTTCTGCAAGGCAGCAGCTTCTAAACCACTAGGCTGTCGAGTCGATGATAGACTGCTTGCGTTCACGCAGGTCTGGCGACCATTCGAAAAACCTCTTGCAAAACGGCCCTGAAAACGTGGTTTTCGGGGCCGTGGGCGTAGGTCGCAAAGTCATTCGAAAAACAGTAGTTTACCGAATCACTAGAAGAGCGGGAACATCATTAGGAGCTAGGTTTCGAGAGTTTCTGCGCTGGAGTACCGTGAAGCAAAAGCAGGGTATTCCAGAGCGCATTCATTACTTGAGCATTCATTACCCAAATCATCTCTCCTCCACTTAGTTGAACGAATTCATAGGGTGCTGTTTTCCCAAGTGATAACGCATTTTTTTGTAAAACGACCAAAAAATCTCCAATAGCTATTTCTCCTTCCTCACCAGAGGGAGTTAGATAATAGATTTTTTCCTCGCTAAGGACCGTATACACGCCATCCTCTCGCTGGATACCGACGAGCGCGCCTTTCTGCAGGCTATTTAACTGGTTCACCAGACTAGCGTCTTCGTCTAGGTAATAGGGACCGGCAAGTTTGGCCAGCCCATTACGCCTAATTCTAGCTTGTAAGATGCCTTTTTTCATTGGTAGTAAGCAGCAGGTAATATCCGTCTTCTGGGGCCAACGGGTGCTGCACCACGACTGAATCCAGCCTCGAATAAAAGGTTGGTCCAAAGATTAGGCGAGGTGCTTCTAAACCCAGTGGTTGCATGCTAGAAGCCTATATTCAGCGCTCAACAAGGCGCTAGCCGTTCATTTAGAGGACCGTTTAAATAAACCTCTTCGTTGACAGATGGGCTCAGTGAGCAAGTGCATCACGTTGCTCTTGTGCGGCACGCAAGGCCAGCACTAAGTCGAAAAAGGAGTCATACAGTCGTTGTGTGGGCGCTGGGTCTTGATACTTATCCAAAACGCGAACAACAGCGCAATCCTGTCCGTCCGGTGTGCGGTGGTTAAAGTCAAAGCAAATAGGCTGTAAATCCGGGTCGTATGCGAACTGAATGTAGCCCTGCTGGCGGAGCGTGCCTGGTTCTTGTAAAAAGAAATAATGGTCCCACAGGCCGGCCTTCCATTCTTTGGCGTCGTGCCTGATAAACGAAACGCCTGTCGCCTCGTCCAACTCACAGAAGTGGCGGTATCGAAGGAAGGCTACATACAGCGTTGGAAAGGGGTGGCCGATGGCGGCTTCTAACTCGTGAATATCGGCTTCGGTGACGGTGCTGACAATGGGCTTCCAAGGAGCCCAGTCGCCCCCCCAGCCTGCCGTCACCGGTCGCGAAGGGTCCAACATAGTGGCATCCACGAGAATAGCGGGTTCTCTCATCAAATCGTGAGCGACCATAAAAGCCAAGGCCGCGTCTACGTAATCTCGAACGAGTATTTGACCATCCTGGCTCATAACGGCAAAATAGCGCATGTTGTCCTGAATCGCCACTTTCTATAAGACTCCACCACTCTCCAAAAAAGGACTGAATATTGGAGTCTTACTTACTTCACGCAAACGGCCCGAAAACGCAAGTTTTCTGGGCCGTCTTTCGGCACCTTTTTTTGGAGGTCATCCACTCTTCTTGTCTCGAGAGATAATTGGCAAGTAGACGAGATGTGCAAGGCCCCTCTGTCGACAAAGGACTGCTCCTGCCAGCGCTCTTATGGTACGGCAAGTTCGGCTCGCCAAAGAATCGTGCCCCCGCTATTTTTCGCCACCGTCACGTACTGACCTGGTCGCAAAAAAGCCCGCTGGCGGGAAGCCTTGCCTATGTGGACCCAAACTGGTACAGGGTTCGGAACCGCCCGATATTCGGCCCGGGCGTAGACCAATAAGGCAAATGATTGGTCACGCACCAGACTATCTGCTGGCACCGAAATACCCACGGGTTGAGTGGTACCCACGCCATTGCCTTTATCCTTGATGTTTAGATTATTGACAACGTAGATGTCATTAGTCATATAGTGGCGGATGGGCGGTGCTGCGTCGTGCTCGCGGGCCAAAAAGACGCCTTCCTCCCCCGTGGCGGGGGCTAAGGTTTCTAAATCGGTCTGGTTGATCGTTAACGGATTAATGCCACTGAGTTCGTGTAACCACCGGGCCATCGACTTGCCGGACCCGACGCGCTCGTCAATGTGTCCAAACCCTGCCAGGACCACTACCTTGGCATGCGGGTCCTGGCCTAAGCTGCGGCGCCACAGGTTCTGGGCTTGGCCCTGCTCGCGGTCGTCGGCCATTGTATCGTAAGGCACGAGGGTGAAACCCAACGCCAACGCCTCGCGCACCAGGTTAGCCAACTGCGGCTCCCGTAGATAGAAGCCTGAGCCTAGCGTGGGGTAGCCGCGCCGAGGCAGGTTGGCGTCGTCGCCTAACGCTTCGAGGGCCAAGTAGCGAAACCCTTGCTGGTAGAGCGCAGGCAGCAGGCTGCGGACCCAGTACCGTCCCTTCGGCTGCACATGGTTTTCGTTGAAGAGCACCAGGGATGTAGCAGCCGTTTGGCGCAGCACTTCTGCCGTCGCCGGCAGCAGGTCGAACGGCCGCGCTTTGCCAGTGGCCTTATCTAGTAAGGGGCCGCCCATTTTACGCCAGTAGTAAGCAGCGCTGTCAGGCTCGTCCACGCACGCGTAGGCAGTGGCCAGGGCCTGGCAAAAAGCGCCCTGCTCGTTCAGGCCCACATAATTCTCGGCAGCAGCCTGGAGCTGGGTGACCGGGGCTAGGTAGTTGCCAGCAGTGGAGTCTGGGCCAAAGGCCTCGCCCAGCAACTCAAAGGGGTTTGTAGGGGGGGTGGGCTGGTAGGCTGTGCCCGTGTGAAGTCCCTGCACGACGTAATCCATTTCCTCCAAAAAGTAGGCCTGCGTAGTGACTAAGCCGCCTATGTCATAATGGGGCACCTCTAGGACCAGTTCCAACACGGGCGAAGTGTTCGGCACTAAGCAGTCGAAGACGTCGGTGTGTGAGCCGGGCATCATCCGGTAGTAGTAAGGCCGCTGCCCTAATTGGCCCCGTAGCTGATAGTCGCGTTGCCATTGCGCGGGCAAGGCCGTGCGCACGAGCCCGAGCAGGCGATGACTCGGCAAGGAGCGGACGTCGTTGTGCGAGGTGAATAAGACACGAACCACGCGCTCTCGGTGGGGCAGGCGCCGCAGCAGCTGCTTGTCGGCGGCGGTTAAAGAGCCCATAGTAAAACGCATCCGTGCAAAATCGTAGAGGCTGACTTTTAAGCTGTCGTTGGCGTAGCGCGTTTCCGATTCGTGGGTTAGCACACCCCGCGGCACCGGCGCGTACCGAACGCACCCCGCGAGGCTGCTCACGAAAGCGAGCCGGAGTAAAGTGGGAAAAGCACGTTGCTGGGGATACTTTCTCATCGGGTCGCGCAGGTTGTTTTTTGCCTAGTAGGCCCAACTGTCACGGGTTTATTCTTCAAATAAAGTGACTGAGCTCTCATCCCTGGTGGATACTAGGCATTTACGCTAGCTTACTTAGTAAGCGCTGCACGCTCATGGGGTGAAATGCCCTCCCCCGCCGCATGGTATACCCCGACCGCTTGCGCTGTTCAGCAATAGCCCGCAAATTTGCCCCGTTAGCCCACAGCAGCGTCGCCAGTTGCGCGGCCTACTGATTATTTACCTTGGTCTGCGCGTTCTCCTGGCGCGCCGCCAGGCCCTTGAGTTGGGCTTCATCGGTGAGATATCTACTTATGGAGAGCAAAGCTACCCGTCTATTTCGAGCTTGTCACATTTTCTAGACGTTCGTTTAAGAAATGTGACAAGACCGAAAACAGGTCTTTAGAGACACCGGAATAATCATTCACCCTTTCTAAGTATCTCTCGGCAACTGCCTTACTTTGTGCCAGCAGCTCTTATTCCGGGCGCTCTATTCTATCCGCTATGCGTAGTCGCCTCCTTTTCTACTGGGTAAGTAGCCTATTGGTAAGCAGTTGTATGCGTAGCGTTTCACCGCCAGCGCTTAGTTCTTTTGCTGGCCCAGTTGTCGCTCAGATAGTCACCGACAGCTTGCAACTCGTTGACCCAACTCGCCAGCGCCGCATCCCACTGGTGCGGTATTTCCCCCAATCCGGTAGGGCCCCTGCGCACAAGCTGAAAGTAGCGCTGCTTAACCATGCCTATCACGGCAAGAATACGGATTACAAGTTTCTGGCGGACAATTTAGTATCGCATGGCTATTATGTCATTAGTATTCAGCATGAGCTACCAGGGGACGAGCCAATTGCCATGACTGGGAATCTCTATCAGGCGCGTTATCCAAACTGGGAGCGCGGCGTACAAACGATTCGCTTTGTTTTACAGGAGTTAGCGCAGCGCCAGCCCCAATTAGATTGGCAGCATGTGCTGCTCATGGGGCACTCCAATGGCGGCGATATGGTCATGCTGCTGGCCAAGGAACACCCGGAACTGCGGCAGGTGCAGCAGCTGATTTCGTTTGACAACCGCCGCATGCCGTTCCCCCGGCGGCCTTATCCGCAGGTGCTTTCGCTGCGGTCTAGTGACCAGCTCGCTGATGCCGGCGTGTTACCGACTCCTGCCGAACAGACTCAATTCGGCATCGAGCTGATCCAACTGCCGACGACCATCCATAATGATATGTGGGATGGGGCAACGGAAGCTCAGAAACAGCAAATGAATGAGGCTGTGTCCCACTTTCTAGAGAAGAAGTAATGAGTGCCTTAATCAATAACGGTGAAGAGGGATGCCCACTGCTATCCGAAAACGAGTTCTATATGCCAAGAAGTAACGGTCGAGTTTATAACATTAATTGAACGCACTGTCTTAAAACGTCTTGTTGCTTTTAGGCTTGGTCTACTATCAGCCCGAAGCTAATGCAAGCCCCTGCTGACCGCCGACCTGCTTCGTAAGGGCTAGGAAGTAACTACTCCTCGTGGTCGCCCGCGGCGCCGCTGCTATTTTTGTTGCCTACCTAATGGCTCGGAGTATGGGGGTGCAGCGCTTTATGATGGTGGTGGACCGGACCCCGGTGTCGCCTCCGCCAACCAAGTACGTGACCACGCATGAGCTAAAGGAGCGGGGCTGGACGGCGACCATGATTGCGGAGCTGTTACCCCAGCCCGATGCTTCGCGCGCGGCCTACATCCGGCTGCCGGGCAATGCACCCGTTAAACTCTACCTCCGCACGCGGGTGGAGGAAGTGGAGCTAAGGGAGGAGTTCTTGATCGGGCAGGAAAAGGCCACTAAGGCCAAGCTTCGCCGGGGCTCAGCTGCCCGGACGGCGCAGCACCAGGTACTCCTGAAACGGTGCGTGCAGGGCTTTCGACCAACCTACACCTGGCCCGAGCGCTGGTGCCAGCGCTCGGACTGGCAATTGAGTCTAGTAGACGTGCAGGCCTTTTATGAGCAGTGGGCGCCCAAGTTGACGGACATGGGTCATTCCGCTCGCCAGCGGGTGTTGGACGCGCTGCACGAGAAGAATCGACGCCTATTTAGCAAGCGTTTTCCTGACGTTACGCCGGGGCCGCAGCGCCCGCCGAAACTTAAGAAGCAGGTGGCTAAAAGCTCACCTGAATCCTCTGGTTTATAATAGTATAACTGCTGTAAAAACACGCTAAATACTATTTTATGCTAACGAAACCTATCTGAGTTTATACTATATCCGTCAGCCCGAATCATATCGCTAGTTTTTTGGTCAACGCCGTAATTTCAGCCTCAATACTAGCGGTACGCGACATTTTTTCCTGTTCAGAAAACAGATTGGTAGGGGCTTCTTCCTGCACGAATTTCAGCCGTTCCTGCGCCTCCTGAAGCTGCGACTCCAAAGTTGCTGATACACGTACACTCCGCAAGGATGCACCTTTAACTGGGGCACCGGACGTGGCCCCCAGCAGCTGGTAAACAGGGAGGACGGCTTTGATTTGACTAAGCGTGTAGGCCGGTAGCGACTTGATAGGTTTATGACTGGCTAGGACCAGTCGCACGTCGTAGAGTACTTTAGTAACGGCCTGGTAGGCCGTCAAGTCTTTCACATTCTGTACCACTTCACGCGCCTGATATTCCTTGAGTTCAAAGTCAAGGCGCAAGCGGTCATACAACGCCGGCAATTCACGGTAGGTGGCCTCCAGCGTACGACGAAATTCCTCAATCTCCGTCAAGGTCAACACTCTTTTGGCCTTCAACACGGGAAGCAGCGGCTCCTGGGTACTAGTCATCTTAAACACCAGCGCTTCCACCCGCCGACCACGCCGCTGGATGGTTACCACAACCTCCCAGCCGATAACCCGAAACTCCTCAATTGCGGGCTTGAGCACGTACCGGTTGAAGTCGGTCCAATCGTTATACTGCTCCGAGTTTTCGCCGAATAGCCACTCTCGCAGCGTATCGAATGGTAGCGGCTCCTCCCAAGTCTGGTTGTGGTAGCTACGCATAATCCAGAACAGCCGTTGGCTATGCGCGTTTTTCAGTGTGAGTAACGACTCTAACTCCACTGTCGTAAATTTTCCCGTCAAATCCAACAAGTGCTCCTTTAATCGGGGGTTGAACTCACCGGTTATCAGGTTAGTACCCTCATCGAGACTCAGAATGTTGAACAGGGAAATAGCGTCGCGGCGCTTCTTCCCATTCTTGAGCGAAGTGTTGATAATAGGCTGAGTCAAGCGCGTCTGAGCCGCAGCTAGTTCCGTGTACTGCTTGCCACCGGTGTTACCACCACGCGTAATGTCATTAAAATGGATGCGAAACGCCAGGGTGTCCTGCTTTTGGTGCAGGCAACCAAGAGCCAGGGCAAAAATACGAGCCTCTACATTATTGAGTGCCAGAGGCGAGCGCACAAAGGTGTTGCTCAAAAAGGCGACCTCGTGAAGCTTGGTTTGTAGTCCGTTTAGGGGTCCGTTCATGTGGTAAACCGGAAGATTGGCCGTTGATACCGGAAAAGATACGAGAGTCTTCCGGTATCAACGGCCAATCTTCCGGTTTGAACGGCCGATTTTCCGGTCCTCAACGGCCAATTTTCCGGTTTGAACGGCCGATTTTCCGGTCCTCAACGGCCAATTTTCCGGTTAAATCTCTACAAGATGTTAATAATCAGTATGTTATGAGACCCTAAAGATATAAAGAGTATTTAAAGAAGCTTCAAAAAATTTCAAAACAAGGCGAATCGAATTTTTTTCTTTTTTTAAAAGGCATTTAGAAGGTTAGTAATGAGCAGAACAACCCGAACAATGTGAGGAAGAAGCTACGCAAGGCGGGCGATTAATGTATATACATTAATCGCCCGCCTTGCGTAGCTTCTTCCTGAATTCTCTCCTTATATCTTTTCAATTATCCGGTCTCACTTACCGCGGCAAGAACTTAACATCTCCCCTTCTCAATACAATGTCACACAGACAAGTGGAGGCAGTTCACTCTTACTCGGGCAGTGACGCTAACCCTAAGTAGCCCATACCTGACTAATAACCCAGAAGTGCGGAACTACCTTACCCCGATGTAAGCCAAGCGGAGTGGCTTATAACAGTAGCTTATTACCCACATAACCCGGTGAGCGCGTATCGTAAACCAATCGAGTAATCAATGCAACTCTTACCTACAAAAGGCTGGGTTATTCCCCTCCCCTCCCCTACCCCGAGGTAACCAGGATTAACTACTTGGTGCGACGTTTTTGGCGGCGACTTAGCTCAGCTTCCTGCTTAGCCGCCAGAATGGCCTCCTGTTCTGGAGGCAGCGGCTCACGCGCTTGGGGTTTATCCTGTAAGTAGGCAGCCAGCGCACGTTCCAGTACCTCCTGCAGCGGCAGCCGAGCCATGTACGCATACGTAAACCACTCCCGGAACATGGCAGGCGGCAGGTTATTCGTAAACGGGATACGCAGCGGCTTTTCTTCCGCTATTTTATCTTCTATATGTATCATACTTACGATACTTTCGGTACGCATTGTACTGGCAGAAACATCCTGGCGCATTGACTGCGGAGAAACCTGTTCTCGCGCTACCGAAGGGTGCAGAATATCATCGTGGCTGGTTGCAGGCGAAACCAGGCGAACAGGGGGCATTTTCTTAGGCGGCATCAGATAGGTGGAGGCGGGTGAGAAATTCGTCCGTAAGCGCTCGGTAATCGGTAGCTCCGTTGGAGCTGGGTGCCCAGTCGTATATGGGCTGCTGACCTGCCTGCGATTCATCCAGCGCCACATTTTCCCGAATGGTCTGCTGCATCACCAGCTGACCCAGTACTGGGTCAGCTTCGAGCGCGCGGGCGTACTGATGGTGCAGTGCCTTGCGGTATGTGCGCGCATACTTCGTGAAAAAGATACCCCCGATGCGCAAGTTGGGGTTGAAGTTGCGACGAATGACCCCTACCATCTCCACTACTTTGGTCAGGCCCTCACTATTGAAGAAATTAGGCTGAAGGGGAATAAAAACCGCCTCACTGGCCACCATCGCCGACACAGCCAGCGTACCCAGGTAGGGCGAGGTATCGATGAGCACAAAATCAAACTGTGCAGGCAGGGAAGACGGCCCTACCGTGTGGGTCTGATCACCAGTTAATGCGGTAGCAAGGTCTTGAAGAATATTACGAAAAAACCAGCCGTAGTCCATTTCCTGCCCTAGCAGTTTTTCCTGCCTCGTAAGGTCTTCACCGGCCGTAACGCAGTACAGATTGGGAGCGGCAACGTTGAGTTGCGAGCGCAGACCACTGCCAGTAGCTAGAACTGCTGCCAATGACCCTGGTACAGCCGGTAGTTCCGCAATAGTAGAGCTGGCGTTACCCTGAGGGTCAGCATCCATAAGCAAGGTTTGGTAGCCAAGCTGCGCCAGCCGGTGGGCAATGGCAAGGGTAGAGGTGGTCTTACCCACGCCGCCCTTACGATTGGCAAACGTAATAATATGCATAGAAACTAGGGGAACTGTTGAGAAGCAAATGTAAGCGATACGTACCATATTTCTCATACTGTTGATAATGATGAAAAATATGATACGTATCAAAAATAATACAGTCATAATACTGGTCATGTACAGTATAACTTCGATTACTTATTGGCAAAATGCTTTGTAGAAACAAAGTGCCCCTTAACATAGGCTTTTGATAATCTAGATGTTGTTATCAAAAGAATAGGAAATATTATACGCGTTATACGTATTTTTAAAATCTAGCTTCCATACTTACCGTACGTTTTATGAGATAACCTACCAGCTCAAGTTCCCTAGCGTTGTTTTCCGTTCCTACTATTGTGCGACCCTTACTGGAGGAGGGTACTTACCTGACCCGGCGGTGGGAAGCCGAAGGTGGGGTTAACCTCTATCACGTGTCGAATGCGAGCTGCGGCTTCTTCATGGAAGTAGTCACCGATGAGGACCAGTAATACATCCTCGTGCTGCGTAGCTTTAGCCGTAGCGTTCCGCTGGAATATTACGCCCACTGCGTGCAACTGTCGGAAGCCTAACCCAGGGGGACGCCTCTCTCAGCGGTGGTCAGGTGCGTGGGGCAGTGGGCACTAATTAGGTAGTCGTCCCGGCCGCCGTCACCAAGGCGCGTAAGCGTGCGGTAAGCAGAGTGCTGCGCGTGTTGCCCTACCCATAGGGTAGGTAACCGTCGATGGCTTCAGGCAGCTCGGGATGGCGCAGCAGGTGCGTAAGCTCGGCCGCTAGGTACGGCCGGACCGTAGCCGAGGCGGCCACTACCTCCGTCGCCAACTCGGGCCGGTTATCGACCAGGTAGAGGATGTCTTCCAAATCGCTGCTGAGGCGAATATCGCGCTGGCCGCGGCTGCGAAAGGCGGCCAGCTTGGTGGCCAGGAAATATACGGCGGGCATAATCAGAATGGTCGTCTCGTCCGGTAGTGGAAAGGGAATAGCGTGCGCAAAGCCCTCGGGGTACCACGGATTGGAGAAGACCAGAATGTTGTCTTCGTTAAGCGGCATGATGTCCACCACGAGCCCGCCGACATTCCAGCGGCAGATGACATGACCTTGGCAGCTTGGTCGTGGACAAAGCCCAGGGCGCGCAGCTCTTCTTCCAGCGCGTAGTAGGCCATGCGGAGCACCACTTCGATAATGCAGTCCACGTCGTTAGTGAAGCGGGATTATGGGCCTTTGGCTACGGTCGTATACAGGCCGGCCGTGCTGCCGCCCACAAAGACCACCCGCGGGCGCAACGACCCCAGGGCGCGGGCCACGGCCTGCAAGGCAGGCAAGTTAAGTTGGTTAGACATGGACGGGGAGAATAAGCGCGCACAGCAGGTCGCCAGCGAGTTGGCGCTCGCGAGGGCGGCCCACACGCAAGGCGTCGGTCAAAGCTAGCAGCTCATAGAGCCGAGCATCGGCGCGGGCGGCGGCCGGCACTTTCGGGTAGAGCGGGGTGATGGCCGCGCCCCAATCCTCGCCCGCGGCATCGGGCCAGACGTAGATTTGCTCCGCCACTATCTGGTGGCAGAGCGGGGATGCGCTGTGGGCGGTGGGCGGTAGGCAGGCCCCGCGCCTGGGCGCCGGGCTGGGTGGGAAACACCACGGACAGGCCGTAGAGCAGAAACTCGGTCAGCGTGCGGCGGGCCACCCGGCGGCCGGTGCTATCCAGTAGGCGCGCGTAGTGGCAGCGCTTGAGGCTGAACGAGATTTCGGCGGGGCTCAGCAACAGGGTACTGGCCAGGTCCTTACTCTGCCACTCTGTCTCCTCCAGCAGCAGTATTTTAAGCAGGAGTACGACATCCTGAGGTCTCATTCCGTTATGGATGCGCTTATATAAGCTTCTACTACGCTTGCTTTAGCTGGCTTTGGTCCCGGTAAGCGGTTCCCAACCTTGGCTGGCCGCGTCGACATAGCTGATTTTGGTTGGGTCAAAGGTTTTCAGTGCCTAGGTAACCCACTGCTCATCGACCGTGTCCTGGTAGGCGAGCAGATGGACGGTGGCCGTTTGGCCTGGATTGAGGCGCAGTAGCCGGCCGATGCGCTGGGCCGCCTTGCGCTCGTTGCCGAAGGCGTGCCAGATGATGCCCACCCGCAGGTTAGGAATGCTGATGCCCTCCGAGAGTTGGGCCACGCAGGACAGCCGTTGAATCTCGCCCGTGTTGAGTAAGTCCAGGTTGGCTTGGCTACGCTTGTTCTTGGAATGGTAGGTGTGCTCGGATTGCTGTTCGGCCTGCTGCTGATTACAAGTGAAGAGCAAGACCTTCTCCGTCTGCTGGTCGGCCAGGTAGCGCATGTAGTGGCCGTTCCCGGGATAGTTCATCAGGGCCTGCATGCGCAGGATGCGCAGCGTCTCAATGGGCAACGGGTCCTGAGCGGCATTGGACAGGCGCTTACTCCAGTAGGAGTAGTTCTCGCGCTCGCTAGTGGTGAACTGGCTGCCGGACCTGGTGGTGAGTACGTAGTCCCGCACGGTGCGCAGCGGTAGGCGGTGTACGACCAGGCGGTAGTCATTAATCAGGCCGGCGAGTACCGCCTCGTCGGTGGTATATCGTTGACGCCAAGGTGCTACTCGCGATAAAGCATTTCGGCGATGATGACCGTGCGCGCCGCCGCCCCGGAGAGGCCTCGCTGGCGACCACCCATTCGGCCCCGGGTGCGGGCGAAGGCCAGCCCGGCGTGCGTACGCTCGCGAATCAGCGCGCGCTCAAACTCGGCTAGGGAGGTAAACAGGTTGAATACAAGTCGGCCCTAGGCCGAAGTCGTATTGATGGTATTGGTAAGCGAGACCAGCCCAAAGTATAAGTGGCGAAGCAAACTCACGTGTGCCGGCAAGAAGAAAACGGACTACTCAGCGCCGACACTTGGCCTATGGTGGGGTAGGGGAGGCATGTCCTAGTCCCTACTTAAATCCAAATAACTATAGGTACATCCGTAATGCGACTTGTGAGCGCAGATACCCAACATTACCCTTACTTTTCCGTTGGTTCCTAAGATTACTTTCTACCTTCTCGGTATAAACGACAACTGACCGACAGTGCCACCGGTTAGTCAAAAAATGGGTAATGGCCCCGTGGCTATCGCCGGATACGAAAGCCCCAGTCATGCAGCAGGGCGCACGCGAGGTAGCTTACGACAAAGCTGCCGATGACTATCTGAAAGAAGGTGAGCCAACTGAAGGTAGAAAACATGAGCGAAAGGGCTAATCTTCGTAGCGCCGTTTGGGTACGTTCTTGCTCAGAACAATGAACACCGCCAAGATAACACCCAGGCCCACTAGCCGCGGCCCCCAGGTCGGCCCAAATGGGCTGAGGAGATAAGCGGCGGCAATCAAGAAAAACAAAAGTTTATTCATGGCCAGGTGAAAGGGAAAAGCCGTTGGTACGGCTAATATAACGTGATAGGACTGTTACCGTTTAGTAACAAAATAGGGTTCAGCAAAGTGCTGCACCCTAATGCTGCCTGAAGCGACCTACTTCTTAAGCTTGCGGGCCTTGAGAATGTCGCTGTTGGTCACCACGAAGGATAATTGCCGGCCCCCGCCCTTCTCGAACATCTCCACTACCAAGTTTTTATCATCGGGAATGGTGAACTTGCGCAGGGCATATACCTGGTCGATGGCACCCGGGCCGGGGATGGTAGTCGAGCTGGCATTGTAGACAAATACCGGCGTCACCTCTGATTCCTGAATAGCCGTGCGCTTGGCCACTTTCTTATCGCGGATGTAGAATTTTACAAAATCCACATCGTAGTTGATGTTCGAACTGTTGGCCAGGTGCAGCGGGAAGAAAAATACATCGTCCTGCGTGTACATGCCTTGCAGGGCTAGGGTAATATCATCCTTCTTTTCCTGCACGTGTGGGCCCTTGCGCTTGTCGAGCACTAGGCGCGAGTACTCTTCAAGGTCGCTTTGCGTCACGCCCATGTTGCTCAGATGGGCCAGGGGCACGACGGCCGAGGAGCTAGAAACGTCGGTCGAGGCTAAGTTATAGTTCAGCACCCGAGGATTAGCATCGTAGTTGACCAAGAACGAATAGAGCCGCCCATCGGTGGTAACTACCGTCATGTTGGTTTCCGGAAAGCCCTGCTGACTAGCCTTCACCTTCACAATGTTTTCGGCCCCACGGGCTTTATCGGCAATGATGCCCCCGTTGCCCAGGTCCACATACGATACAGCGTAAGGAAAAATGAGGTGGGTAGTTTTCTGAAAGCCCACCGTCATGCGGTAGGAGCCGATGTAGTTCTGCTCTTGCATCGAGAGAATCTTCTGCGTCGACGCGGGCGCAGCAACCGGCAAATAGGTAGCAGGACCGACGTGGGCCGCCGCCCCAGGGATGACGCTGGCAATCTGCCCTGAGGCGGTGGTAGTGCGGTGGCGCCGGTGGGTTGACTTCTGGGCCGAGGCCGTAAGGGTGAGGGTGGCTAGGCCGATAGTTGCGAGGAACGAGAGCGTTTTCATGAGGCTTTACGACTTGAGGAGCAGTTGATAATTGGCTTTGAGATGAATCTTCACCGTCTTGATTTTGCGACCAGTCAGCGCCTTGCCGGTCTGAATAGCGATACCAGCTGCTTGCGCACCCAGGCTAGGCGACATGGTGAGTAGGTCAGCGCTGCTCACGCCCTGAGCCGCCCCCTGCTTGAGGGCGTCGCGGTCCACGGAGCCGGGAATGTTGAGCCCTTCGTTGCCATCGATATCGAAAGCCTTCAGGCTTACAGCCAGTAGGTTGCCTTGATACTGCACCGATGTGGCCGCGATGGTGAGGCGGTTGCCGGCCATGCTGCACGTGCCGTAGAGGAAGCTGTTGCGCGGAATCAAATGCCCTTCGAGTTGCACATCTTGCAGCAGGCGCAGTTTCACCGTCGAGCCCGCTTCTACTACCTGGTCGCTATGAATCACGGCCGGTACCGAATTGACGTTGCCTGTGGTGTTCGACTCCCCGACCGTGTGAAAACCGTTGGTTTGGGGCGCGGTCTGCGTGCGCAGCGAGCTCACCACCGAGGGCCGCACCTGGGTAATGACAGTCATCTTTTTAGCGGTGGCCGCCGACGTGGCCACCGGAGCCGCCGCCGCTGACGTGGCCGGCGAGTTCATGGCCAGTAGCCGTTGCTGATACTGATTCTTCAGCTCATCAAGCTCCTTGAGCGACGCATCCATTCGTGTGTCGTGCGCTGGTGCAGCAGCGACCGCCGTCGAGTTGGTGCGCGCGGAGCTGGCCACCGGTGCCGTCGCGGGCGTAGCGCCCTGCTGGGTGCTGGTTTGCTCCTGCAGGCGCTGCATCCGGGTTTGCATGGCCACCACATTCGGGTCCGCATTGGGGTCGTACTTCTGGCCCGGCTGGCCTGGCTGCACGGCGTAGTTGACGCCGGCTGGCTGGCTGCCAGCTGCTGGAGCACCGGGCGTACCTAGTGCAGCGCCGGCCGCCGTGGTGATGGGCGGCGCGAAGGCTAGGTTATTGTGCCGGTTGCTATCCTGAGGGGCAGCCGCGGCCTGCATTTTATTCTCAAACAGGGTGGTTTTACCAGCTGAGGGCAGCGATAGGTTGAGGCCACTCGCACCAGGTGCGTTGCTGGCCGCCGTGGCCGCCGCGACTCCCTTGCCACCACCGCCCACCGCGAATAGAGCAGTCAGGCAGAATACGATTGGTAAGGGGGCAAACAGCATCATTTGACGCTTTTTTAGAAACTCTTGCGTGTGCTTGGGCGTGCTCATGGAGTCTTGGTTTAAGAAGGCTAGAGGCGGGCTTCAGTTCGGAGGTCGTTATTCTGAATCACGCGCCAGCGCTCCATCAGGAAGCCGTGCGGGTTGTTGGTCGAGCGCGAGACGTCGCGCAGGTAGCACTCGGATACCAGGGCCCGGGTAGTTACGTTGGTAGCCCGAATAATCTGCTCAGTGGCATAGCACTTTGCGTAATAGGGGTAGGTCGAGGGGTTGATTATCACGCTGTCCACCGTGATATGCTGGCTGATGTTGGCCTGAATCAGGTTGTTGTAGTAGCCACTCTCTTTGAAGTTGTCGTACTCTCGCTTCGCGCTCTCATCAGCCAGAAAGAGGGACTGCGTAACGTTGTGCTCGATGGCTTTCGAGTCGGGGTCGAGGGTGAAAAAGAACTCGTGGAAGCGCTTCACGTGGTCTTGCGCCTCGACCGGGCGGTTATCCTTCACATTGTGCGAGGTGGCCGCCATGAGTTGGCCTTGGTCGAGTAGGTAGATGTGGTCCTGGGCCATGCGGGCAGTACGCTGGGAGGCGTACACGGCGTAGCCAGCTATCGAGGCGCACAGCACCATAAAAAGCAGGGCCAGCGTTTTCGTCTGCTGGTAGGCGGAATCAATGTTTTTGAGGGAGCGAAACATGGAATAGGAGCTTTAGAGTGAGAAGCTTAAGCTGCTTTGTTGGTATTCTGGAAACCATTGCTACCCTGGCCACCGCCCGACTGCTGGTTGCCCTGGCCACCGCCGCCGAAAAAGGACTTGCCAGCCGCCATGGCCCGGCCCACTACCTGGCCACCAGCCGCGCCAGCAGCGCCGGCCGCCATGCTCGCAGCGCCGGTTGCGTTGGTAGTGGCAAAGCGGGTGATGTTGGTCAGGCCGCTAGCTGATACAATCCAGCTCGATACCGAGGGCACCGTGAAGTAGCCAGCAATGGCAATTACCAGGAAAATCATGTAGCCGTAATCGGCCTTCTCCAAGTCGCTGCCATTCTGTTGAAGGTGAGCGATATCGAGGTTGAGCATCATGACCTGAATCTTGGCGATGATGGCCCCGAAGATGTTGGCCACTGGCAGCCACAGGAACACGTTGATGTAGCGTGAAAACCAGTTGGTCAGCGTGCCCTCGAAGCCGGGCCAGATGGCAAAGCCGAAGCTGATAGGCCCAATGATGCTCAGGATGATAAGAAAGAAGGTGCGAATGGTGTTAATGACCAGCGAGGCCGAGTCATGGGCCAGTTCCAGGGCATTGCGCATCCATTCCCGAAAGTCCTTCTTCACACCATAGCTCAGGCGGTCAAAGTAGAGCGCCGCCTTCCCGCCGAAGTCGAGTACATCCTTGTTTTCCAATTCCTTTTCAAACGCATCATCATCCTCGTAGGGGGCGTTCTCGGGGCGTGCCTTCAGCAGCGCCTCTTTGCGCGCCTCCAACTGGATAATGTCTTGATTCTGGACTAGCACGATAGAGGACGTGGCCGCCGAGAGGCCGCCCAGCACGCCGTTCAGGATGCCCAGCATCGAGGGGAACAGCGAAATAGCTAGCCCGATGGCAAAGGGGCGCAGCAGCGGAAATACATCGATGGGCGAGTTTTCAGCCTGGTGGCGCCACACCTTGCCGGCGATGAAAATCAGCGCCCCCAGCCCACCCAGAGCGCGGCCTACGTTGATGAGGTCGCCACACAGGGGCAGCATTTCATTGTAGAGGTTGTCGAGCAAGTCATTGAGCGACTTGACCGGAATCGACACTTGGAGTAAAAAAGTAAATAGCGTCATAGCGATTACAGCCCGTAGAGCTTTTTGAGGGTTTGGGCATCCTGGGCCGCCTGCGTTTGCTGCGTGGCGATGGTCTGGTTGCGCTTGGTGAAGTAGGCAACGAGCTGATACTGATGCGTTACCTTGTCGGAAATCTTGTTGATGAACTTCAGTCGCTGGGCATCCGTCATCTTGGCGCTGCCCGGCGTGAGGATGGTAGTCAAGTCATCGAGCAGGCCCACGTTCTCGGCTAGCAGCGTCTTGTAGCCCTTGACCATGCCCTGAAACTGGGTAGGCGTCAGGAAGGGGTTGGCGCGTAGCTGGGCGATATTCTGCGTATAAAGGCTCATCGTCCGGTTCTGATAGCTCCAGATGCTTTTCACCTGCTGGTAATTGGCCACCACCGAGTTGATTTTGAGCAGGCTGGTGTACCATTCGTCGTGCATCTGCACCGTCTGGTCCTCCAGGCTTTTAATGATAGCCTGCGTGTCGTTGCCCTTTTTTACCACCGTGTTGCCCAAGTCTTTGAGCACCGTTAGGATGCCCTGGTGTCCGGCCTGCTTGGTGGCCTGGCCCTCGGCAATCGGCGCCGATATCACGAACTGAGCGCGGGCGGGGCGGGCGGCTAGCCCAAGGCTAGCCAGCACCGCGAGGGTGAGGAGCTTTCTCATCCTACAACCCGTAGAGTTTCTTCAGCGTCACGGCATCCTTAGAGGCTTGGCCCTGCTGAGTGGAAATTGCCATGTTGCGCCGGGTGAAGTAGTTCACGAGGTCGTATTGATGCGTCACCTTGTCGTCGAGCACATCAATCAGCTCCATCCGCTCGGCATCGGTCATTTTCGATTTGGCCGGCGAAACGATAGCCGACAAGTCATCGAGGTAGGTGCCCGATTCCTGAATCAGCAGTGTGTAGCCCCGGATGACGCCAGCCACCTGAGCGGGGCTCAGGTTGGGGTCGGCCTTAAACTTGCCGATGTAATTCGAGTAGATGGTGATGATGGCCGTCTGGCGCTCGAAAATGTGCTGCACGCGCCGGTAGGTCTTAATCGTGTTGCTGATGGCCAGCAGCCCATCATACCAGTCCCGAGCCAGGAGCATGTTTTTCTCGGTAAAGCCCTTGGTCAGCACTTGCTCGACCACGCCATCGTTGGCTAGGTCGTTTGCTTTGGTGTTGAGTGCCTTCAATGTGGCCTGTAAACCAGTCTGAATGAAGTTAGTACCTTCCAAAACGGGGGCCGAAACCACCGCCTGAGCGTGTGCAGCTGGTGCGCCAAAGAGGCAAAGCGCCGCCAGGCACAGCGTAAGCTGTGTTTTTTTCATCGCCTTAAATGGGGTTAGTGAGACTCAGGCGGGGCTATTTGTGGCCCCACATCTTGATGTTGTATTCGTCCGACTTTTGTTGCCGGGTTTTCAAGTCGATAGTGCTAGCCGTGCGCCGGGTGAAGTACCTCACTAGCTCCAGCTGGTGATTCTCCTTCTTGGCCAGCTCGCCTACGAACGTGCGCTGCTCGGCCTCACTCATGGTGGTTTTGTTGCTAGCCAGGTTCGTGAGCTGGGCCACATTGCCCGTACTCTCATCAACCAACTTTTGGTAGCCTGACCGGATGCCCTGACCCTGGGCCGGCGTCAGAATGGGGTCACTGACTAGCTTCGCTTCGTTGGTGGCCACTTCCTGCAGGATGGAGGCATGCGCCTTGTACACCGCTTCCGCGCCCGGGTCAAGTTTAATGATGTTGGGCACCTCACTGCTCTGGTACCAAGTGTGCACCGGGTCGAGGGCGCCAGCTTGGGCGGGGGCCTGCACCAGCACTTGCTTGATGCTGGCCACTACCCGGGCCTCGGTTTCGTCGGCCATCTTTTTCGAGGCGGCATCTTGGCCGCAGCTGGTGCCGAGGGTAGCCAGGCCGGCGAGGAGGAGGAGAGTGCTTGCTTTCATGATTCGGGTGGAAATTGAATTAGGCGGCTTTTGCGGCAGCTGCGTGCTGCTCGCGTAGTTCTTGGGCAAACGACTTGATGGCCGCCGGTAGCGACATGCCCCCCTCCGTTACCTTTTTGAAGAGGTGGGTCTTTTCTTTCTGGTTGGTGGTGTAGGTGGCGTATTCTTCCAACGAAGCCTCAACCCCGTACACCTTCGATTCCTTGCCTCCGAGGCCAATCCAGACCTCTTTGTATTTGGGGCCACGGCGGTTGTCGAGGTTGATAGAGAGAACTTGCGCCTTCTCTTTATCGCTCAGACCCATCATCTTCTGAATTTCATCAAACCGCTTGATAAATTTGTTCATGTCGAGCAGAACCCGGCAATCGGAGTTGTTGATGATGGTATCCTTGACGATGGTATTACCAATGATATCATCAATT
>Ga0160429_1000398_pt1 | contig 43425 bp, 32 predicted proteins | sample SolpanmetagenomR_FD_108199 | JGI IMG/M metagenome (GOLD analysis project Ga0160429, IMG submission 108199) | Solar panel surface microbial communities from Lawrence Berkeley National Laboratory, California, USA - R | ecosystem: Engineered > Built environment > Solar panel > Unclassified ... | reverse complement strand
TGTGGTGACGACCCTCGTGGGTCCCGGCGTAGCGGCCTCGACCCAGGTACCAACCTTTACCGTCATGGCCAGCAACAAGGGGTTGGTGCCCGCCCTCAACGTGGTGCAGACGGTGAGCATAGGGGCCGGCTTCTTGCCCGCCAACGTGACGGCGAGCGGCGGTGGCGTGTACGACCCGGCTACCGGTGTCATCACCTGGCCCGCCATTACGTTGGCACCAAGCGAGATAAAAACGTATACCTATAGCTACTTGGCTCCGGCCTTACTCTCAACGGACGCCAGCAATCCGCGCACTATCGTGAGCCGAGCCACCGTAACCAGTAGCACGTTCGACACCAACGGCACTAATAATTCGGTGGCAATTCCGACTGAAATCAAGTGGAATTCCGACGTCAGCGTGGCGGTGGCGGGTCCCACTTCGGCCGTGCTCGGCAACACTGTTACCTTCACCGTGGCTACGACCAACAACGGGCCCGCCCCAGCGACCAACGTAGCGACGTCCGTTCGCATTGCCACCGGCTTGTCTGGGGTAGTGGCCAGCGGTGGTGGTATTTATGATACCAACACGGGCATTGTCACCTTCCCCCCCATTGCTAGCCAGGCTGCCGGCGTAACCGGAGCCGTGACGAATACCATCACGCTGATAGTGCCCGACCGACCCATCATCGGGGTGTCGGCAGTGGTCAACAGCACGGCCAATGACAACAACCTGACCAACAACGCGGCCACCCTGATTATTCCGGTATCGCCCCGTACCAGCACCCTAGTTGACTTGCAAACGACTATTACCTCTAACCTGACTTCTCAGCAGGCCGGCCAGCCTATCACCCTCACTGTTACAGCTTTAAATTCGGGGAGTGTTGCTTCCAACCTGCGCGAACGCGTAGCACTCCCATCTGGGCTGTCTGGGGTAGTAGTGTCGGATGATGGTAGCTATGATGCCGAGAGTGGCACAGTCACCTTCCCGGTCAGCAGCGGCCAAGCGGCGGGCACCTCGCGCACCTACACCATTACGGTGAGCAACCCCGGCAACGACCCGCTGGTAGCCACGGCTAGCATCGATGGCAACTTCTCGGACCCCACGCCGACCAACAACACGCAAACGGTGAGCATTACTATCGTGCCCGTGGCCGATGTGGCTACCCGCCTCAGTGGGCCGACCACGCTGCTGCCCAATGCAACGGCTACCTATCAGGTGGTGACCGTCAACAACGGACCCTCGCCGGCTAATACCGTGACCCAGAAGGTGCAGTTGCCTACCGGTCTCAGTGGGGTAGTGGTATCGGGCGGCGGCAGCTACGACCCCAGCTCGGGCGTCGTTACCTTTCCCACCATCGCCACGCAGGCGGTAGGGTTTGCTGGGGAAGTGACGAATACCATTAGCTTCCTGTTTCCGACTACGGCCACCACAGTGCTAGGCACTGTAACCAGCAATACGTCGGAAAATGGCACGACGGCTAACAATACGTCGTCGCTGACCACCGCCCAGACCAACCGCCTGCCGCTAGCCACTACGCTCATCAACCGCCTGCAAACGCCCATGGGGAACACGTCGGCGCCGCTTGGTCTCTTAGCCCTGGCGGGCTACGACGCCGACGGCTCGGTGCCTTCCTTCACTATCAGCACGCTGCCGGCCCCCGCCACTGGGGTGCTGTTGCTGCGGGGCAGCGCCGTGCAGCCTGGTCAGGTCATCCCCATCGCCGACGCCGCTAACCTCACTTTCGACCCGGCCGCCAGTTTTGTGGGCAACGCTTTCTTTACCTACATAGCCACCGACAACCTGGGTGCTACCTCCGTAGTACCCGCTCTCTACACCATCGCCGTGGGCCAAGACAATACGTCGGTGTATACGTCTACGCCGCTGAAGGGCGGCACTATCTCTTATCAGGATGGCGACGTGATTGCCAGTGTGTTCGATGCCAACGGTGGCACCTACGACGCGACGGCTGCCGTGGCCGACAACGGTGTGCGGAACGCGAGCGCCGCAATTGATGCCCTACCCCCCGGGGTGCAGCTAGACCCCGCCACCGGGCTGCTCTTCGTCTACGACCGCACGCTGCTAGTGGCCGGCACATACTCCGCCCGCATCACGACGGTAGATGCCAACGGGGGCGTGACTACCCAGGACGTGCCGCTACGAATCGGCGCCGACCCCCTACCGGTGAAGCTAACGCGCTTCGATGCCACAGCTGTGGGCCTGGATGGCAACTTGAGCTGGGCTACGGCCCAGGAGCAGGGCAATGCTGGGTTTCAGCTAGAGCGCTCCTTCGATGGTACTTCGTTTGAGCCCCTAGCCTTTGTGGCAGGTGCTGGCAACAGCAACAGCACGCAAACCTACTCCTACGTAGATGCCGGGGTAGGGAGGCAGCACGCTGGCCCAGTATATTACCGCCTGCAGCAGCGTGATGTAACTGGCCAAACCAGCTACAGCCCTGTGCGCACCGTGGCTTTTGCCCAGGTGAGCACGGCTCCTAAGGCGGCACTTTATCCTAACCCCGCTGCAGAGCAAACCACGCTAGACCTAACGGCCTTGCCAGCTGCCACGTATCAGGTAGCCGTGGTTGACATGAGCGGTCGCGTCCTGCATACACACCAGATAGCCGGTGGACAGGCCCACGTTCTGACCGTCAGCAACCTCCCCAGCGGTTCTTACTTAGTTGTTGTTTCCAATGACCAGCTAAGACTCACACTGCGTCTACTCAAACAGTAGTCAAAGGCCTGGTGAGCTTGTGAGCAGCATTTTGTCATATAGTAGCCATTGATTTTGAGGCAGTTGGCTGGTTGGGCATCTTTAGGCTACGGTGCTCAGCCAGCCAACTAATCGTTTAATGCTCCTACGTTGAGTGAATGGTTGTTGCTGGACTACGCTATTGTTTTTATACACAAGACCCTTCCCGGGCTAATTGCTATCCGGCTGCCTGTGCTGCGGGCATCCTTCTAATTCCAGCCCACGTTTAGGCTGACTAGTCCAGATAGGGGAGTAAGTAAAGTGGGATGCCACGTCGGCTGGTGTGATAAGGACCGGGAAGGTTTACTCATCAGATTCGAGCAGCCGGTGGAGGCTCTGCTTTCGCTCGGTTTAGCTAGGTAGCGATGAATAGCAGCGGAGCCTGAAGTGACAGCCCGCAGCCCTAAAACAAGCCCTACTATAGAAAACGGAACTACTTAGCTTCGTTATTCTTAGCCTTCGTACTATTTTTAGATTAAGTAGACCTTTCTCCTTGCGGTTGTGCTTAACTGGTGCCGACCTTTGTGGTACATTCTACCCTTTTTTCTGCACTTTTATGGAGACTTCCTCCAATCCTCGGTTTAGTCCGGCGGCGCAAACCCCGGCGCAACGGGCATGGGTCGTGACCCAGATGCACCAAGCTATTCCCAGCCTAAAAAAGCAACTCACGGCGCCAGCCCAGGCATTGTATGCCCGCTACATAGCCGGCGAGCTGAGCTGGCAGCAAATGCGCCAGGCTATGGAGGCAGGGGCCAGTTCGTAACTAGCCAGGATAGCGGCCTTCGGCGGTAGTCAGGTCGTCAGCTGGTGTCAGAAGTGGGCTAGCATAGGCGCTCAGCAGCAAGATAGGGAGATGACTTAGGTAGAGAGACGAGTTCCGCGGGGCTCGTAGTAGGCACTCATAGCCCGAGATACTGGGCGGCATTGACTCGCTTGTGCAGGCCTTACAGGCCGGTTGCGGCACGAACCTAGTAGGGAAAAGGCCAGCGGCACCCGGGCTGGTCACCACCACCAGTTTAGTAAAGAAGCCGGGCGTTCCCTGGCTTTGGCGGATGTTAAGCTGAAAAGAGGAGAGCTATTTTGTTCTCATGGCTTGTCTTGACAGACAGCTAATCCGTACCCTTATCTATGAGACAGCTAAAAATCAGCAAGCAGATCACTAACCGCGAAAGCCAGTCGCTGGACAAGTACCTGCAAGAGATTGGCAAAGTGAGCCTGGTGACGATTGACGAGGAAGTAGACCTGGCCCAGCGCATTCGCGAGGGCGACCAGATGGCCCTGGAAAAGCTGACCAAAGCCAACCTGCGCTTTGTAGTCTCGGTGTCCAAGCAGTACCAGAACCAGGGCCTGACGCTGGGCGACCTCATCAACGAGGGCAACCTGGGCTTGATTAAAGCCGCCAAGCGCTTTGATGAAACCAAGGGTTTCAAGTTCATTTCGTACGCCGTGTGGTGGATTCGCCAGAGCATCCTGCAAGCCCTGGCTGAGCAGAGCCGCATCGTGCGCCTGCCGCTGAACCGGGTAGGGTCGCTCAATAAAATCAACCGCTCGTTTGCCGAGTTAGAGCAGCAGTTTGAGCGCGAGCCCTCGCCTGATGAGATTGCGGAGCTACTGGAGTTGACCACTTCTGAAGTAGTGGACACGCTCAAGGTCTCGGGGCGGCACGTTTCGATGGATGCGCCTTTTGCGAATGGCGAGGAAAACGGCTTGCTCGATGTGCTGCAAGACGAGGGGCAGCAGACGCCGGATGCGGGCTTGCTGTACGACTCGCTACGGCGGGAGGTGCAGCGGGCGCTCTCGACGCTGACTCGGCGCGAGGCCGATGTGCTGACGCTGCATTTCGGGCTCAATGGTCACGCGGCGCAAACACTGGAGGAAGTCGGGGAGCAATTTAGCTTGACTCGCGAGCGGGTGCGACAGATAAAGGAGAAGGCCATTCGCCGTCTCAAGCACACCTCGCGTTCGCGGGCGCTGAAATCGTACCTAGGCTAGTCCCTTTAGCAGCTTTCCGTTGAGAAGACTAGTCCAAGCGGGAGCCTGCTAACGCAAGCAAAGGGCAAGCAGGTACGACTTACCAAATTATTGCCTAAGAAAGTATAGCCGCCTGGCTTCAGTCAGGGAGTGCTAAGCAAAGCGGATCGCTCCTTTGGCTGGGGTGATAAGGACTGATAAGCTTCTTTTATCAGCATTAAGTTTGGCAACCCGACGCCGCGTATCACTTAGGTACGGTAAGGGTTAAAAATCGTACAGGAGGTGACTTCTTCTTCGACCGAGAGCATTACCACTTGCTGATAAGTAGTCGGAACCATCGGTATGATAGCCACCTAGAACGCCCCGCAATCGTTTCCCTGCTAGGTAGGCTAGTCAAGAGGCGATTACGGGACGCTTTTACATGTGGCAAGCGTCGATTGGTCGTGCTAGCTAGCCGTCGCTGGCTCGTCGGTTAGGGGCTGCCCTTCGGTAGCGGCTACGTCAGCCAGCGTCAGTTCGGTGCTAAAGTCTTCTTTAGGCATGCGTACCTTTTTCATCTTCACCAACCAGTCTCCCTCTTCCTGCCGATATCCGAGCGGCAAGAGCACGGTGCTGCGGTAGCCACTGCCCCTCAGCTTTAACAAGTCATCTAACTGAGTGGAGTTGAAGCCTTCGATGGGGGTGGCATCTACCCGCTGTTCGGCGGCCGCCGCGATGGCCATGGCAAAGGCGATGTAGCTCTGCTTGGCCGCATGGTGGGCTTGCCACTCAGTGCCTAGCGGCTCGTACATGGCCAGAATCGTTTGCTTGTAGTCCGCCATGGTCTCGTGCGGCAAGCCCCGCTCGTCCATTGTATGATTAAAGACGCGCGTAATACGCGCCTCGCTGTAGCCATCCCAGGCCGCAAAGACCAGCAGGTGCGAGCAGTCCGTAATCTGGCTTTGATTGAAGGCCATTTCTTTGACTTTCGCGAGCAAGGCCGGGTCGGAGATAACAATGATTTTGTAGGGCTGCAGCCCCGACGAGGAGGGGGCCAGCCGGGCCGCTTCCAGAATGTAGGCTAGTTTATCGGCGGGGATGCGCTCCCCATTCATCTTCTTGGTGGCGTAGCGCCATGTAAGGTCTTCAAGTAATGACATGTTGGTGAGTGTTTTATGGAATAATTCCTCAGCAAAGGTACTGGCCCTTGCTGGCAAGTAGTATCTTAGGGACAAAAAGTAACTGGGACATTTGCGTCCCTCTAGTGACCACTAGGTAACTACTTACACAATGGAAAAAGCTTCGGTAGACCATCCCACCAGCGCTGCCTGCGCCCTGCGCATGCGTGCCATTGATGACACGCTCGATATCTTGAGCGGCAAGTGGAAACTCGCCATCATTGCCCGCTTGTGTAACCACCCGATGCGCTACTCGGCCTTGCTACGAGACGTGACCGGCATCTCGGGCAAAGTGCTGAGCCGCGAGCTGCAGGACCTGGAAGCGAACGGGCTGATTGTGCGACACGTCACGACGAGCAAACCGCTGACGGTCACTTATAGCATTTCCGACACCGGCCGCTCGTTATCGTCCTTGACCAATAGCCTGGCAGACTGGGGGATGGCTCATCGCGCCCGTATAATGCAAACAGGGAGCTGAGCCCTTTGCGCCCAAGGGTATCAGCCCATTTTGCCCCGTGCGTGCCGGGCTAGGTAGGGTACCGGTTGCCCTATAAGCCCTAGATTAGACTTAGTAACCCGAGGTAGGGAAGCAGCTACATTTAACTCGGGCTAGTCGCTCCAGCAGCTTAAGCTAACGGGGCCAGGTGGCGTTTATACACCTGAAAACTCCCTCCACGTGCTTCTACCGTGAAGGTGACGCTGGACTTCCCGCAAGATGAATTACTTTATTACTTTGGAATAAGTAGTGCTAAGTAAAGGGGCTGGTTATCTAGCTAACCGCCATTTTTCTGCGCCAACCACTCCTTGTATAGACAGCTCCCTCCAACTCGTCTTATAAGCCCAGCTTCTGGGCGGCATTATGCTGGCGGATGTTATCGAGACGAGTGTAGCGGCGAATCATCTCGCTGGTCTTGTGCTTGGTCTGGTTCATCACTTCGGAGTCGTCCGCGCCGGCTAGTTTGGCCACCGTGACAAAGGAAGCGCGTAGGGAGTGGGCCGAATAGGTAGGCCCGAGGTAGCGCTGCACAATCAAGTTGAGGTGCTTGTCCGTCAGCCGCCGCGCGGTGAGTCGTTCGCCCTTGCGAAAGGACACGAATACTGGTCCCGTGGTGCGGTCCAACCGTTGCACCCAGCTTTGTAGCGTGCGGATGGGGCAGAGCTTGAAATCCGGGGAGTAGAAGATGGCCTTCTCCTCGGGCGCCCCCAACTGGTTAGTTTTGCTCTTGGCCAAGTTGACAATCAAGCCTTCCTCCGAAAACGCCAAATCTTCCACGTTCAGCGCCGTCAGCTCGGAGCGGCGGAAGGCGCCCGTAAAGCCTAACAAGAGAATCACCCGGTCGCGCAGGCCAGCTAGCGTTTGGCCGTCGATGCTTTTCACCGTGCGTTTGAAGGTAGCTAGTGTAAACGCTGGCGCCTGCTTTTGCCGCACGCCCTTGAGCCGGGCAATGCCTTCCAGCAGGACTTTGAATTTTTTGTCGTCCGTGGGTGAGTCCACGCCGCGCAGGGCGTGGGCTTTGGAGATGGCCGCGCAGTGGCGCTGGATAGTGGACACCTTCTTACCAGTTTCAGCTAGGTGCGTGACGAAGCTCGCGAGCGTTGCAACCGTTGCCGGCAGCGGGTCGAACTCGTGTTCGGTGCACCAGAGCCCAAAGCGTTTCAAATCCCCGGCGTACGCCTTGGCCGTATTAGCCGCACCGCTCAGCCCGGCCTCGACATACCGACTCGTGTGTTCGGCCAGATGCGCCAGCGTGGCCGAAGAGTTCGCTGGCATGGCAAGCGCAGCCCCGTTTTCCATGCGACCTATATATAAAGGAGTAAAACGTGATTTTAGCGTCTCAAAAGTGAAGGTAGTGATAAGGTCCGATAACTAAGAATTATCGGACCTTATTGCTCTTGAGGTGAAACATCAGCTTTAGACCGTGTTCTCTCTTGGAACTGGATAAACCCTTAGTGCAGCAGGTAAGCCCCACCCGCCACTATCACGCCAAGCAACACCGCCAACATAATGAGCCGGCGCCGACGCCGTTGCTGAGAACGCCGCGAGCGGGGTTGAAGCATCAGGTGGGGCAACGAGGACATACCGAAAGCTAGGCAGTATATAGCTTATTGGCAAGCTTACCCTCAACAACTAGTAGGAGTTTTGAGAAGCAATTGGCCCAGCCTCAAACTCTTATAAGAAGTAGCTAATTGTTTTCTCTATGCCACTGTGCGTAGGCGGAAACGGTAGCGCTAATTGCGCTAAAATTACTTTAGGTAGCAGATTATATAAGATTGATAAACAGATATTTGGCAAGTGTTAAACGTACGTTTAACTTTTGTGACAAACTAGTATTTAACGCTAGTTTTGTACCAATGACCACCTTTGTCGCCTATTTCCGGGTGAGTACCGCCCGCCAAGGCCAGTCTGGCCTCGGCCTCGAAGCTCAGCAAGCCGCCGTGCAAAACTTCCTGCGCGGCGACGCGCAACTGGTGGCCACCTTTCTCGAAATTGAGAGTGGCAAAAAAAACGAGCGGCCCCAACTGGTCGCGGCGATTGCGCAGGCTCGGCAGGAGGGAGCGGTGTTGCTTGTGGCGAAGTTGGACCGGCTTGCGCGCAATGTCGCTTTCCTAGCGACGCTCATGGAAAGTCGCGTGCGCTTCCAGGCTGTCGACTTGCCAGCTGCCGATGAGTTTACCCTCCACATCATGGCGGCCGTGGCCCAGAAAGAGACGTCGGCGATTTCTACTCGCACTAGCGATGCACTAGCGGCGAAGAAGGCGCGGGGTGCGCAGCTCGGCACTCCGGCTAATTTAACCCAAGCCGCTCGCGAGAAATCCTGGGCAGCGATGACCCAGAATGCACAAGCGAATCTAAATAATCGGCAGGCAGCTCAGTTGGCTACCCTGTTGCGGGACACGGGAGCAACGCTACGAGCCATTGCCGAGCAACTCAACCAGTCTGGCTATCGCACCCGGCACGGGAAAGCATTTCATCCCATGGGAGTGCAACGTCTACTGCCCAAACCGACACAGTAAGCTGTTTACGTGTAGCAAGGCCCCGTTCAAAAGATGTAAAAGCCACAGTTACCAAGACAGGGCTGCCACGCTAGTAGTCTGGGAGCCAGTAATTCCTACTAGGTGCCCGTTTACAAAATATTAGCTCCCCCTGAGACGCTTTGCAGAGGGATGTTTCTAAAATGACTATAGCCCAGCTTTTGCGAACTACTCCTTATAATAAGGTTACTTCGACTACCCACTACGTTCCCTAATATCGCTTGAGCACTACTCGCCAAGACGAGTTTGATTTCAGACTCGAAGCTCGATAAGTTGTCGTGAGGTATGCAGTAGTGAGAAGATACTTTTCTCTACTGCCAACTAGCTCACCCAAGTGGGAAGCATACAGCTGAACTCTGTCCCGCTAGGCTATGTTTTCATCTCCGATCCTGACTCACAACGTTTCAGGATGCACCTGAAACACTATGAGTTCATCCTTTTCTAAACGCAACGGCTATCGGGCCGAGGAGCAAGAAATCACCATTCATGAGGATGCTCCGCAGGAACTGCGGGAGTTTATTGTATCCTCGGCTCTGGCCACCGGCCTCGAAGCTAAACAAGTACGGGGGGCCATCTGCCACGTGCTACGTAAAGTAGCGGATGCTGGCAACTGGAGCACTCAGCCAGTCACTACCGAAGCACTCGAACTGCTCTCAGCCTGCCCCTGGTATAAGGTCTATGATGTAGTAGAACAGCTTTACCGCATCTTAGATGAAAAGGAAGAATTTGCCGAGGAGGTGAATGACTTTTTTGTCAGTAATGGGATTGGCTATAAGCTGGTGAATGGACAAGTCGTTTTCAGAGGAGCAGAAAGTTTTGAGCAAGTACTCCGTGAAACAACCAAAGTGTTGGCGGGGGCTGAGCTTACAACTGCCACCACCGAAATTAAGCAGGCTATCGCTGACCTATCCCGCCGCCCTGCTGACATCACCGGGGCTATTCAGCACGCGCTGGCCTGCTTAGAGTGCGTGGCCCGTGAGGCTTCTGGCAACCCCAAGGATACGCTTGGAACGCTAATAAAGAAAAGCCCGGGTATCGTACCGAGCCCGCTTGATATCGCAATTGATAAGATTTGGGGATTTTCCTCGGAGCAAGGTCGGCATCTGCGTGAAGGCCGTGACCCTGCGTTTGAGGAAGCAGAACTGCTTGTTGGGTTAGCAGCTTCCATTTCGACTTATTTGGCTCGAAAGCTAGGCTAAACACGTTGTCCGCCTACGATTCGCTTATTTCTAACTTGTCCAAAAAGCCTCGCCAGTTAACTGGCGAGGCTTTTTTATCAGCGGCTCGGCTTCGCGAGAATAATAGGAAGTAAAAATGCATAAAGACTATACTTTGCGTGCAAAGCAAATTAAAAAACGATTTTGTATTTTTTAGAAACGTTTATTATGTTTTTAGAAACGTTTCCATTACATTTGAGTACGTTAAAAGCAAAGATGTTCACAGAAATCATAAAAATCATTGAAGGCGGTCTTAACAAAGACTCGCAAAAGGTGCTGAGCTACGCCAAGTTGCTTGCTGAAAACCTCAGCAAAGCCGGCGATAGCAAGGCTGCCGATCGCATCTTGCGTGCTCTGCACAGCAAGCAAGCGCAACCCGTATATCTAGATCAGCTCTTAACTGCTCCTGTCGATCAAGAAACTCGCATGAACATTGCCGATTTGGTGATGCCTCAGCAAGGGCTGGATCTTCCGGTCATCCTTTCTGATAATTTACGTCATAAGCTCGATGGCTTTGTAGGTCGTCTGCAACACCGCTCTGAACTGCAAGCAGCAGGCGTATCCCCGCAGGCCTCACTTCTCCTTTACGGCCCCCCCGGCTGTGGCAAAACGACCATCGCCCATTACATCGCCCAGCAAATGCAGCTGCCACTAGTCGTGGCGCGGCTAGATTCACTGGTGTCTTCGCTCTTAGGTAACACAGCTAAAAACATACGCAAAATCTTTGAATTTGCCAGTCGCCAACCCTGCATTCTGTTTTTGGACGAGTTTGATGCCATTGCCAAAGCGCGGGATGACCAACACGAACTTGGGGAGCTAAAGCGAGTAGTTAACAGCCTATTGCAGAATATTGACGAGTTTGTGGAGTCTAATATTCTTATTGCAGCTACTAACCACCAGGAGTTGCTAGACAAAGCCATCTGGCGCCGATTCAACAGTATCATCGATGTATCGCTCCCCCAGCAGGCTGATATTCAGCGGCTATTGCAACTCTTCCTGAGGTCGGCAGAATTGGGGTTCGACCTGGACAACAAAAAAGGCGAAGTACTGGCCGAGTTGATGCAAGGCAACAGCCCAGCGGATATCAAGTCCATCTGCCAGAACGCTATTGCCCAAAATGTGATGGCCAAGAAGCATAAGCTGGACTACGAGGATCTACTACTCCAATTTTACTACTACAAGCACCACGAGGCATCGTCGCAAGATGCGCTTTTCGATTTCTTGAACACACACGGAGTTTCCCAGACGGCCATCGCCGAATTGCTGGGTATTTCCCTGCGCCAAGTGCGCAACTACTTTAATCCGAAAGCTTAGCCATGGAACCCAGGAACCTTCCCATCAAGCTATTCAGCAAGCGCGGCACCCAGGATGAGCGCCGCAACGAGCCAGGCGGTAGCAATACCTTACCTAGCTGGGTTTTACCCGAAGACCTGCTAGAAGCGCGAGCCTCCGAGTTTAGGCAGGCCATAGGGTCTACGGCACAAACTATTGCCACACGCAGCCTCGAGCGCAGCTTTATTCCGGCCGTAGTGCAGGTGACAGTACGGGAAGATGCCATGGCGAAGTCTCACCGAGGAGAAGTGGGCAAGATTTTCAACCGCAAGGAGGAGTATAATTTCATTGGTTTGTCAGAAGACCTTGACTTTTTGGTTAAGGTAGATTCTGCGGAACACGTGGCCTTTATAGACCGCAATCTGGAGCGGCCTTCTGCTTTTTCCATTGGCCTGTCGGCAATTGATGAGATTCGGCCATTTCAGCCTCGCATTGAATTGCCCCAGGATGCCGCCGCGCCATTGAAAATAAAGCTGTTAAACTACCAGGATCGGCAAATGAACCGCCAGGTAGAAGGCGCTTTTGAGCAGACGTTGCGGGAAAATCAAATTGAATACCGCAAAACCCGCTACACCTCCGGCCTTACTGTATTCAAGCTGGAGCACGTTCAGCCCGATGCGCTGGTCACAGTGCAAGAGTTTGAAGCGCTGTATTCTATCGACCCAATGCCTACCTACCGCGTCACCCTTGACGAGTTGGGCAGCGGGCCTGAGCTACCGATTAAGACCCCAGTAGCTGGCCAAGAGTACCTGACTGTGGGGGTACTCGATTCTGGTATCGCCGCTATTCCCCATTTGGCCCCGTGGCTAGATACGCGCCGCTACACTGCTTATGATGAGAGTGAAATAGACCGCTCACACGGCACTTTCGTTGCTGGGGTGCTACTCTATGGCGATGAGCTGGAGCAGCGTGACTGGGTAGGCATAGGGGAGTTCAAGTTATTGGATGCCACAGTTTTTCCACGTCCTGGATTGGAGATTGATGAGGATGAACTGCTGGAAAACATTCAAAATGCGGTACTGGCCCACCCCGATGTACTACTTTGGAATTTGTCGGGCGGTGGCACGCTAGAATGCGGTGCCCGAGACTTCTCGGACTTTGGTAAGTCCTTGGATGAGTTGCAGCAGCGTACCGGGGCCCTGATTTGCAAGTCGGCGGGCAATTGTACCAACTTCGTGTCGGCCTCACCCAAGCGGCGTATTCCCAATTCGGCCGACTCCGTGCGGTCGCTGGTCGTGGGCAGTGCGGCCCACACCCGCGGTGCCCACGACCTGGTGCCCGAAGGTTATCCTTCGCCCTTCTCGCGCGTTGGGTTTGGCCCTAACAAACTCATCAAGCCAGAGCTAGTACATTACGGCGGCAACGGCGGCGTGACAGCCGCTGGGCGCATGAGCTTATCAGGCGTTAATTCCTTCTCCATTACTGGGGGCGTAGTGCAGCAGGCCGGCACCAGCTTTTCCACACCCCGCGTGTCAGCCCTGATGGCGGGCCTATCACACCGCGTAGCGGGCGATTTCAACCCGTTGCTGCTGAAAGCCTTGGCCATTCACTCGGCTAAGTATCATCGAGGCCTAAGCCTAAGTCCGACTGACCGCCTACGTGAATTGGGCTTTGGGCTACCAAGTTCCGTGGATGACATCATTTTTAACTCGCCTCACGAAAGCACACTGATTTTACAAGATAATATCGTGCGGGGGGGCTACATTGAAATTCTGGACTTCCCTTTTGCGGATGTACTTATCAACGACGAGGGCCAATACTATGGCGAAGTGACCATTACCCTGGTAACCGACCCTCGGCTAGACGGCACGCAAGGAGCAGAATACTGCCAGTCCAACATTGATGTATCGTTCGGCACCTACGACCGCATTCGTCTGCGCGACACTACAAAGCGCACCATTTCAAACCCCATCGGCAAGCTCAACCCTTATAACCTCCTCTTATCGAGCAATTACGCCGCCAAGTTCCAACGCTACATCGACCACCCGTTTACTCCGGAGCGCCAGCTCCGTGACGACCTCGGCAAGTACCACCCGATTAAAAAATACGCCATCAACTTGCAGGAAATGACCGAAGCTCACCGGGTGCGAGGATTGTCGGCTCCCAAAAAGTGGTTCTTGGAACTCAAGGGGTTATTCTCACACGCTGCCGAAGCCGCCGCCGCTGCCGATGGAGAAATCCTCTCACAGGAATTTTGCCTCATTGTGACCATCCGCGACCCCTTGCAGCGTCACGATGTGTATAGCTCTGTCACGCGCAACTTGACGCTCAACAACTTCCAGCATAACAATATTCAACTGCGCAACGAGGTGAACCTCAACCTACGCAATACCAGCGGTAGTTCAGCTCCAGAGCCTACCGAAGCATAACTAATAATCTTAGCGACCCGACTATTTCTTACCCTTACTATACCTCATGAGCCAGTTTACCCGCGTAACCGTTTCAGAATCTGAGTTTGATGGTATCCCAGCTATCAGAATTCAAAAATTACTTTCTTTGATTAGCGCTAGCGAATTCAAAGATAAGATTATGGAGCATCTTAAAGTAGCTGGCCATGAGAAAGAGTATGTAGCGATTGCTGGGGCTAGCACTCTTTTTAATAGGGTTGAAGAAGTGAAAAGGAAATATGTCAAATTTGATGTACTCACAACTTTTGACCAAGTAAATTTCAAACTAGCAGCAGAAGGAGAAAACCAATTTGACCGGAGTGTCTTTAGGATTTCCTTTGACGGCTATGAGGTTATCAAGTTTCCTGACAATGATAATATAGATGTTCAGCAGGCCATAATTAATGACTTAAACAAGGTCGGCGAACCAATATATGATTCGCAAAATCAGTTTTTTAGCAAAGTGTTTAAATTTAATATCTATGCTAATCAACTCCTTAACAACCCTAACTCTGCTCTCATTAATATAGTTGACTCCAATCTAAAACTTCTAAAGAGTTATTATACTGGAGTTAATGCTAATAAATCAGTAAATAAGAAGGTGATAAAGCATCACTATCGCATGTTACAAGAAGTATCGACTGGGAAGTATTTCTTCCGAGCTATGATATCACAACGTTACCAAGACTATAACATAGGTATGTCGGTGTTTGTCGCCTTGTTGTCCCTACACCACGCAGCCAATGAGCATAAGAAAAACTACATAATCCGAGAGTTTTCTTACACCGAATCTACTATCAGCGTAATTTTTGAAAACACAAAAGGAATCATTGACAAACGTCTTGGAGAGGTAAGATTTCAGGTGCTGCTTACCAATAACGAAACTACCAAAGGGGCCGTCAAACTGGCTGGGATGTTTGCGATTATGGTTCAAGTTGATGGAAACATCGTCCCGTTAGAAGCTAGCCAGCAGCAACGTAGTCAGAAGAAGTACGCAGATAAAATCCTGTCTATCTCACATGCTCATAAGCCCGAAACTGCCATAGCGGCTATGAACACAGTGACGCTTTTAAAAAATGTTGAAGAACAACTTTTTAAGGAAGTAGGTAAAATTGGAACCGCTAAAACATCGGAGCAACTCAAAGACCTTTTTAAGGAAAGGCTTGGTAACAGCAAGTCACTAGCTAGCAGTGAAGCAACTCATAAACAGCTTGAATCTCTATTCAAGCAGCAAGCTGATTCATTCCTTAAGTTACTCGAAATTATGGGTAAAGCCCAGCTTATTATTGAACAAGATGGGGCTGAAGCCAAAGAGGTCTTGAGACACATAGTTCACTCCGTCCTCTTTGATACAGAAGCGCCTTCTGATAATCTTGAAGAGGATAGTGACGGTGAATAAACCTGAAAGTTAAATTGGTTGCGCGAGGAGTCTATATTACGCTCGTTATTGAGGCTACTGCGCGCTTGGATGCTCACTTGTAATCGCCTCATGGATAATTGAATTACTGTCAAATTGGGCTCCGGTATAACGGTGTGTAGCTTTACGGCTTGAGCGCTACCTTCTACCGAATGAGTAGAGGTAAATACTATAATCGTGTAGTAATACTTTAAGCTCACACCCTATAGCACTCAGTATGAAAATAGCCTTGACAGGAGCACATGGAGTTGGTAAATCTACGTTGGCAATTTTCCTACAGGAACAGTGGCAGCGAGAGGGCAAAAATGTTGTAGTAACACCGGAAGTACCTCGCCTTATTTGTACGCAAGTAGATGATAAGCAATATTTTAGGCGAGGCCAAAATTCACTAGCTAAGCAGGCACTTATTTTACTGGGGCAATTGGTTGTGGAGGCCGAGCAGGACCAACAGGCTGACGTACAGATTTGCGACCGCACTTTGTTTGACCACTGGGCTTATACACTGCACGCGTTCCGGGACGAGTTGGCGAGCCCGCAACTGCTAGAAGCTTACGAGTGGCTCATCGCCAAGCATTGCGCATCTTATGATGCCATATTTTATATTCCCAACGAAATTCAGCCGGTAGATGACGGTACACGCGAAGCCGACCTCGTTTTTCAGGCCGAAATCGACGCGTTAATAACTAGCCTACTACAGCGGCACCAGTTGTCTTACGTGACTCTTACGGGTAGCGTGGAAGCCCGAGCTACCCAGCTAATTACTGCTTTACCTTTTTAACAAAAATTTCCTTTGTCCTATATGTCCGCCGTTCGTACTGCCACTACTGCCAACCAGGCGTTTGAAGAAACACTACGGGACGTGCTGGATACTGGCCTCCTTATGCAGGCTGCTGAGTCGCAGTCTATTGGAAGCCAGAAATCATTTCAGGAAATTCACGATTACCATTTAGTAGTAGAAGACCCGCAGCAGCGGCTACAGAAGTTAGTCGGCAGGCCCCGGCCGTTCAACCTGATTGGTGCTATTGCTCGCTTCGTTTGGATAATGGGAGCTAACAATCGGCTAGCTGACATCGAGTACTATTGGGGCGCGAAAGTAAAATCTTTCTCCGATGACAATATCATCGTACCCGGCTCTAGTTACGGGGCCAGAATGTTTAATTCGCACCCCGGTATCAATCAGGTAAAGGCTATTATCAAGCGCCTGCGTGATGATGCCACCACGCGCCGGGCTGCAGTGTCTATTTATCAGCCTATAGATGCAGTGCGGGAGTCGAAAGATATTCCATGCACTTTTGGCCTTCTCTACCACATCCGTGCGGGCAAGTTGGTATCAACTGTTATTATGCGGTCCAACAACGCATTAGCATTACTGCCATACAACTTATTTGAGTTTTCATTGCTGGCTGAAGTTATCGCTCGGGAGGTAAGTGTACCGCTAGGACACATGTGCTACGATGCGGTTTCTATGCACGTCTACGAAAACGACCTTGTGGGCGCGCAAGAAATACTGTCGGCAGCCGACGGTCAGGACGCGGCGAGTTTTCCGCCTATGCCAGCCGAGCCTAGTCCAATGCAGCAGGTGCAACAATTAGTGCGCCTGGAAGCCCGCCTGCGGCATGTGGCGGCCGGCTTAACTACCGATAGCATCAATGAGTGGTTGAAGCCAATCATTATGCTCGACGGCGAAGAAATCCAACTGCACGAGTACTGGCGGCAGTTCTACTACTTGTTGCTCTACTACATGGTGGCCAACAAAACCACCGACCGGGCAGCGCTACAGAAAGTAGCAGCCCTGATTGAAGAGCCATATAAAAGCTATCTGACCCCTCTAGTACGGGAAACGGCCCCCCGGCTCAGTATGTTGGGCAGGCAGCAAGACCTATTTGGTGTCAGTAATGAGAATACCGATTACCTAGCTTACAATCTGTACTCTAGCCGATTGAAATCGTTGGAAGCTCTTTGCAATGAACACAACGATATCATTGGTGGAAAAGTCATTGACTTTCAACAATACATCAAGTTGCGAAATGTACTAGTTGGAGATACTACGCAGCTAGTTAACCTAGCGGCTCGCAATCATTCTCCGCACGTTTCAAAGGAAGAATTTTTGCAAGAACTGGCCAAGCTAACGTAGTGGAAGAGTTGGAAGCAGGTGACTCGTCCTTACAGAAACTGCGCGAGCTATTTAACGTTCCTGACGAAGAAGCAGCTATCAGAGTCATCTGCCGCAGGCTACTCAATTCGCTACATCTACACCGGGCACCCATTCCACTGCGGCCGATTTGCCGACGCCTGAAGTTACAGGTACAGTACACGCATATTAACAACCCAGAAGATAGCATCTTACGCTTAGCTCCTCACGGCTTTACTATGGAGTTGAGCCGGCGGCGCAACTGGCGGCGCAACCGTTTTACTATCGCACACGAAATTAGCCACCTGTTGCTCTATAACCTGGCTGGCACCCCGTTGCAGTCGCACGACCCACGGCAGTATGAGCGACTGGAGCGATTGTGCGATATAGGAGCCTCAGAACTACTTATCAGCGAAGACCACTTGCTCGAGGCCTTACGTATCCACGGCTTGGGACGTGAAGGCTTAAAGCGGCTTTACGATGAGTTTTTGGTTTCATTCGATGCGCTACTCGTCAAATTAGCCGAGTGTTTAGGTGCCAACATCATACTGTGGAAGCGGCACGCTCGGCATGGCCAAGACCCACTGGAGTACCGGGTTTACAATCACTTCCCCAAATATCGGCACGCTAATAAGGCTACCTGGCTTCCTACTGGCTGTACCGCCAAGCACATTTTGCCCAATATATTTGAGGAAAATCTACCAACTGATAGTGTTAGTATCCCTGACTTCACGGTGCTGATGAACAAGCGGACGACGAACTGTCACGCCATTGTTTTTCCTTTTCCGAGCGCTCGTACTAGCCCGCAAGCTCTGCCTATCTTTGAAGAACTAGTGGTAGCGGATGAAGCCGCCTATGACAATTGCATTGTCATGGTTTTATTTAGTGAGCGCAGCCGCTTTGACGAGGCAGTCGCAAAATTTCTTACCTCATGACTATCGGGCAGGTATATATATCAGGTGCTTTGATGGGAGCGCGCGAGTTAGAAACGGTTAAAGAGCTGTATACCTTCGTAGCCTCGGTTTGTAAAAACGCCGGTTATCATCCCTACCTACCCCACCTGCATACCGACCCGGTGCTCAATGGGGAGGCATCCGACGCGGAGGTTTTTTCTAAAGACTACGCAGCTATCATGGCCTCTGATCTCGTCCTGTCGTACATCGGCGAGCCTTCTCTAGGGGTAGGAGCGGAACTATCCATCTGTGTTTCACACCACATCCCCGTTATCACCTTTGTTGAGCGGCAGCGCAAAGTATCACGCTTCGTCAAAGGGATGTTAGCGGCATCGGCCCATACAGAACAGATTGAGTTTAGCAATTACCAGATGCTGGAGGAGCAGCTACGAGCTGCACTGCTACGGCTTCTGCGCTGAATAAGCCAGTGAAGAGCAGTCACCTGTTTCCTTGTACGTAGTTCTCAAGCCTACCACTTATAGTTGGGCAAATTCGGTCACCTGTGCTGGGAACCTCTGTTGAGCCGGGCTATGGGGGTAGCACAATAGTAGGAACGAAAACAGTATTAAGACTTTCGAGGGTTCTTTTTACAAAAGGGTGGATTTTTACGTTAACCCATCCAGAAGAACTTTGCCAAAAAAGATTGCTTTGAAACGCATGTAAAAAGGACTATTTCAAGCAATCTCACTAGTATACCAAGCTTATCAAATAAGGATTTCCTTTTTGAGTAAGTACAGGTCTCTGTCAGTATGCTAATAATTAGCAATTAAATTTCTTATCGTGCAAATCCATCATTTTTCTAAAATATTATAAGTATTTATAGAGAATACTACTATAAATAAATTTTATACAAATAAAACAATAACACCTAATCAGTTTCTAGGATACATTCAAGTGCTAGCTTCAAACTAGCAATTTTATCAGGATTTTTTTCTTTTCTTAACTGCCTATTAATCAACTTTGAAGATTGAGGCTTGTGCATGCTGAGTTGGCCCAGATAATCTACTACGATATGATACCTATACATATTACATAACTGATAAGTAAATGGGCCTTTTGTATTGGGCTTTGGCTTTAAGAAGCAGTCATTCTCTACCTCAAAATGATCGCTCCACTTATCGAAATGAGGATTAAATACATTATAATCACTTGCTTTATCACAACATTGTCCTTTGTTATGACCGTATGAGTTAGGAGGATTGACTAGCACGTTGTCGTCACTCTTGGACGAATTACATCCACCACAAGACACAACAAGATTGTGTAGTACGAACATCCAAAAAGGTTTAAGTTTTCTAGGTGTGATATGCTCTATCGGGTCAGTATATCCATCCGGATTTATTCTCACTCTGCAGTAAGCACATTTATGCCCTTGTCTCCTTGCATAAAATTTTTTTACTTCCTGCTTAAAATCATTACAGAAATTGCCGCTCCAACATTCTTTATCTATTATTTGATGCGAATCTATTTTAGATTGATACGCGGCTGTAATTGTTGGTACCTTACCAGCTAAAGTATAATCTAGTTCCTTATTAAGATCTGCCATAACTACTTAAAAGCTTATCAATTACTTCTTTAAGGGGATCTTCTTGTGACAGCTTATCTAGCCCTTTATCTAACAAATAACCGAGTTTTTCTTTTACGACATCTACATACCCTTTATCTGTCACGTACTTAGATATGTCTGTATCTCTATTCGCTATCACATCTAATATCTCTCCTATTTTTTCATATACGTAATAATTTCTAGTAGTTGGCACTTCAAATATCTCTAATAATACTTCTTCTGCTGATAAACCAAATGTTGATACATTAAATGCCTTTGCTTTTATCCTTGGCGCTGAACCTTTTATCCCAATTACTTCTGAACTAGAGCTTTCTAAATCACTCACAATAAAGTGAGAATGAGTGGTCATAATAAAATGCGAAGAATTCCAATGCTTAAATAACGACTTTAGATTATGAATATACTTCATTTGCCAATTAGGATGTAAGCTTGTGTCTGGCTCATCTATTAGAACAAGTGAATTCTTTTCTATAGTCACTAGTATAGCAATCATTGTGGTTAAGAAATGAAATTCCCCTGAGCTTAGATCTTGTGATTTTATGCTTTGACCAGGTGCTTTTCTGAATATTAGCGATGCTGAAGCGAGCAAATCTAACTTTTGAAGATGATGAATTAAACTCAACTCGTCAATTAGCTCAATATTTTCGAAAAGATCAAATTCTAATATACTTTTCTCACCAACACTAATACTGTCTTGAATAGATCTTGCATTAAGGTACTGTACTATTTTTGCGATTAAATTATTGTCTGACCTGATATAATTTTCAAAATACCCTAATGCAAATGATGTTCCTTCTCGTTTAGAATATGATTTTGAATTTTCAAAAAGATTAATAAAATCCTGTTTATCTAATTTGCCAGTAAAAAATTGCTTTTTATATCTATACTCAAGTTGCACACCTAAATAAGTTGGGTCAACATGCATAAATTTCAGTATGTCTTTTAAGAATTGAATAGACTTATTTTTAGAAATAAAGTTAAATAGTAAAGGAAGTGTATTATTAAGGAAGTACTGGGGACTCGCAGCATTTGACCTATGCCGTAAGCCAAGGTATTGGTAAAAATCGTTTGGCGAATTCTTTTTTTGGCGAAATCTATCCATTGGCAGATAGCTTACAGCGATAACTTGACTTGGAGTTTCAACAATACTCCAATTACCGCTTTTATCAACCCCATCAATATGAATATGATATACCCATTTGATTACTTGGCTAGTTGCCCTAAAGGCATCTCTATTAAGTCTGCCGCTTAGCTGTGTAATAGTAAATATCCTTTCGTTTATCTGATAACTGATGGAATATGGAAAACTAATAGCTTTAGAGTTTCTCTTCCCAGATGCTTTAAGTTCATTTATATCTTCAAATATTTTTGCTATATATGAAAGGATTGTGCTTTTCCCTGTTCCATTCGGGCCTATCAATACAGTAGAGTATGGTAATGCAGTAGTTGTTCGCTCTTTTTCCGGGACAAAGACTAAGCTGTCTGCTGGCATATGGCCCAAGTAACTTTGATCATCAAAGTTTAAAGAAATCAATCTAAACATAGACTTTGTAATCGTAATAATTTATGTTTTACAAATACATTTGTAAAACTGCCTAATGCTGAGGCAGCCTAGCAAAAACATTGAGATTGCGGGTGTAAATGGACATCGAGCTAAGGTAAGCCGAAAAGACAATGGTGTAAATATTTCCTAAGAAGTCAATGAACAACATTAGTCATTATTCGGCTGACGTCACCAGTAGAACAGGTGACTCATTAAGCTTCAATTCTAATCCCTGCCATTTGCTGTACTCCAACGTAGTAAACAACTTCCTATAGAGCGCGCATGTACGTCGCTCAACGGCCTGCTGCCAGGCAGTTCGGCGAGCAACCGGCCAATAGCCAGGGTAGCCACCAGCAGCCAGCCACAATTCTTGGTCTTCACTAAGGATGACAGAGGCCTGCAAAAAATCGGCGGCCGATTCTATTTGTAGGCCATCTACAATTTCCTGTCCCGGAGAAGCATTCCCCTTTAAACATAGCTTATCTGTGTGGCACTTGTTGCCGTCAGAACGGTTAGCCCAGGCTGGCCAGGCACGAAAGTTACCAAGCGAGTTCAGATAGAACCAGCGGTTGCTATAAAAGCGGTCAGCTCCTTTGCCAGCCTCCTCCAGTTCAAGACTGCGGCCTGAACAAACCGCGTGTGAGTAAGGCAAGATATGGTCGTAGTCGAAGGGCGTATCAGCGGTATCCTGACTCATGGGGTTATAGCCAGCAAACCACCGTTCTAGATAAGCCCGCTGAAACCAGAGCGCAAGCCGCTTATCGTGCCAGAAGTAACTGCGAAAGGCATGATACCGGTCAGCTGATACTTCTTCTGTAGCCTCGGAGGTGCCGAATAACTCTTGGCCGTTACTCAGCCAGCCAACGACGCTATTGGTTGGTACGCTCAGAATGATTTGCGATGAGTCGGGTATGACGGGGGCATTGGCCTGCCGCAGCCAGTGGCCGTAGATGGCCTGGTCAGGGAAGTTACAACCAGCGGATTGGCTGGTCAGCACTTCTCCGGCGAACTTAGCAAACTTCTGCGCGTCGGGTTTCACAATCAGCACGTACATCAGGTACCTCAGCACGGACAGGCGGTTAGCGGTCAGTAAAATGGGGGTAGATAGGTTATCCAACACCCAGCTGAATACCGGGTGCAACAGAATGGGATTAATCTCGAGCAAAAGCTTTTTGGGTAAACCGGGATCAGTTGGCGAAGCAGCTAGATTGTAGAGTGCCAACCGGCAGAACTGCACCAGCGTTTGAGTGAACCGTGCCTCCGGCTGGCCGGCAAGGGAGCCTAGTAACTCCTGCATGGCCGGCAGAAAAGCTATCGGCTCGGTGGTCGAGGAAGATTGGCCCAGCCAACGGCGGAATTGGGGTACCGAAGGGTTCAGGTCACGCATGTGCCCTTGTTGGCGACGCGCTAGGCGGGCCGCCGCCATTACCACCCTAGTAGGAGAGAGCAGGTAGCCTACTTCTTCATGCTCAGTAATTTGAGTAACCAGGTTATAGGCCTTGTCCCAGGTGGACTTGAGCAATGAATAAGCCATTTCTTCCCCGGCTAGCACTGTTCCGCCCGCGTTGACCCGCCGGAAGAGCACCTCCACCGCATCGGGAACATTATCGGTTGCCGAACTGGTAGCTTCTTCATCACCAGCGTGCAGCAAAAGCGGCAAGCTGCGGCAGGGCCGGCCCTGTATGGGGATTTCGGCTAATAGGCGCTGCAGGGCCAACAGTAACTTCGCTACATGAGGGGGAGCTGTTTCCAAGCGAGGATACGCAGTTGGGATTAACTGGCTCACTTGTTCCCAACGAGGGGAAGTAAACTGGCCGCTCCAACCGCCGCATAACTGAATAAGAGCATCGAGCGGAATAGGCAGCCGCGCATCCACTGGCCACGAGGGCACGCCTGGCCCGTCAGGTGACGACACGGGCGAAGTCTGGTAATCGTAGCGTGGCTTGCCGGCCAGTTGCCGCCGGGCCGCCGCCTTTTCAGGCTCGTTTAATTTATCCTCAGGATTGCGGTCCCGCATGCCCCAGGGCTGCTGATTGGTAAGCAACCGGAAGATAAACTGGCGGTCGTTAAACTCCGGGTTATCAAATTGCAGATTGGGAGAGAGGTCAACCCACAGGCGGCTGGTAGCGCTTGGCAGGAAGCCCAGCAACAAGGCGCGGGTACGCTGCTGCCCGTCAAGCAGAAAATAACCATCGGAGTCACCGACTCTTTGCTCGCTAGAGGTCAGTGGGCGGGCGTTATGACTTTTGCTCCGGTGCGCCAGCAACATACTGCCTATCGGGAAGCCACGCAGCAAGGAGTCCCACAGCCGCTCCACCTGGGCGATGTTCCACACGGCGTTGCGCTGAATGGGCGGTAATTGGATAAGATTGTAGTGATCACTATCCGGGTCGAGAAACCAAGAAACATACTTCGGAACGGAGACGGCAGCAACGTCATGTTGCAAAAAAAGAGGAAGCATGGAGGAGGTCAACTGTTTGGTGTAGAACTGACTTATTCCATCCGGCTCTGGAAGAAACGCCCCGTCTCCTCATCCTGGAAATACACGTAGCAGCCGCGCATCCCACGGGTCATCAGCACTTTGTAGGTATTGCGCAGGAACTCTAGTTGCTCCTGGGGGCGGACGCGGCTGTTATTTATAGCACTATCAGATGAGTTGACGGGCTGAGCCACCCAGCCGCCCCGCTCGTGGCGGTAGACAAAGTCGGTACCGACGATGACCCCCACGTAGTCAAACTCGAAACCCTGGGCCGTGTAGATGCAGCCTACCTGGTTTACGCCGCTAGGGTCAGTGGCCCAGAGGGAGGTTTTGGGAATACCTGGCGCTAAATAACCTTTGTTATCCTTAGCATTCCAAGGGCGGTGGTAACTGAACTCGTTGGTTTTAAAAACGACGTCGTCGACGAGCTGGCCACTGTGAAGCGGGTCGGACCAGGGCCAACAGAAGCCAGCCACCATACGGGCGGTGTGGCCCTCTTGGCGGCGCTGCTCAAGCATTTCCTCAATCTGGATGGGGGACGAGATTACTTGGAAGTCATAGCCTTGACTAGCACCCCAAAGCACGTTGGCGGTGCGCTGAATGCCCAGTGTATTATCGAGCCAGTTGATGAAGCCATTAGAGCCAGCGCAACGGAACTGCGCCTCGAGCTTGAACTCAGCCACGGTGACGCCTTGCTGCTCGGCGGCCCGCTTGAGTGAGTCGTAGGAGCCAATTTCGCCGGGACGTACGCGCTGATAGTCATCTATGAAGAACACCGACACCCAGGCTACTTGCAGTAATTCCTGTACCTGAGACAAGTCGCTGCGCTGGTCGGAGCGAGTAAAGCGGGAATTGCTGGAACTACGAATTCGGTGGGCCTCGTCACAGATGACAACGTCGAGTGAGTTGGGAATGGCTTTACCGTAAGCATTGAAGTAAGTAAAGAAGCCGCTGCTACGGGCACCAAACTGACTACGAAGATTTTCGGTAAATACCTTGTAACCAGTAGCGTAGTGGGCTTTTACGTTGCGACGCAGCAGGTCATGAAGTAAGTGCAGGGCAATAACGGACTTGCCGGTACCGGGGCCCCCTTTGACAAGCACGGCGGTCTTGACCTGGTTCTCGTGGGCCTCAAGTACGGCAGTGCGTACCCGGTCGTAGACGAGTAGTTGGTCATCGAGCAGCACATAGGTGCTTTTCTGACGCATGATGTTATCGACGTGCTCGAGCAACTTCTTGCTAGGGCGGTAGTGACCGGCGTCGATGCGCTGAAGTACGGGCTGGCCTTTGCCACCGGCCAGTCGCTGCTGGAGGTAGCTGCCTAGGTCTGCGGCCTGCTGCGCTCCGTAGACCGGGTAGCTGGTGAGCAACGGAGAGAACTTTGGCTCAAGCAGCGCGTCAGTAGTCTGGAAGGTATAGTTATGTAGGTAAGCACAGGCATGCAGACCGACCGTAGCTTCGGTGCCGTTGAAGGCGGTATGCACGTCGGCGAGGTACTGGCTGTACTGGCCGACTTGAGCAGAGGGGTGCAGCACGTCACTGAGTTGGCCCCCTAGCCAAGTAACAACCTCGTTAATACCGGCTGAGGGCTGACTGTCAGACCATTGCTTTAGCTCAATGATGACTGCTTGCCTTTGGTGTTGGGCATCGTGGCCGCAGATGAGGCAATCGAGCCGCTTGGATGTCAGCGGCAACTGGTATTCGAGCAAAACGCCGTGGTCAAGCAAGCCAGCCTGCTGGAAGACGTTACTCACGGACTGCAAGGAATTGTGCCAGGAGGTGACCTCGTTGGGCTGGGGCTCGGTGCGGTAGTACTCGAAAAAGGCCGACGTGAGCTGACGCACAATGGCATTGTGGGCCGTAGCTGTAATGAAGTCGGTGGAAGAGCCAGCGTAGAGTCTCATGCGGAAATCTGCTAGAGGGCCTAACTGGGTTGGGTGATGCGACGCCGCAAGTAAGCGGCTGTCTCAGAGTCGGCACAATACACATAGCACCCCTTCATGGCCCGCGTCATCAGCGTGCGATACGTGTTCTTGATGACCAGGTCCAGTAATGCCCGGCCATTGGCACTTTTTACGAGTTGCTTTTTGCCGTGCACAGTCTTATCCGCCCCCGCCCGTGCCATCGCGTCGGTCACGACCACGCCATCGCGCACCACGAGATCTGGGCCAATCACGACCCCCATGTAATCTACCTCCAGACCCTGGCACGTGTGAATGCAGCCAATCTCGTTGACCGAATCTTCCTTCATAATCCAGAGGAACCCGTCGTCGGTCAGGTTCCACCGGTGACGAAAGGTGGGGCTTAGCACTAGGTCAAATGCTTTCTTATTCTTCTTGCTCGCCCAGTCCCAGCAGTACCCGGCCACCATGCGGGCCCGGTTACGCTCCTGGTTCTTTTCCAGCACCAGTTGCTGCAACTCGTCAGGAGTATCTACCACCCGGAAGTCGTAATCGGTGCCGATCAGGGTAGGGTTAGCCGTTTCGCGGATGGCCAGCACGTCGTCGAGCCACGCCAGGTACGCGTCCGACCCATTGCACCGGAACTGCGACTCTAATTCCAGCTGGTGGACCTGGGCACCCTGCTGCTGCGCCCATTTCTTGATTTCGGCCTCACTGCCGATGTCCTTGACAGTTACCCGCTGGTCCTCGTCCAGGAAGAAGATGCTGAAGCGCGCCGCCTGAATTACTTCCTTCACTTGGTTTTCTCCCTTGCTAAACAGGCCCGATTTCTCGTTCAGGCGGTGGGCCTCGTCCACAATCAAGGCATCGAAGGTATTGGCAGCCGTAGTGGTGAAGGTGCCAGAACCAACGAACAAAGAATCAAACTCCGATTTTCGCATGGATCCCAGCAACAGGCTCTTGTACACGTCGCGGGGCGCGGCTGCCCGCGTGACGTACTTAGCCACCAACCCTTGTTTGGTGAGGGCCACCAGCAGGTTTAGGGCTACCACCGTCTTGCCAGTACCGGGGCCGCCCCGCACAATGAGCACATGCTTACGCTCGTCATCGGACCGAGCGGCGAGCATGCGGGCCGTCTCGAATACGACCTTCTGTTCGTCTAGCAGGATAAATTCCTCCTTGCCCTGCATCATGGACACTAACGCGTCAGCCAGTTGCTTGGAAGGCCGGATACGCCCGCCCTCAATGCGGTACATGATCCGGTTGTGGTCGCCACGCTTGACGTGCTGGCTGAGGAAGGTACTGAGCTTGGCCGCGTCACTTTTCAGAAAAAGTGGGGCCTTGGCCACGTAGTCCGCGTAGGCGCCGGTGGTGAGCACCCCGTTGTCGGGATGGTTGTGCAGGTAGGCACAAGGGAATAAGTCAATGCCTTCGGTGTACACGGCCTCGTTGAAGCCTTTCAAGTACGCTGCGTAGGACCAAGCCTGATACGAGGGATGGTTCGTATCCCTAATGCCCCCACCTAAGTAGGTAGAGACAAGCCCCTCCTTATTGGTCACCGTGGCTTCCGACCACTGCTTCAACTCGATGATGACGGCCCGATCGGCCCCGTATTCGTCCTGGCCCGTCAGCACAAAGTCAATCCGCAGGCCCGCGTGCGGCAGCTGGTACTCAATGCTGACGCCGCAGTCGTCAGGCACGGGGGTATCTCGCAACACGCGGTCCATGTACGCCAGTGAGTTTCGCCAGGACTCCATCTCGGGCCGGCCCGTTTTGCGCCCCAGGTTCTGCAGCACGAGCGCCTCAATGATGTGCTCAATATCGTTGGTGGCCACGTCGGCGCGAAAATTTCCCTTGGTTTTCTGGTAGACAATCATGAGGCGGGCTAGAGCGCGTCGTATTTGGTGGCGTTGCCCCGGGCTTTGCTGACGGGGTACTTTTCGGCATTGCGGGCCATTTTCTCCAACATGAGCTGACGAATATTCCAGCCGTAGTGGTCGGCCAGTTGGAAAGCGTACAGCAGCACATCGGCTAGTTCATCCCTCACTCGTTCCGGGTTTGCCTCAGTGGCTACTTTCCATAGAAACTGTTCGTTGAGTTCGCCGGCTTCTACCCCGAGGGCTAACGCCAAATCTTTAGCATTGTGAAACTGGGCCCAGTCCCGCTCGTCCCGGAATTGGCGTAGCGCAAGTAGCACTTCTTGAATCGGATCAGCCATCTAAGTATGGACCCTCGTGAGCAGGGGCTTCCACAAAGCTACTGCGTGAGCCTAGCCCATCTGAGCTTCTAAAGACGTGGTGTCTGTTGAAAGAGTATCTCACAATCATCGCAGTGGCGCTGGCTACTGGTCGCCACCCCTAATTATTGCTCAGGTGAAGGTCAATCAACAAGCCACTGGTTACTAAATATGGCGCGCGTATGTAAGCAACTTGCTACGGATACATACTTATCATTATGTTTGCTAATTAACATCATGGGCTATTAAATACCGCCCAGTATATCTATATTATGTCCAAGTTTGTTACCGGCAAAGAACTATCAGAAGTAGTATACAATATCCTGTTCGAGGCCAAAGAAAAACTGCTTCTGGTTTCCCCATACATAAAATTAGATGCGTATTTCCGCAAAATACTCGATCAGCACGCCCACAATCCCCAACTATCGCTTACCGTTGTTTTCGGTAAAAATCCTACCCGTAGCATCAGTCGCGACGATCTAGATTATTTCTGCAAATTCCCCAATATCACCCTCGTGCATGCGCCAAATCTGCACGCTAAGTACTACGCCAACGAAACCAAAGGTGTCGTAACGTCCATCAACCTCTACGAGTACTCCTTCCAGCACAATATTGAGTTTGGCGTGTGCAGTGAACGCCCCCAACGGGTCGAAAAGATGCTCCTGGAGTCTCTTAACAGCAAAAGCGTCGATGACCAGGCTTTCACGCAAGCCGTGAGCATTGCCAGCAGCCATGATGTCATTTTTGCTCGTCGCCCCTGCTTTAAGTTTCACAAGGGCCTCTTTGCTAAGCTCACCAAAGGCAAAGATTATCTCGACCCCGCTATCCTCTTCAACGCTGTCGAAGAGCTGCTGCACAACCGTCCCTACCAAAGCCGCCGCCTCAGCGAGTTCCCCGCGGAGGTAGAGTTCAGCCAAACCCTGGCTCAAACGCTTCCTGACCGCGCCGAGGTAGTCGCAACCGGCCCTACCAGTTGGAGTTCAACTTCAACTACCTATTCCGAGCCGCAGCAAGACCGTGCGCACTGGGGCCGCCCTACTGAAACGGCCCCGCACCAGGGCTACTGCATCCGTACCGGCGAGCCCATCCCATTCAACCCCGACCGCCCCTTCAGCTACGCCGCCTACAAAAGCTGGGCCTCCTTCGGCAACGACGACTACCCCGAGCACTACTGCCACAAAACCGGGCAGCCTTCCCGCGGGCGCACCAGCATGCGTTACCCCATCTTAATGCGCTTTTAACCGAAACTCGTTGCTGCTCCCATCAAATAGTCGTGCATAATACTGCTGCTACGCAGTAATACCTCATAGAAAAGCATCTTATATGCTTGGTTATTATCCAATTATTGAGTTTCCATTTGCTATCAAGCTCGCTCAAGAGGCAGTGCTCATCCCCCCGGTAGAGCCAGTCGCCGTCCCCGCGCCTGTGTACCCGGTGCCGCCACCGGCGATTACAGCCGCTGGAATGGTCTATCTAAGTAGCTTGCTCCTACTAGGGACTTGGCTACTAGTCCTGCATCTAGAACCACTGGCGGCACTCATTGTAGTCAGTGGTGGGTTGGGCTGGTGGCGCGTTCGTCGTCGGGTTGCCAAGCGTCACGCGCAAGCATTAACCAGTTATCCAGCCGACGTAAGCCAATACCAAGCCTATCCTGCTATGCGGGTGCAGTACGAGCATTCCCTGGCAGCTTACCACAGTCCTGAAACGTTGCGAAGCTATCGGGCGCAGCAAGTGGCGAGCGTTTTGGCTACTGTTGCCGCTCCTTTCTTCCCGATTCCAATAGCTGAGCAAGTTCCTAAGCAGGGCAGAAGCGAAGCCTACTTTTTAGCTTTCCTGCGGCAGCACTTTGGCACTACTACTATCTTCATCAACCACCGCGTACCTGTCGACGATGAACGACTAAAGACGAAGTGGTACTACCCCGATTTCATTTATCATGACGACTCTGGGCTTTGCATTGATATCGAAATTGACGAGCCCTACGCGCTTGACTCTCGTAAGCCCATTCACTGCCAGGGCCAGGACGACTACCGCAACGCCTTTTTCCTGCGTAAGCAATGGGTAGTAGTCCGGTTTTCGGAAGCGCAAGTACGGCAACATCCCTTACTATGCTGTCAGGAACTGGCTGCCCTGATATTTCATCTCAACGGCCGCCACTACGCTGCCCGTTTTTACCATGATCGCCTACCCCGGCAGCCTCAGTGGGATCAGGCTGAAGCACGCCGCCGCGCTCGTAATAATACTCGTGAGCTCAGTGCCTAGTGGCTAGTTTTACCTCCCATGTTAAGCTGAGCCTTACTTCTTATCAGCTGTCTTGTCCTTCGTAACAAAACCCGGAATGGAGGCCGATAAACTAAATCCGAAGGTGAAGGAGCGCGATTGATCAGCGTTGGTCCAGCGCACTTGTAGCATAAAGAGTAACGTAGTTTCTCCGGTCTGAATTGGAATAAACACGCCAAGGGCAAACTCATGGCGGGCCGCCTGCTCATGCGCATGTTGGCCGCGTGCAGTTACATCCATCCCGAGATGAAGCGTGGTGCTATATAGCGAATATTGTAACTGCCAAATTTTAAAAGTGGGTTTGTATGGTATTCTAGGGTAGGCTTCCTTTTGCTTCACTACCCGTACTGAATCGGCGCTTTCAACCGGATAAGTAGTGGCCTGGTATATGCGGCGATCACTCTTTTCAAACACTGATAGCCTGCAAGAGCAGTTTTAGCTACTGCTAGCTGCTCGCCCTCTATCTTGCTTCGGCTTACTCACAAACCCATGAAGCATCACGAAGTCGTAGCTGCCATCATCATCAAAGATGCTCAAATTCTCTGCCTCCAACGGGGGCCTAGCAAGTACGCTTACATCTCCCACAAGTATGAGTTTCCAGGAGGCAAAGTAGAACCCGGCGAAACGCGTGAAGCAGCTCTTATCCGCGAGATTAAGGAAGAGTTGGAGCTGGATATCCAAGTGGAGGAGCACTTTCTGACGGTCGAGCACGAGTACCCAGACTTCAAAATCACGATGCACGCGTTCCTCTGCCAAGCTGGAGAGGCGCAGCTCACGTTGCACGAGCACATTGCTTATCAGTGGTTGCTTGCTCCCCAGCTGCCGGCCTTAGATTGGGCCGCCGCCGATATCCCCTTTGTTTCCAAGTTAGTTGCCCAATAACGTGCTCGCCACTTTCTCCGCTGACCTCCTCGCTAGTCTCCATAAAGGTTTTATCGATAAGACGGCACCCGCTATCGATGCCTACCTCCCCCAATTACTAGTCAACGATAAAGCTCAAGGCAAAACTGTCCTCAGTACGGTTGACCAGCAGCTCAACCACTGCGCCGAATTCTGGTTTTCGGTTGCTTTCGCCACGAAAAGCGGGGTCGCCATTCTCCTGAACACCCTGGAAGTCCTCCGCCAGAAGGGCATTCTTGGCCGCATTCTGGTGTCTCAATACAACGATTTCACGCAGCCAGAGGCCCTACGCGCGCTTTTGCAATTCGAGAATATCACGCTTAAAATTGCCACCACTGGCAACTTCCACGCAAAGGGCTACCTCTTCAAGCAGTCAGCTAGCTATAACCTGTTAATCGGCAGCAGCAACTTGACATCTAGTGCCCTACAGCTCAATAAGGAGTGGAACCTCAAGGTGTCGGCTACCACTACTAGTCACTTGATGGTGGAGGTACTTGATATTTTCCAGCAAGCTTTCGACGAGGGCACGGCCGTTGACGACGCCTTCATCGCTTCCTATGAGGAGACCTACCATACGCAAGCGCATTTACGAAAGAAGCTTGCCAAGAAAATAGCTGCGCTCTCGGACCAGGTCGCCGTGCCTAACGCCATGCAGCAAGAGGCACTAGCTAACCTGGCAGCTATTCGTGAACAGCACAAGGACAAAGCACTCTTGATTTCGGCTACTGGCACGGGCAAAACCTATCTGTCAGCCTTCGATGTGCAGCAGGTTAATCCCGCGAGATTCTTGTTCATCGTCCACCGCACCAACATTGCGAAGGCCGCTATGAAGACCTTCCAACAAGTCTTCGGAACTGCACGCACCATGGGGCTATACTCAGGCGCCACGCAAGAAAGAGAAGCTGATTTTCTGTTCTGCACCGTCCAAACCATGGCGCTGGAACATCACCTATCCGAGTTCGCGCCCGACCATTTCAACTACATCGTTATCGACGAAACGCACCGCTCCGGCGCAGCCAGCTACCAAACCATTCTGGCCCACTTCAAGCCCAAGTTCCTTTTAGGGATGACAGCCACGCCCGAGCGTACCGATGGCTTCGATATCTTCAAGCAATTCGACTACAACATTGCCTACGAAATCCGACTGCAGCGTGCTTTAGAAGAGCAAATGCTCTGCCCATTTCATTGTTTTGGCGTTACCGACGTTACTGTCGACGACCAGCCAATCGAGGAGGATGCTGCGTTTTCGCTGCTCATTGCCGAAGAGCGAGTGAACCACATTTTGGAAAAGGCCACCTTTTATGGCAGCGATTCCGGTTGCACACGAGGACTGGTTTTTTGTCGAACTGTAAAGGAATGCGAGGCCCTGTCCGAGGCATTCAACCAGCGTGGCTGGCGTACCATCGTCTTGAGTGGCGCCAGTAGCGAAGACGACCGAGCGGCGGCCATCACTCGGCTGGAAAGCGACGAGGAATCTGTCCAATTGGATTACATCTTCACCGTCGACATCTTCAATGAAGGTATTGATATCCCGCGCCTCAATCAGGTCATCATGCTGCGGCCCACTCAGTCGGCCATTGTATTCGTGCAGCAGCTGGGCCGTGGCCTCCGCAAGGCCGAAGGCAAGGACTACCTCACCGTAATTGACTTTATTGGTAACTACCGCAACAACTACCTGGTACCCATCGCGCTATTTGGTGACACGTCATACAATCGGGACACCCTTCGTAAGCTAATGGCCGCGGGTAGCAGCATGGTGCCAGGCGAGTCTACCGTCAACTTCGACGCCATTGCGAAGCAAAAAATCTACGACGCCATCGACTCGGCAAGCATCAACGGCCGTCGCGACCTCATCAAGGACTACAACCTGCTCAAATTCCGATTAGGGCATGCACCCATGATGATGGACTTCCTAGACCAAGCTGCTCGCGACCCCTTTCAATATGTTTTACAATTTGGCTCTTACTTCAACTGCGCCGTTTCGCAAGAAGATACCTTGCAAGGGGCTCTTTCACCAGATTGTGTCAGGTTATTAGAGTTGATTTCCGAGAATATAGCCAACGCCAAACGCATGGAGGAGGTCGTCATTTTCCACTTACTGCTGCAACAGCCTTCCATAGTATTTGACCAGGTTCGCGAATACGTAGCGCAAAACTTTAGCCCCACCACGAGCACCGCAACGTTAGCGTCGTGCCTGAGTAATCTCAATTTTGATTTCCGTAGAAAGCACGAGGACGTTGTGATTGCAAGTGCCGGCGCCATCCAATTCGCGCCGGCATTCAAGGTGCTGCTGGCCAATCCAACTTTTAAGAAGTTCCTTGTCGATGCCCTGCAGTTTGCCCAGGCTCGATACGCTCAATACTGCGAGAGCAATCCTTTCATTGATGGCTTCTTTCTCTATCAAAAGTATTCTCGCCGTGATGTCAGCCGAATACTAAATTGGGAACAAGATGAAAGTGCTGTCATAAACGGTTACAAAACCAAAGGCGGCGCTTGCCCAATTTTTGTCAACTATCACAAACCCGAGGATACTGCCGAGAGCGTCAAATACGAAGACGGCTTCGTCAATCAATTGGAATTTGATTGGATGTCCCGGTACCCCCGCAAAAAGACGAGCCCAGAGGTAGTTACAATCATGAGTCAAGAAGATGGCTTACGGCTGCCTCTATTCATCAAAAAGCATAACGGGGAAGGTGACGACCACTACTATATGGGTGAGATTACTCCAGTCGCTGGCTCTGCGGTAAATTCCGAGGCACGTGATAAAAAAGGCAAACTGCAGCCGGTGGCCAAAATGCGCTTTACCATGGTTCATCCGGTTGAGGAAAACATGTATAACTACCTTACGGCGCCTCAAAACGGTAACTAAGGTCACGGCGGAAGTAGTAGCTACCAGTTCAAGCTGACAATCCCCCCCTCCAATCCTCTAGCAGGTATTTGTGCTTGCAGCAGTACCACTATGCCTGTCCTCTCCGGTGAGCAAGCTATTGCCACCATCCTCAAGCACGACAAAAAGAATACTAGCTACAAGATAGCGCTGCTCCGGTCCATCAACGACTTGGTGCTCATGTACCCCGATGTGGCCCAGCATGGGCAAGACGTAGCGGTACCTCTGACCTACCTGGCCGAGCTGTGGGTAGCCTACTACTGGCCTTTTGCCGACGAGCTGTACCCCATTTACCAAGGTAACCATACCACCACCACCGATATGGCTTTCCGCCCGCTCCTCACCTACCTAAGGTCGGAGTGGCAACAACTGGTGCAACTCAGCGCCCAGCCGGCCGACGGCTTCTTCCTACTTACCGAGCTGCGCACCCCGCGCCGCCGCGCGACCTACCCGGCCCTGCTACTGCGCACCCACGAGCGTACCGTGGCGGCCATTGCCAAGGCCATCCACATGCCCATCAAGTATGCGGGCGCGGATCATTGGTCGGTGTTCGAAAAGCCTACTGCCTATAACCAACTATTATCTGCCGCTATGCCGCTCCCAGGCACGCAGCCGCAGGATATGTGCGTAGTGGTGCCCGCCGCTCTGTGGGAAGCATTCCATCGCCTTTCCCTCTACGTCGAAGCGCTCTGCCTCCACGAGTGGTGCTTGTTTACCGAGCGTGTTACGCAGGAAGACGACAGTCCAATCACCCGCGGCGAGGTATACACCCTCCTCACTGCTCGCCCCAACAACCGTCGTCCCCTCAGCTGGGAGCGCAATCAGGTCGACCTGCTGCTCCACGAGCAAGTAGTCTTCACCTGCCCCTGGACCGGTAAGTACCTGACGCAGCCTCACCAGTACGACCTCGACCACCTGCTGCCCCTCAAAATCTACCCCATCAATGAGCTATGGAATCTGCTGCCCGTTGACAAGACCTACAACCAGCACATCAAGCGCGACCGCGTACCTGCTACCGCCAAACTACTCGCTGCCCAACCGTTAGTAGCCGCTGCTTACCAGGCCTACGGTCGCTCGGCAAAGCTCCAGCAGGCGGTGCGGGAAGATGCCACCTTACGCTTTACCAACCTGCCTACCGGGCCCGATTTTGCCTCCTCACTAGCCCAGCAGGCACTCTCATTCATCGACAGCGTCGCCACCGCTCGTTTTGCCACGCGCTTCGGTTAAGAATCAGTCTTCTGTTTCAGTCGCACTTTTAGTCCATTCAGCTTAGCCAATCAACTGCATGTCAATTGTAAAGCATAGGTTTCTAGACCACAAAATAGAGCCGGCAACGGAAACTCTATTAGTTGGGACGTTCAATCCCGAAGCCCTGGACAACGAGGCCGATTTTTTCTATGGTAGAAGTAGAAACTTTCTTTGGCGATTACTGCCTACCGCCTTTGGGCATGAAGACCTAAAAGGGACAAACGCGTTCGAAAAGCGTAGCTTCATCAAGCGTTACAAAGTCGACTTCATTGACCTTATTACGGCGGTTGAAGTGGAAGCAGGTATGGAATCAAACTACGACGACCGCTATCTCGATAGCAGAGTAGCCACTTGGACGGATATCATGGCTGAGCTTCGTAAGCTACAGCATCTCAAGCGGGTATGCTTCACCAGGAAAACGCTGGCAGATATTCCCAACATGAGGGCCCAAGTAGGAGCAATTCAACAGTATTGCGCCGCCAATAGTATTGAGTTTATTCTCTTAAAAACGCCAGCGAGGACCTATTCTACTAGCAAGCAGGAGATTTGGACTCAGGCCTTGATACAGGCTGAATAGTTAGGAAGCCCAGGTAGTGGGGCAGGTAGTTTGCTTATATGCACTACAGTACCTACTGGATTTCGTAAGCTTCACTGGGGAGTAAAAACTCAAAACTGCTGCTAGCTAACCGAGATAACGTGCTAGCCGGCTACCCAATCATCCAGTAGGCCTGCTAGTAAGGCTGCTAATACTGCTACGCACCAGTCCAGCGTTGGAGCCTTATCTGTCAAGCCGGTGCTTACACGCATGGCCTGCGCTAGCCGACTACTACGCCCGGCCGCCGCTTCCTGATTTAGTAAGTCTACCAGCCGCCCCTGCAGAGTCCGGTTGCTGATCACTAGCTGCTGCATCTGCCGGCCCAGCAGCTGTGCCCCCGCCAGGGTAAGATAGCCACCCGTATCATCCGGCAAATCCAGCAGGTCGGCGTGCTTGTCGAACAGCTCCGCGTCCGCCAACTCACCGTAGTGCTGCACGATTAGGCGCAAGTCACTCCCGTCCTTGCCCCGCTGCTCGGGTCGGTCCTGCCACGCCAGGAGCTTCAATAACACTAGTCCTGGCAACGAGACTACTTGCCAGGGTGCTCCCTCGGGCACGGCCAGCAATACTGGCTGCGCGACCGCTTCGGCTACTCCTACCACCGAGATACGGGTAAGCCCTAGTCCCGTCACCCGTACTGACCCATCTACCGCCTCAATGCCCCCGAAGGGCATCAAGTCTACTACCACGCCCGTTGGCCCGTGGAGCAAACAAAACGCACTACTGCGCGGGGCGGTAAATGCCTCGTGGGCTATGAGCCACTCTCGTAAGGCGGCGTACTGGGCTTCGCTGCTCACGAGCACCGCTAAGTCTACGTCGCTGGTGCCCCGACGCGGCCCGCTTCCTAGTACTGCATCCAGCTGCACGTCCCGCGCTACTGCCCCAATCAGCACGAAGTCTACGCCCTGCGTGGCCAGTCCTCGACTCAGCACGGACATTACCTGGTCCAGCCCGCGGGGTTGTCGCCGCTCAGGCGGAATGTTCGAGATAGTGAGCATAGAGCATTTCGGCTACTTCCCGATTACGCGGGTCACCGCTCAGTAAAAGGTCAGCGTAAACTAAAAGAGGCGCAACACAGTCGGGCCGGGGAGCTACGATGGTTTCCTCAGCCAGCGGCGCTAAGGTCTGGACAGCGCCGTTCGGGTCCGGGACCAGCCGTAACGCACGCATCAGTTCGCCGCGGAGAGCGGTAGTGTAGAGCGTAAAATCCTGTGGTAATAGGTAGCCATCTAATAGCAGATGAGCGGCGGGCTCGCCGCCCCAACGCGTATTAGGCGGTAAGACCAATTCTTGCCAGCCCCCACGCGCCCGCGCTGGCTCTAGCCACCGGTAGCGGCTAGCTACTAATTGTGGGCGCACTACCTCGCCGTAGGCCGCTACCCAGCGGCGACGCAGCTCCAGCAGCTGCACTAACTGCCGAGGAGTTTCGCTTACCAAGTAGCCCTGGGCTTGCAGCTGAAGTAAGAGTCGGCCTACTGTAGCTACCGGGAGTTGGCTCTGAGTCGCAATAGTGCGGTAAGTTTCTCGGATAAGCACTGGCTTGCTTAGTAATGTGTATAGAAGCTGCACACCAGCTTTACCGAAAAGCGCACCACCCGGTGGGCGGGCCGCCGGTGGGCGGGCCTGACCTTGCACTAGCACCGCAGTGGCGTGAGCCATATCCGTCAGCCAGGCATTGCCTGCCCGGTCCAGGTAGCATATTCCACGAGCGCGCAGTTGAGCTCCTTGCGCCGCGCTCACGTAGGGTACGACCAGGACCTGGCCAGCAGTTGAAGTCTCCCCGTTAGTCAGCCAACCACTCCAACCCGGTTGGACAAGAGGGCAGAACTCAGCGTACTGACCTATGCGCAGTCGCTCCATCGCAGGAAATTTTCCTGGGATTAACTGTACTAGTAACGGCGATAGCAAGTTCGCCAGCGCCGTTACGGCTGTTTCTAGCAAAGCATGCTCTTCAGGCAAGCGTCTCATTTGGATATTTAGTCTCGAAATATGAGACAATATACAAAATTGAGACAAAAATAGTTTTTCATCTATCTAATAACTGCGCTTGCTAACCGCATTGTGGTTAGAGAGCTTCGCCTATTTCGCAGCTCCATTGATTGAGAAGAACACTTGGTCAAAGTTTCTTAATGGGGTTACTATATTCCTACTTCCTTGCTAACCTTACTATTGTCTTCTGTTCCTAATTATTATCGATTCTTACAGCAGTAGGTCTGGTCAAAGCGCCGCAGTTCGGGCAACTGATTTTCGGTGTTCTGACCTTTATCCTTAGTCGAGACACGAGCGTAGAGGGCAACGGTTGTCATGCCCTGAAGGTACTCCAATAAGGGTCAGTAAAATACGGCCAAAAAAAGTGCCTCCACGCGCTGGAAACGCTCTCTTAAAAAGCATCCAATAAGGGCCCCAACAGTGGGGTATCTCAGCTAGCATTCGGTAGAACCAACAGGCTCAAGCTAATTAGTAACATACTGAATAATAACGAACTAATAAATACAGTATATGTATCGAAGCGACCTTCTACACACACTTCGTAGCTAGCCTATATTGTTAGGAGCTAGTCAGATAGTTCTACAGTAACCATAAACCGGCAAAGCCAAAGAAGCACTGTGGCACCTCTGAGCCTCGGCTACATCCGTGGCCCACGGCGTCGAGGCGCGTCCTGTTCGGGCGCCTGGTGCTGCTGAGGCTGCTGGCCTTGCTCCTTTGCCGGGGCCACCGCCTGCACCAAGGACTTCAGTTGGTCTTTCAATTGGTCATTCCAATCGTTGGCCCGCGACTTCTCCATTTCTATCTTGGCCACCATCGGAAAGGAGTTGATGAGTGACTGGTTGAAAAAAGCCAGTGTCTCTATTCGCTTCGGCACGTGGAATTGGTAGCGGTTAGTATCTATTCTGGCCACCTTAATCAACTCCGAATCAAGCGTGGGGCTAGCCGTCGCATCTTGGCCGCCTGCCTTGCGGTAATCCTCTATCACGCGCAGGTTGTAGGCTTTAGCGGCCTGGTGCATCTTAACTACCGGCTCGTCCTGCATCGAGTGCACGCTGACCGTTATCATGCTGGGCTGAGTGCGCTCAATGCCCATGGGGGTATTGGGGCGGGCTAGGCCGGCTATCAGCCGGGTATCGAATAGATGCCCCTCCAGGTTGTTATCGAGGGCCAGCTTCACCGTCTTCAGGTTGCTGTTCTCAATCACTCGCTTAATCTCAGACACCTTATTGTCGGTCAGCTGGCCCGAAGTCGAGGCGTAGAGCGCGTTGGTGGGCTGCTTCAATTGGTAGTGCGAGAGTGCGTCAATAGCGCTTTCTACCACCACTAGCGTGTTAGTTTTGGTATTCGGCTTCGAGAGCCATAGGGCCGCCGAATTTAGCGTGTCGGCCGCCTGCCCTTTGAAGCCGTTGGCCTTGGTTTCCAGCCCTACAATACCATCCTTGTAAAGCTGCGGAAAGGCCGTATTGACAAACTTATAAGCCTGGCCAGCCTTGGTAGTGCCCTCGTGCACGTGATTCAGAATGCGACCCTCGAATAGGGGGCTGGCCAGCGTGTCGCTGTTGATGCCCCGGTTGTTGAGGTAGCGCGTATCCGTCAGGGGCGTTGTCTTGCGTAGGAATTCAGGAATGTAGCCCTCTCCGCGCTGCACCGGCTCGATGCGCTGTTGCAGCTGGGAGCTGACGTTGCGCACCTCGGGGGGCAAGTTGAGAAACCGCTTCGCGTTCTCGATGACACTTGCCCAGACATTTTTGCCCGGGCTGGCCACGATGCCATCAATGCGCGGGTTCTCGACGCGGTTCTTTAAAAAGTCGATGACGCTACCCTTATCCCGGTCATCTGCTCGGTTGAAATAGAGGTAGTCGCCCGACGGCGCTTTGTAAATAATTACTTGGTCGAGGCCAGGTTTTCCCTTGTAGTCGAAGGTGTGAAATTTGCCTTTCTCGATGTCCGAGCCGCTTTTGGCCCGTTTGTGCTGATAGCCGAGGGTGAGCACTAAATCAACCAGATTGATATCCTTCTTGAGCTGGTTGAAATTAAGCTCTGGTTCGCGGGACTGCTGCATAATTGGCAAAGATGTGTCAGTAGCTGCATAATTGGCAAGGATGTGGCAGTAAAAGAGAATCAGCCCCCGAATGTCGGAAGCTGATTCTCAGCAAGTTTGGTTTGTGTTTACATCCGCACACCCTGTCGGCGGGTGGGTGGGGTCTGAGCCTGGGCAATTACCTGCTCAGGCACTTGGCGGGCGGTAGTATCACGAAAGACGAACGCCTTCTTGAGTGGGTCGAGCTGCACCAGCGCATCGACTAGCTTTTTCTCCCCTGGGTGGGTCATGCCCTCAACGCGAGTGGGCTTGCCCTCCAGTAGCGATTTCCGCTGCTCGGTCGTGAGCTTGGCCCCGTACACCTCCTTGGGCACGCTAAGGCCCTCAGGACGCACGTACACCACCCGCTTCATTTCCTGGTCAACAGCCAGGTAGCCGGCCATGGTCTTGCCCTTGCCATCGCTGAAGCCCTCAGCCAGGGGCACTATGCCCGTCGTCTTAAGCTGCTGCTGCATGGCAGGGGTGATTTCCTTGCCCATCATCTGGGGCGGAATCACCAGCTCGTGCTTGGGCAAGTCTACGCGCAGGGTGGCCACGCCCTGGTCGTCGTGCTCGAGCACGAGTTTGGCGGCAAACTTGGTTGGCTGGCCATCCGGCCCTGCTAGCAGCAGGTCGGGAATCAAGTCGGTTTTCTTACCGTCCAGCAGCTTTTGCAGCTGGCCAGTACGCTCCAGCTCCGCCACCGGCACGCCTACCTTATTCAACAAGTCCACTGGTAGGTCGGCCACGCTGAAGGCCTTGCCTTGGGCTACCACCAGCGGGGCCTGGGGGGCCACCTGCTGCACCAGAGCCGGCTGCTGCGCCTGATACACCGACTCGGCGGCGCTAAAGCCAATAACGCCCTTCTCCGTTACTTTCCAGCCTTCGGCCGTGCGATCCAATTGGGTTGGCGACTGCACTGCTAAAAACTGCTTCTCCGGCGTGGGCTGGCCCGTCACCTGGTACGAGTTCTGCATGCTCACGTGCAGCGAGCTTATCAGCGCGCCATCCTTGCCAGGAACAGGCAACAGAATGGCCTTGTTGGTATCCCTAGTGTCTACCTGAATCAGGAACATCGAATAGTGCTCGGCCCGGTTGCTGAGCACGTCATTGCGAATTGCGCCGTCCGACATGGGCGGTGCAGCTGCGTAGATAACCTCTCCCTTGCTCGGGGCCGGCTGCGGCCCTGAGGTGGCCTGGGCCACCGTCGCGGCGGGGATAGGTGCAATTTGCTGCGCGGCGCTCACCTGGGGCTTAAATACGTTGCCCTCGGTATCAGTAATGGCGAGCTTGCCCTTCGTTACCACCTCCCAGCCGGTTTCGATCTGCTTCATCTGGCCCGGCTCGGCTAGCCCGATGTGAGCAATCTTAAAGCCCGACGTGGGTAGCGAGTAGTCAAAGAACTTGCTCATCGACCCGATGCCGTCACCAATCAACCGCTGCTGGTCAACCTTGGGGTTGATACCAAATTCGCCTTTGTTGCTGATACCGATGTTGAGGTGCTGGCTATCGTGGGGAATAGCCTTGTGGCTGTCGATGCGGCCGTTCTCAGTTGTGGGTGCAAACTTGGTATAAGCGGGGTACGCCTGGAATAGCGGGGCTGGCTTCTCTACCAGCTGCTGCACGTTCTCGCGGGCCTGCTGACGGGTCTGCTGCTCAGCCTGAGCCTGCTGCTGCTGGCGAGCCTGCTGCGCGAGGCGCTCGTGCTCCTGGCTGGCAGCCTCCTTGCGGGCCTGCGGGTCGCCCGGCATCTCCTGCGCCTTGCTCCCGCGCATCACGGCGGCAGCATCTAGTAGTGCGCTTACCTTCTCAATGCCCGGCGCATCGAGGCGATAGCTCACCTTCATTTCCGAGGCACTTTGCCCAGCCACCAAGGCGGGCTTGGTCGAAAGAACCTCCGCGCTGGCGCCGGCATCCTGAAACCGCTTGCTCAGCACGTCGGGCATTCCGCGGCCGGGCTCCTCGGGGTTGTTGAACGTGAGTCGGATGGTAGCCACCTTCACGTTGGGGTCGTCGGCTTGGCCGGCGGCCGGTGCTGGCTGGCCTACCACACTAGGTGCGGACATCTCGGCGGCTGGCGCTTGGGCAGGCACGGCGGGCGCTGGCGTGGCCACCACCTCAGGGGCGGGCGCGTCCTGGGTAACCGCTGGCTTCGCCTCGACTGCCGGGATGGCCTGCTGGGTGCGCTTGAAGTTGTCGGTAAAGTTGCTGATGAAGCTCGTCACCACGCCATTGCGCACGATGATGTTGAGCATGCCGTCTTTATCCAGCTTGTTGCTGGCCCGGCGCATCTCCTTTGCCTCCGGCATGTTCTTCAGCGCGGGGTCTTGGTCGATGGCTTTGTAAACGCTAGCCAGCAAATCTTTAATTGACTCTTCCTTGCCGTTGGCCTGCACCTGCTCGGGGGCGGCCGTGCGCTCCAGCGACTTCGTTTGCAGAATGGCGCTGGCCACCAACTCTAGTTTCTTCGCCTCCTCGGGCTTGCCGCTACGGCGCAGCGCGGCTGCCACCGGCACTGCGTTATGAATGAAGTCGTCGCGGTCATCGGTGAGCGTCTTGGCCTTGGCAGTCGGGCGGGTGGTAGGCTTCATCTGCGCCGGGGCGGGGGTAACCTGCGCCTGCTGCTCAGGCACATCGGATAGCGCCGCGGTGGGCCGGCGAACTCGCTGGCCGTAAGCTCCGGAATTGGGTTCGGTTTGTTCAGGCATGTCATTGTTGGTAAAAGGGTTAGATATACCTCTCCCCTAGCGGGAAGCCGTCATAAGCAAATATACCACCCCATGACCTTATTTATGACAATTTTAAATTATTAAATTTAAACTATCGTTAAAGCATTATCAGTCATCTAAGACACCACTTGTCTTGATAGGTCATCTAGCTCACTACCAATTACTTGTCTTACTCTATCGAACATAGACAGCACTGTAGTTGCCTCAAGAGACTTGGAAGTCTCTGCTATGGCCATTTTAGATACCAGTGTATTATCAGGGAGGAGCAGCCAGCTCAGACTATACCCATGACTGTAATAGAAATTAAGCAGCTTGACGAACGTCTCGATACTGCCGGCACCGGCCTGCTCTAGGCGCGCTATCTGGTTTGGAGTAAGTCCGGTTTCGTCGGCTAATCGGACTTGCGTCCAAGTGTCCTCACCAGGGCAGGCCAGTTCATTACGAAGCTGGGCCAAGCGCTTGCCTATTTGCAGAGTTATCATTTTGACGATGCCATTTTGTTACTGATTAAATGCTGCAAGTCAGGGTCACGCTTGATTCGATTCAATTCATTCAGAATCATATTCGACACATCTTTTTTGATGCTCTCATAGTTGGCCTGAATAATCTCCTTCGTGCAATCCTTACCAGCAGAATCCGCAAAACTAGTTATCTCTGGGATTGCT
>Ga0160429_1000397_pt1 | contig 43458 bp, 30 predicted proteins | sample SolpanmetagenomR_FD_108199 | JGI IMG/M metagenome (GOLD analysis project Ga0160429, IMG submission 108199) | Solar panel surface microbial communities from Lawrence Berkeley National Laboratory, California, USA - R | ecosystem: Engineered > Built environment > Solar panel > Unclassified ... | reverse complement strand
CAGCGACTACGGCCTCACGCGGGAAGAAATGATGGCGCTCGTGCGCCAGCTCAATACCGAGCTGCGCCCGCTCTACCGCGAGCTACACACCTACGCCCGCTACGAGCTGGCCAAAAAATACCACGCCCGGCAGGTGCCCGACTACCTGCCCGCCGACTGGCTGCCCAACCGCTGGGGGCAGGACTGGGGTAGCCTGGTCACGGTAAAAGGCCTGAACCTCGACGCTGCCCTAGCCAAAAAAGGCCCCGAATACCCCGTAAAGCAGGCCGAGCGCTTCTACCAAAGCCTGGGCTTCCAGGCGCTGCCGGCTAGCTTCTACGAGAAAAGCAGCCTCTACCCGCTGCCCGCCACGGTTAGCTATAAGAAGAACAACCACGCCTCGGCCTGGCACCTGGACCTCAATCAGGATGTGCGCAGCCTGATGAGCGTGGAGCCCAATACCGAGTGGTACGAAACCACCCACCACGAACTGGGCCACATCTACTACTTCCTCACCTACTCCAACCCCGAGGTGCCGCCGCTGCTGCGCCAGGGCGCCAACCGCGCCTACCACGAGGCCTTGGGCAGCATGATGGGCCTGGCCGCCCAGCAAAAGCCCTTCCTAGCCGGACTGGGGCTGATTGACGCCAAAACCAAAACCGACCAGACCCAGCAGCTGCTGAAAGAAGCACTGCAATACGTGCCCTTCATCCCCTTCGCCTCGGGGGTGATGAGCGAGTGGGAAAACGCGTTTTATGCCGAAAACCTGCCCGCCGACCAACTCAATGCCAAGTGGTGGGCCCTCAGCAAACAGTATCAGGGCATGGTGCCCCCTAGCCCGCGCGGCGAGAATTTCCTCGACCCCGCCACCAAAACCCACATCAACGACGACCCCGCGCAGTATTATGATTACGCGCTGAGCTACATCATCTTATTTCAGCTGCACGACCACATCGCCCGCAAAATTCTGCACCAGGACCCGCACGCCACCAACTACTACGGCAGCCAGGAAGTAGGCCAGTTTTTGCAGGATATCATGCGCCCCGGCAGCAGCCGCGACTGGCGCACCGTGCTCAAGGAGAAAACCGGCGAAGACCTCTCGGCCCGGGCGATGGTGGCCTATTTTGAACCGCTAATGGGGTATTTGCAGGCGCAGAACAAAGGCCGCAAATACACCATGTGATTCTAAAACTTCAGCCTCAATAAGGTAGCCTAGCAATTGATGAATCCCCTTATTCCATCGCGTCGATTATCCGACCTTCGCGCGTCTTAAACGGACCTGCCTGCAATTCGGGATTTTCCTTCTGAGCTTGGGCCAACGCTTCGAAAAAAGCTTCGCGCTGTTCGCTTAGTACGGCTAAGTCATTTGTTTCCCAAAACTTTCCTTCGTCAAAAACATCAAGCTCTTCAAAGCAAGGTGCTATCGCACGGAGTAATTCTACCAGCAGTACGTGAGTAGTAATGTCAGCAAACTGGGTTTTGCAGAAATCCTGCAAATAAAGGTTCTCGTCAAATTCCAACCATACCGGTTCGGCCCATTCAGCAATATTTAGCCTTATTCCTCTAACTGCCCCTTCGTAGTCCCACTCTTCTTCGCCTCGCACTCGGCCTAATACTTTATTCTTTTCATCTATAATTTTGGAATCAAAATCATACTTCTCAGCAAATTGGTTCGCAATCGTCGTGACCCACGCAAGGTCATTCTCTGACTTCAATTGTCCCTCGAAATAAATTACAACGCCCATTTAGATTTGGTGAAAATAATTCGCTCATTCTTAAACCTTGCTAAGGTACGTATTACTGAACTTTAGTAAGTTGCTCTATACATCACTCTATGAAGCAATCAACAGTTAATTTTTCTACTTACGCCCGGCTAGTGGTGGCCTTTTTGCTTCTGCTGGCCGGGCGCCAATCGGCAGCCCAGGCTCCGGCCGCCCCGCTCTGCATCGGCGAAACCTTCACCCTACCATCTAAAATACTGGGCGAAACCCGGCGCCTGAACGTGTACCTGCCGCCCGTGTACCGCGACTCGGCCACCGTGCGGCTGCCGGTGCTGTACATGCCCGATGGCGGGCTAGCTGAGGACTTTCTGCACGTGGCGGGGCTGGTGCAGGTGCTGGTGGGCAATGGCACGATGCGCCCTTTCATCCTGGTGGGCATCGAGAATACCCAGCGCCGCCGCGACCTCACCGGCCCCACCACCAATGCCGAGGATAAGAAAATAGCGCCCCGCGTGGGGGGCTCGGCTGCCTTCCGGCAGTTTATCCGCCGCGAGCTGATGCCGGCCGTGCGCCAGCGCTACCGCACCACCGCCGAAACTGCCCTGGTGGGCGAGTCGCTGGCTGGCCTCTTCACCGTCGAAACACTAGTGCTGGAACCCGACCTGTTCGATACCTACCTAGCCTTCGACCCCAGCCTGTGGTGGAATAATGGGCAGCTGGTGCAGCAAGCGGCCAGCGTGCTGCCCGCTTACCGCGGCCCCGCCAAAACGGTGTACTTGGCTACCAGCAGCCAGGGCGACACGGCCGCCACCCGCCGCTTGGCGGGCTTGCTGCCCGGCGTGGCCCGGCGCCCCATCACTGCCTACTACGAGCCCATGCCCGCCGAAACGCACGCCACCATCTACCACCCGGCCGCGCTCCGTGGGTTTCGGCGAGTGCTACAGCCGCTGGCCCGCCCGGCGGCTAAGTAGCCTGTTGCGTGTATACAATCAGCTTTTCAACTTGCTTATACCAAAAAAGCCGGGCTTAGCGCCCGGCTTTTTTTTAGTGGTTTCTGCGGCTATGCCGGCTAGACCAGCCGGCGCGTCAGCACCTTAGCCACGCTTTCGAGGCGCCGGATAATGGGCTGGGCTACTTCGGCATCGGCCAGGTCGATGCCCTGGCTGCGGGTGGTAAGGTAACGGGCCAGGGCCGCGTTGTCGTCGAGCACTTTGCCGAGCTCGTGCTGAGCATCTTCCCACTCGGCCAGCTGGTCGGCGGCCAGGTAGCGGTAGCGTAGCTCGATGGTGCGGCTTACCAGGCCCGCGAGCAGGGTGAGCAACTCGGCTTCGGCGGCCGTAAATTCCCGGGGCTCCTTGCCAATGATGGCCAGCATGCCCAGGCGCGAGTCATCCTGAGCCACCAGGGCCGCGCCGGCGTAAAAATTCAGGCCGATGGCCTGGGCCACATCGGGCTTAACGAGCTGGCAACTCTCGGGCTTGTAATCGGATACCACCACGTCGTCGCCCGTGAGGATGGCCGCCGCGCACATGCTTTCGTTGCGCACCAGCTTGGGGATGCCCGTAGCGCCGGTCAGGGCCTTAAACCACACAAATTCGGCATCGACGAGCGAGATAAGCGCAATGGGCACGCCAAACAGCTGCGCGGCCCAGGCCACGTAGTCGTCAAAAATCTGCTCGGGGGTGGTATTCACAATCTGAAACTGGTGCAGCGTGCGCAGGCGGGCCGCGTCGTGCTCAGGTATCAGAGAAGCGGGAAATTTGCTGGTCATTAATTAGTAGTTTGCCTCGCTGCCGGGCAGGTCAATCAAAATAAACTGGGCGTCTTTGGTGGCTTCAATCTCTAGCACGTCTTCGGCATCGAGGCGGGCCTGGTCATTCAGGCCCAGCTTCGTGCCATTAACGGTAATGGAACCCTCCTTAACGTAGATAAAAGTAAGGCGCAACGGAAAAGTTTTGAAAGTCAACGTTTTTCCGCAGTCCAGATTGCTCCAGTAGATGGTGCTGTTCGAGTTCATGTAGACCACGTCTTCGAGCACGCGCTGGCCGGTTACCAGGGGCACGAGCTCGTTTTTCCGGGCTTTCAGAAAGCCGAGGTCCTTTTGCTCGTAGCTGGGGGCTAGGCCTTTCTGGCTGGGCACGAACCAGAGCTGATACAGGTGCAGGGGCTTGTCCTGGCGGTTCATTTCGCTGTGGGCCACGCCGGTGCCGGCCGTCATGCGCTGCACCTCGCCGGCCGGGATGGCCGTGCGGTTGCCCAGCGTATCCTCGTGGCTCACCTCACCTTCGAGCACCAGGGTCACGATTTCCATTTCGGAGTGCGGATGCTGCGGAAAGCCATTCTGCGGGGCCACCGTGTCGTCGTTGAATACGCGCAGCGGTCCGAAATGCATGTTGCCGCGGTCAAAGTAGTCGGCAAACGAGAACAGGAAATACGAACTGAGCCAAGCAGTAGGGGCGGCGTGGTGGCGGGCGGCGGCAGGAATGTGAGCGAGCATAGTGATAAAGCAAAAAGGGCCTAGCCCCACAAGGCGGCCAGTAACGGCTATGAACTGCAAATGGTGCGCCGGGGTTACCGCGCGGGTCGGCAATGCCGGGCCAGCAGCGGCGCTTATCTCTAAAATGTACAATAATTCTGCCTGCTTTCCGACCTCTCGATTCCGCAAACGTTTGTGGTAATATGCGCCTTAAAAAACCTTATCTTGAAGAGTTGAGCGAGCTTTTTGAGGTGATAAGCAAGTAGCCAAGCCCAGCTGTTATGCCAACGGAACGAAGTTACTTATTCTGAATTTTTATTAAAAAAGTATAAGTTCTATAGCGCTGCACTGTCAAACTTTTATTAATATTGCAGCGTCCTTTTCCCACCCAAACCCCATGCTACAACCCCTACCCGGGTCGGTGCGCCTAGTTGGCGCGGCGGCCCTCCTGTTTCTGGCTGGCTGCGCCAAAGAAACCGCCATTCCGCAGGCTAGCCCGGCGCTAGCCTCCCCCACCACCGCCAATGCCACCGCCACCAACGGCGTGCTGATGCAGGGCTTTTACTGGGACGTGCCCACCACGACCTCTGCCGGCACCTGGTGGCAAAACCTGGGCAGCAAGGCCGCCGAGCTAAAGGCCGGGGGCATCACGGCCCTATGGCTGCCACCGGCCTACAAGGGCGGCAGCGCCAGCGACGTGGGCTACGGCGTGTACGACCGCTACGACCTGGGCGAGTTCAACCAGAAAGGCACCGTGGCCACCCGCTACGGCACGCTGGCCCAGCTGCAAAGCTGCATCTCGGCCCTGCACGGCCAGGGCATTCAGGTGTACGAAGACATGGTGATGAACCACCTGACCTGGGCCGATGCGCAGGAGAATGTGAACGGCAACAACGTGTACACCAAGTTCAACTTTCCGGGCCGGGGTACGGCCTACAGCACGTATAAGTGGGCCTACGGCAACTTTACGGGCGCCCAGCAGGCGCCCAACAACGGCTGGTACCAGTGGAAGGCCTGGGACTTTCAGCCCTACGCCAACGGCGATGCCTACGACAACCTGCTGGGCTGCGAGATTCAGTACAACGGCAACACGGCCAACGCCAACGAAACCATCAGCTGGGGCAACTGGATGACGACCAAGCTGGGCCTCGACGGCTACCGCCTCGACGCCACCAAGCACATCTACACACCCTTCGTAAACCAGTGGCTCGACGCCGTGAAGGGCACTAGCGGCCGCTTTGCCGTGAGCGAGGCGTGGTTTGCCAACCTCACCGACCTAAAAAACTACGCCTCGGCCACGGGTGGGCGCACGAGCCTGTTTGACGTGCCGCTGCACTACACATTCAAGGCCATGAGCGACGGCAACGGCGCCTGGGATATGCGCGGGCTGCAATTTGCGGGCTTCACGGAGGCTAACCCCACGCTATCGGTGTCGTTCGTGGACAACCACGACACCGACCAGCAGGGCGGCGGGCTCTACTCGCCCGTCAGCAACCTCAAGCAGCTGGCCTACGCCTACATCCTGACTCGCGCCAACGGCTACCCCTGCGTGTTCTACCGCGATTGGTACGAGTACGGCCTTGGCAACCAGCTTAAGACGCTGATTGCCATTCGCAAGGCCAACGCCTACGGCTCGGCCTTCGAATACACCAGCGTGGACGATGCTGACTACTATGCCTACTCGCGGGCCGGCGACTCGACCCACAAGGGCCTGATGCTCATCCTTAACGACGGCGGCAGCGCCCGCACCAAGGGCATCAGCTCACCCTTCAAGAGCGCCACGCTCACCGACAAAACCGGCAACTACGCCGGCACCATCACCACTGATGCTAATGGCTACGGCAACTTTCCCGTCAACGGCCGCAGCTGGTCGGTGTGGGTGCCCAACTAGCCCCGCTAGCCCTTGATTTTTGGGCCGGGGCGGCCTGCGCCGCCCCGGCTTTTTTCTTTTCCCACCCAAACCCGTTCTCTTCTTATGTCCATTTTTTTACGCGGGGCGAGCCGCACTTTGCTGGCCGCCGCCCTACTCTTCCTGGCCTCGTGTGCCAAGGAAGCCACCACCCCCACCGCGCCGGCGCCGGCTAGCCTGGCCACAGCCAGCAACGACGCCACCGCCACCAACGGCGTGATGATGCAGGCCTTTTACTGGGACGTGCCCCAGACCACCAGCGGCCAAACCTGGTGGCAGGTGCTCGGCGGCAAGGCCAGCGAATTGAAATCGGCCGGCATTACGGCCCTGTGGCTGCCACCCGCCTACAAGGGCAGCGGCATAAACGACGTGGGCTACGGCGTGTACGACCGCTACGACCTGGGCGAGTTCAACCAGAAGGGCACCGTGGCCACGCACTACGGCACCCTAGCCCAGCTGCAAAGCTGCATCTCGGCCCTGCACGGCCAGGGCGTGCAGGTGTACGAAGACATGGTAATGAACCACTTGACTTCGGCCGATGCGCAGGAGCAGTTCAACGTGGGCGGCACCAACTACAACGTGTACACCAGCTTTACCTACCCCGGCCGGGCTAACAAGTACAGCACTTACCAGTGGCACTACTATAATTTCAACGGCACCCAGCAGGCGCCTAATAACGGGTGGTACCAGTGGAATGCCTGGGACTTCCAGCCCTACGCCAACGGCGACGCCTACGACAACCTACTAGGGTCGGAAATCCGCTACGCCGACCAGAACCAGGTGAACGAGACCATTAGCTGGGGCAACTGGATGACCACCACGCTGAACCTCGACGGCTACCGCCTCGACGCCACCAAGCACATGCTGACCTCGTTCGTGAACTCGTGGCTAGACAACGTGAAGGGCACCAGCGGCCGCTTTGCGGTGAGCGAAGCGTGGTTCCGCAACCTCACCGACCTCAATAACTACGCCTCGGCCACGGGCGGGCGCACCAGCCTGTTCGACGTGCCGCTGCACTACACCTTTGCCGACATGAGCAACGGCAACGGCTCGTGGGACATGCGCGGGCTGCAATTTGCGGGCTTCACCGAGGCCAACGGGCCGCTGTCGGTGTCGTTCGTGGACAACCACGATACCGACCAGACGGGTGGTGCGCTCTACTCGCCGGTGGCTAACCTCAAGATGCTGGCTTACAGCTACATTTTAACCCGCGAGAAGGGCTACCCCTGCGTCTTCTATAAAGACTACTACAACTACGGCCTCGGCGCGCAAATTAAAACGCTCATCGGCATCCGCCAGGGCCACGCCTTCGGCTCGGGCTACGAGTACACCAGCGTCAACGACGCCGACGTATATGCCTACTCGCGCGCTGGCGACGCCAGCCACACCGGCCTGCTCGAGTTGCTGAACGACGGCAGCAACGCCGCCAGCAAAGCCGTCACCACGCCCTTCAAAAACGCGACCCTCACCGACCTCACCGGCAACACCACCGGCACCGTGACCACCGACGCCAACGGCCTGGGCACGTTCCGCGTCAACGCCCGCTCTTACGCCGTGTGGGTACCCAGCGGCACCGGCACCGGCGGCGGCACTACCACCGGCACCACGGCCGTAAAATTCACCATCAACTACAGCAACACCGTAAGCGGCCAGGACCTTTACCTCGTAGGCAGCACCGCCCAGCTCGGCTCCTGGAACACGGCCAACGCCATCAAAATGAGCGGCGCCGCCTACCCCAACTGGACCGTAACCGTGAATCTGACTACCGGCACCAACGTGCAGTATAAGTACTTCCGCAAGGATGCTTCGGGCAATATTCTTTGGGAAGGTGACCCCAACAACTCGCTCACCCCCAGCGGCAGCAGCCAGAGCGTGACCGATACCTGGCATTAGCCGAGGTAGAAGGTTAGAAGTTAAAAACCAGGGGCTAGCACTTGTAAGCCGACTCCTGACACAAACCAGAAGTCCTGTTGCGGCTAGCCGCGGCAGGACTTTCTTTTTAAACAGCAGCTTACTTTGGGCTTCTAAGCTCGTAAGCACTCTTTTCCTTCCCTCCCATGTCCCCTTCCACCCGCCTCGAACACGATTTCCTGGGCGAGCTGCCCATCCCCAACGATGCCTACTACGGCATTCAAACGCTGCGGGCGCTCGATAATTTCCACATTACCGGCATTCCCATCAAGGTCGAGCCGCTGTTTGTGCAGGCGCTGGCCTACGTGAAAAAAGGCGCCGCGCTAGCTAATAAAGAACTCGGGGTGCTCGACCCCAAAATTGCCGATTACATCGCCCAGGCCTGCGACCGCGTGGCCAGCGGCGAGTTCGATAATCAGTTTCTGACCGACATGATTCAGGGCGGGGCCGGTACCTCCGTGAACATGAATGCCAACGAGGTTATCGCCAACGTGGCCCTGGAGCTGATGGGCCACCCGAAGGGCGAGTACCAGTACTGCCACCCTAATAACCACGTCAACTGCTCGCAGAGCACTAATGACGCCTACCCCACCGCCTTCCGCATTGCGCTCAATAACAAGTTAGTGGGCTACCGCGACATGCTTTCGCAGCTCGCCGACGCGTTTTTTGCCAAGGGAGAGGAGTTTCAGAACGTGCTGAAAATGGGCCGCACCCAGTTGCAAGACGCCGTGCCGATGAGCATGGGCGACGAGTTCCGGGCCTTTGCCACCAACCTGCGCGAAGAGCTGCTGCGCATCGACGACTCACGCCGCCTCATCGCCGAAATTAATATGGGCGCCACCGCCATCGGCACCCGCGTGAATGCGCCCCAAGGCTACCCCGAGCTGGTGACCCAGCACCTGCGCCAGATAACCGGCCTTGACCTGAGCCTGGCCGGCGACCTCATCGAGGCCACCTACGACACCGGCGCCTACGTGCAGCTTTCGGGCGTGCTCAAGCGCACCGCCGTGAAACTCAGCAAAATCTGCAACGACCTGCGCCTGCTAGCCTCGGGCCCGCGCGCCGGCCTGTTCGAAATCAACCTGCCGCCCTTGCAGCCCGGCTCTAGCATCATGCCCGGCAAAGTCAACCCCGTAGTGCCGGAAGTGGTGAACCAGACGGCCTTCTACGTCATCGGCGCCGACCTCACCGTGACGATGGCCGCCGAGGCCGGCCAGCTGCAACTCAATGTGATGGAGCCGGTTATCTCGTTCGCGCTCTTTACCAGCATCTCCTACATGACCAACGCCTGCCGCACCCTGCGTGAGAAGTGCGTTATCGGCATCACGGCCAATGCCCAGCACGCCGCTAGCATGGTTTACAACAGCATCGGCATCGTAACCCAGCTCAACCCGGTGCTCGGCTACGAGGCCAGCGCCAGCATCGCCAAGGAAGCCCTAGCCACTGGCAAGTCGGTGCACGACATCGCCGTGACGGAGCGCAATCTGCTGACCCAGGAGAAATGGGACGAGATTTTCACGTTTGAGAATCTCATTCGACCGGTGTTTATGAAGTAAAAACGGCTGTCATGCTGACGAAGGAAGCATCTTATCAGGGCAGAACGGGCCTAACCTTCTGAACCTGACAAGATGCTTCCTTCGTCAGCATGACAGCCGTTTTTGGGACAAGCTATCTAAGGAGCCGTCGGGTTTTTAATCTCCCGCGCCAGCTCGGCATACCACTCAGCACCATATTTCCGGATAAGGGGCTCTTTCAAAAACTCGTACACCGGCACCCCTAGCCGCGCTCCAAACGAGCAGGCCGGCGAGCAGATATCCCAGCGGTCATAGTTGAGCGCCTCGAAGCCGTCGTATTTCGTGATGCGAATCGGATATAAGTGGCAGCTAATTGGCTTCTTAAAGTCGGTAGCCCCGGCCAGGTAGGCCTGCTCAATACCGCATTTCAGGATGCCCAGCTCGTCGTAGAGCGCGTAGGCGCACTCACGGTCGTTGATGGTCGTGGTACTGTAGTCCCCCTCCCAGTCCTCAATGTAAAGGCCCTGAGTGGCAATAGCTTGCTTGCCAGCTTCGGTCAGAAAGGGCTCAATCTTGGGGTATTCGTTTTTCAGGATTTCCAGCTCTTCCAGTTCCAGCGGCGCGCCGAGGTCGCCCTCCACGCAGCAGGCGCCCTTACAGGCATCGAGGTTGCAGACGAAAAACTGCTCGGCCACGTCGTCGGAGATAACGGTGTTTTGGATAACAATCATAGGAGGCGAATTTATCGGCGATAGAAAACGGTTAGCATAAGTGGCCGGCGGGCTAGCCCTGCCTAAAAACACTAGCACAAAGATACCGCCCGGCCGTCCCCTCAACTTATCTTTGTCAGCTAGCCGCCTTCGGGGCGGCCTCTTCGTATGGCTTTAGATTATCGTGCTCTTTTGAACCCCTCGCAGGCCGCCGCCGTGCTCCAAACGGAAGGCCCCTGCATGATTATCGCCGGTGCTGGCTCGGGCAAAACGCGGGTGCTCACTTACCGCATCGCGCACCTGCTCGAGCAAGGCGTTGACCCATTTAACATCCTGGCCCTCACCTTCACCAACAAGGCCGCCAAGGAGATGCGCGCCCGCATCGAGAAGGTAGTAGGCCCGCAGGCCAAGAACTTGTGGATGGGCACTTTCCACTCCGTTTTTGCTAAAATTCTGCGCTCCGAGGCCGAGCGCATCGGCTTCCCGCGCTCGTTTACCATCTACGACACGCAGGACAGCAAGACCCTCATTGGGCAGATTGTTAAAGAGTTGGAGCTTGATGACAAGCTCTACAAGGCCAGCACCGTGCTCGGGCGCATCTCGGCCGCCAAAAACAAGCTCGTGTCGGTGGCGCAGTACGTCAACGACCCCGTTATCCGGCAGGACGACGAAGCGGCGCTGCGGCCCAAAATCGGCGTCATCTACCAGCAGTACCAGCAGCGCTGCTTCAAGGCCGGCGCGATGGATTTTGACGACCTGCTGTTTCAAACCAACGTCCTTTTCCGCGACCACCCCGATATTCTGAATAAATACCAGAACAAATTCAAATTTGTGATGGTGGACGAGTACCAGGACACCAACTATTCGCAGTATTTAATTACCCGCAAGCTGGCGGCTAAGGAGCGGAATATCTGCGTAGTGGGCGACGATGCGCAGAGTATCTACGCCTTCCGCGGGGCCGATATTTCCAATATTCTCAACTTCGAGAAGGATTATCCCGAGCTGAACGTATTCAAGCTAGAGCAGAATTACCGCTCGACCAAAAATATTGTGTGGGCGGCTAATTCGGTTATCAAAAATAACCAGGAGCAGCTGCGCAAAAGCGTATTTTCGGACAACGAAACCGGTAATTTAATTGAGGTAATTAAAGCCGCCTCCGACAACGAGGAAGGCAAATTAATTGCCCAGTCGATTTACGAGGATAAGATGAACCAGCATCTGTCCTACGACAGCTTTGCCATTCTCTACCGCACCAACGCCCAGAGCCGGGCGATGGAAGAGGCCCTGCGCAAATTAAATATCAAGTACAAGATTGTCGGCGGCCTGAGCTTTTATCAGCGCAAGGAAATCAAGGACTTAGTGGCGTATCTGCGCCTCACGGTAAACCCCAACGACGAGCAGGCGCTGCGCCGGGTAATTAATTATCCGAAGCGCGGCATCGGCGACACCACGATTAGCAAATTAATTAATTCGGCCGAGGAAGCCAACCACACCCTGTGGGAAGTGGTGAGCAACGCCGACCAGTTTTTGCCGGCCAGGGTATCGAACCCAGTGGTGGGTTTCGCCGAAAAAATAAAGAGCTACACCGCGGTGGCGGGCAAGGAAGATGCCTTTGAGGCGGCTAAATTCATTGCCAAAAACTCGGGCATGATTGAGGAATTGTACGCCGACAAGAGCATCGAGGGCTTGTCGCGCTACGAGAACATTCAGGAACTGCTCAACGGCATCAAGGAATACGTGGACGACCACGAGCGCGAGGACAAGTCGCTAGGCGCCTTTTTGCAGGATATTGCCCTCGTCACCGATTCCGACCTCAAGGACGCCGCCCAGGAGGGCGAGGCCGTGACCCTGATGACGATTCACTCGGCTAAGGGTCTGGAATTCAGAAACGTATACATCGTAGGCATGGAGGAAAACCTCTTCCCCAGCCAGATGATGATAACCTCGCGGGCCGACCTGGAGGAAGAGCGCCGGCTGTTTTACGTGGCCATTACGCGGGCCGAAAAGAAGCTGACCCTCAGCTACGCCACCTCGCGCTACCAGTGGGGCAACTTGCGCTCGTGCGAGAAGTCGCGCTTCCTGGATGAGATTGACCCACAATACCTTAACGTGAAGTTTGCGGCTGGGCCCGCGATGGGCGAGGCGCCGGTGCAGCACGTATTTGAGCGCCGCTCGAACCTCGTGGCCGCCCCGGTCCGTAAGACGGTGCCGACCAAGTACGTGGCCCCGGCCGACTTCCAACCCTCGGATACGAGTAACTTGCAGGCCGGCCAGCGCGTTGAGCACGCCAAGTTCGGCTTCGGCAAGGTGGCAACGCTCGAAAAGCAGAATGGTACCGTGAAGGCGATTATTCAGTTCGACGAAGTGGGCGAAAAAACGCTGCTGCTAAGCTTTGCCAAGCTGCGGGTACTGTAGCGCGAGGTTTCGCAAGGTGCGGCGAGGTTAAAAAGCAGGTTTGCGAAACCTTGCCGCACCTTGCAAAACCTTGCGCTAAATAATTAAGAACCAATGCAAGAAATACCCACCCAACTGCCCTTCCACCTGCAATTGCTGGTGCGTGAGTACGGGCAAAGCACCTATGCGCTCATTCAGGGCCTGGCCCAGATTGAGGACGTAGCCGAGCGTACGCGCCGCGCCGCCGGCATCGTGCAGCTGATACTGCGCCTGCGCCCCAGCCTGCGCGACCAGCCTGATATCCAAACTCGCCTCTGGAACCACATTCATGCCCTAGCGGGCACCGAAGTGGCCCTCGATGCACCCGTGCCCCTCACGCCGCCGCGCCTGTACGCCGAGCGCCCCAAGCGCGTAGATTATCCGCGCCAAGCGCCCAAGCTCAAGGCCTACGGCCGGGGCATCGAGGCGCTCATCGCCAAGGCCCTTACCATCGAGGACGCCGCCGAACGCGAGCAGGCCACCGTGCAGATTGGCCGCACCATGAAGTTTCTTTACCGCCAGCACAACAAGGAAAACGCTAAGGACGTGACCATCATCCGGCACCTGGGCGAGCTCTCGGGTGGGCAGCTGAAGCTGGATGCGCAGACGGTGGCTGACCAGGGTTTGTTTGAGTTGGCGGGCATGCCCGCCGCTACCTCTAGCCAGCAGCCCGCCCGCAGCACCAGCGGCCAAGGCAGCAGCCGCTACGAAGGCAACCGCGACAACCGCGAGCGGCGCACCGACCGCCCAGAAGGCGGCAGCGCGGCCTTCAGCCAGGGCGGCGGCGGCGGCGGCAATAATAAAAAGCGCGATAAGAAGCGCAACAAGAAGTTTCGCACCGAGCCGCAACAGCCGCCGCAGTAGCTTTGCGGCTTGATTGAGTCGCCTTGCATTAGCAGCGGCTCAATTACTAATTGCTCATCATTACTTGATAATTGAATAAGAATGGCTGCTTTTGAAGTACGCGGCGGACGGAAGCTGCACGGGGAGATTGTTCCGCAAGGAGCTAAGAATGAGGCACTCCAGATTCTGTGCGCGGTGCTGCTCAGCCCCGAGCCCATCACCATCAGCAACGTGCCCAATATCCGGGACGTGAACAAGCTCATCGAGTTGCTGCGCGACATGGGTGTGAAGGTGGGCCGCGTGGCGCCCGACACCTACGTGTTTCAGGCCGAAGACGTACGCCTCGACTACCTCGACACGCCTGAGTTTGTGGCCCAGGCCCGCGAGCTGCGCGGCTCGGTGATGATACTAGGCCCCCTGCTGGCCCGCTACGGCCGCGCCCAGCTGCCCAAGCCGGGCGGCGATAAAATCGGCCGCCGCCCGCTCGATACGCACTTCGTAGGCCTCGAAAAGCTAGGCGCGCACCTCACGCTGGAAGGCACTGATTTTTACCGGCTCAATGTGCCGGCCGGCAAGCTGCACGGCGCCTCCATGCTGCTCGACGAGGCTAGCGTGACGGGCACCGCCAATATCGTAATGGCGGCCGTGCTGGCCGAGGGCACCACCACCATCTATAACGCCGCCTGCGAGCCTTACTTGCAGCAGCTGTGCCGGATGCTGGTGCGCATGGGCGCTAAGATTCAAGGCATTGGCTCGAACCTGCTCACGATTGAAGGCGTGGAAAGCCTCGGGGGCACGGAGCACCGCATGCTGCCCGACATGATTGAAATCGGCTCATTTATCGGCCTGGCGGCCATGACGGGCTCGGAAATCACCATCAAGGACTGCCAGATTCCGGAGCTGGGGATTATTCCCGATACCTTCCGCAAGCTGGGTATTACGCTGGAATTCCGCGGCGACGACATTCACATTCCGGCGCAGGAGCACTACCAGCTCGGCACCTACCTCGACGGCTCCATTCTGACGGTGAGCGACCACACCTGGCCGGGCTTCACGCCTGATTTGCTGAGCATTATCCTCGTGGTGGCTACCCAGGCGCGCGGCACGGTGCTCATTCACCAGAAGATGTTCGAGTCACGCCTGTTCTTCGTGGACAAGCTCATCGACATGGGCGCGCAGATTATTCTCTGCGACCCGCACCGCGCCACCGTTATCGGGCTCGACCGCCAGAAGACGCTCAACGGCATCACCATGTCGTCGCCCGACATCCGGGCCGGCGTGGCGCTGCTCATCGCCGCGCTGTCGGCCGAGGGCACCAGCAAAATCCTCAACGTGGAGCAGATTGACCGCGGCTACCAGAACATCGACGAGCGCCTGAACGCGCTCGGGGCCGATATTCGCCGCGTGTAGCTCGTCTGTCATGCTGAGCTTGCGAAGCATCTCATCGCGCCCGAACGACTTGTTCCGAGGCGATAAGATGCTTCGCAAGCTCAGCATGACAGACGAGTTTTTGATTTTCTAATTAGCTTCAAACGCAAAAAAAGCCCGGCCGCTAGCGGCCGGGCTTTTTTTGTGGCTAGGGGCACTACTGCGCCGAGGGTGGCGGCGTCTGGCTGCCCCAGGCTTTGTTGGGTTGCGGGCCCATCGTAAACACCAAGCGGCCGCCCCGCATCAACTCGTCGCGGTAGAGCCAGCAGTTGGCTAGGGGCTTGCCGTTCAGCTCGGCCGACTGCACGTAGACGTTCGCTTTCGACGTGTTTTTGGCTTCGATAACCAGCTTTTTCTGGTTGCCGAGCTGGATGGTGGACTTGCTGAACAGCGGGCTACCCAGCTCGATAATGGGCCGCGCGTCGGTGAAGCCTTTCACGTCGAACAGGCCTAGCGCGGTGATGACGTACCACGAGCCCAGTTGGCCCTGGTCCTCGTCTTGGCCGTAGCCGTAGCCGTGAATGGGCTCGGTGCCGTAGAATTCGTCGCAAATCTGGCGGGTCCACTTCTGGGTCAGCCAGGGCTGGCCCGAGAAGTTGAACAGCCAGCTGATGTGCAGGCAGGGCTGATTGCCGTGGTTGTATATAGCCTTGATGCCGGCAAAGGCGTCGATTTCCTTGCCGCCACCGAAGCCCGTTTTGGCTGAGGCGGTGAAGAGGCTATCTAAGCGATTATTAAACTTGTCGCGCCCCAGCGCCGCGATGAGGCCGGCCGGGTTTTGCGGCACGTAGAAGGTGTACTGCATGGCGTTGCCTTCCTGAAAACCGCGCCAGGGCTCAAATGGGTTAAAATTGCCCGCAAACGTGCCATCGGCCAGCTTGGGCTGCATCAGCTTATTCTGCGGATTCAGAATCTTCTGCCAGCCGTTGGACAGCTTTAGGAGCTGCTCGTAATCGGCCTTTTTACCCAGGCTTTTTGCCATTTGGGCGGCGGCGAAGGCACTGTAGCTGTACTCCAGCGTGTGCGAATTGGCGAAGTACGAGCCTGTCGAGTCGGTTTTAAACCACTCGCCCTTGTACTCCTTGTAGTCGTCACGGAAGGGCACGTAGCCGCGCTCGGTGAAAGCTTTCACGTCCATCTTGCCCGAGCCGAAGGCGCGGTTGCGGTAGCCCAGCTCGTTGGCGCGCACGGCCTGGTAGGCCAGGTTCACGTCGTAGTTGCGGATGCCTACCTGGTAGGCGCCGGCCACGGCCAGCCCCACGAAGTTGGTGCCCACGCCCGACACGTACTCGCTGTTGGCCAGTCCGTCGCCAAACCAACCCTTGTCGCGGTACACTTGCAGTTCGGTGTTCACGTAGTTGCCGTACCATTCGGGGTAGCTCAGGGCCCAGAGCTGGGTCAGGTTCCAGTAGCCGCCCCAGATGGCGTCGGTGTTCAGAAACTCGGGCCGGGGGCCGGGGCCGCTGGCTTGCAGTTGGCCCACCTGGCCAGCGTGCTTGGGGTAGGCGCCATTCGCATCGCTGGCGATGCCGCGGCCCAGCAGGGCGTGGAAGAGGCCGGTGTAGAACTTCGTTTTATCCTGCTCGCTGGGGCCCTCGACCGCGATTTTGCCTAGCTCGCGCTGCCAGGTGGCCTGCGCGGCAGTGCGGGCTTGGTCGAAGGTCAGGCTCTTGGCTTCGGCCAGCAGGTTGGCCTTGGCGTTGGCGATGGAGGTGTACGAGAGGCCGATTTTCAGCTCAATTTTCTGCTGGGCCGTGGTCTGGTAGTTCAGCACCAGGCCCGCACCCTTGCCGGTGGCCGACTTGGTATTGTCCTGCACGCCAGCGGCCGTGAAGGCGCCCACACTAGCCGGCGCCTGGCTGATTTCCCCGAAAAAGTACATGTTCACCTGGCCGCTAGGGTCGTAGGTTTTCACGTACTTGGGGTAGGTGCGCACGAAGCCTTCCACGTGGGTGGCGTCCACCATACGGACGCTGGCGTCGGTCACGTCGCTGCTTTCGCCCTGCTTGTTGCCGATGTCGAGGATGATGCGCGCCTGGTCGCTCTTGGGGAAGGTGTAGCGGTGGAAGCCGACCCGCTTGGTGGCCGTGAGCTCGGCCGTGATGTTGTAGTCGTCGAGCAGCACCTTGTAGTAACCGGGCTCGGCCACCTGGTTTTTGCGGTCAAACTGCGAGCGGTAGCCGCTGCCGGGCTTGTCGAGGTCGCCGGGCTGGGTGCGCAGCGCACCGGTGGTGGGCATGAAGCTCACGCCGCCCACCTGCCACTCGTGAAAGTGCACGAAGCCCTCGATGGAATTCTGGCGGGTGTCGTAGCCCACGGCTTCCCAGCCCGAGGGGTTGCCGTAGTGGCCGTTGGTGGAAGGCGCCAGCTTGGCCATGCCGTAGGGCACGGCCGCCGGGGTGTAGAAAAACCAGCGGCTGTGCGCCGTGCCGATGTTGGGGTTCACGTACTTGAGCACGCTCTGGGCGCTAGCCCCCTGGGCCGCCAGCAGCAGCGCCAGCGCGCCCGCGCCAGCCTTGACAATCAATCTCATACAATGATTTTAAGAATGGGAAGTGCAAAAAAATGCCCGCGCCCGGCCCTACCGGCCAAGCGCGGGCGGGCCCGGCCGCGTCCCACCGCGAAGCCCGACCCCCTTTACCGCCCCAGAATGTGCTAGCGGGGCGCCTAGCTTACAGCAGCTTGCGCGCCTGCAAGTCGGCCATTATTTCGTACATCATCACACCGCTCAGCTGGGTCGAGCCGTCGACGGCGCCGCTGGGCTGGCTCGTCCAGTTGGTGTTGAACAGGTAGTCCGACTTGCGCATGCCCTTCTGGTACAGGCTCTCGCCGTTGAACTTGAGGAAGGACACGTAGCGGGCGCGGGTGGCGGCGGCCACGGCCGGGTCGGTGGCGAGCTGGGCCAGGTAGCGCACGAAAATGCCCTTGAACAGGCCGCCATCGCCGCCGCCCTCGTCCTTGAGCACGCCGCCGGGGGCCAGCTGGCTGTCGTTGAGCACATAGCCGGCCGTGCGGTTGGCATCGTCGAGGTAGCCGCTCTGCTGGGTGGCGCGGTACAGCTCCAGGCCGGCACCCAAGAACACGCCCTGGTTGTAGCTGAAGCGCCAGTCTTTGTCAATCTGGCCGTTGCCCTGGCGGTTGATGCCATCCCACACGGCCCCGGTGCTGGGGTCCACGAGGGTCTTTTTCTCCCAGTCGTAGATTTTCTGGGCCCAGGACAGGTCGTCGGGGTTTTTATCGAGCTGGTAGAGGCGGGCGCCCAGGATGGCCACCGGGGCATTGGCGGGCGTGTTCTTGTAGTCGCGCTGGTCTTTTTTCCAGGCAATGCCGCCGCCCTGGCTGGTGTTCCAGCCGTTTTTCAGGTCAGCCCACAGCTGCAAGGCCGTGGTCTTATACGAGGCATCCTGGGTGAGCTGGAAGGCGCGCAGGTTGGCCAGGGCCTGCCAGGCCATGTCGTCGTAGAAGTTGTTGAGGTAGGTGTTACCGTTCTTCTTCTTGGTGCCCTGTTGCAGCAGCTGCATCTTGGTCGTGTAGTCGAGCACCCTGGTGCGCTGGTAGCCGTCGAGCAGCACGTCGAGGCCGTGGGCCTGCCACCAGTAGTTGAAGTCGGCTTTGCCCGCGCTGTTTTGCAGGTAGTAGCTGTCGCTGGCCCAGAACGAGCGGTTGAGCGCCGCCTGCGCCGAGTCGGCGCGGGCGGCCCAGTTGGCCGTTACCACCACCGGCTTGGGGGCCGGCGGGGTAATGGCGTCATCCACCTTTTCGTGGCAGCCCGCGAGTAGCGCGAGACCGAGCAGGGCGGTGGCCCCGGTGCGGAAATAAATCATGAATACAGCCTTAAAGAGTTGACTACTAAGCTGGCCCCTCCCCTAGCGCACCTTCACCGAGTGGGTGTAGGCGGCGGGCTGCATCATCACCGCGATGTCCACGTTTTTGTGGTCGGCGGTGCCAATGAATTTAAAGGTGTTGTTCCACTGGTCGTCGGCCACCGGCACGAGGTAGAAGTAGGCGGCGGCGGTGCTGGTGGTGGCGGGCTGGTTATCGGTGTTGGTGCTGCCGTACTGGCGGGCCTTCACGGTGCCGGCGGCGTCTTTCTCGGTGAAGATGAACTTGTAGCGCTCGTCGCGGCCCCAGCTGAACTGGAAGAACTCAATCGGCGTGTTCTCGATTTGCCACACCCCCTTGCCCAGGTAGGGCAGCGTTACGGTTACCTTGTTCTGGGCCGAAACCCAGAGGCCAACCGACTGTATCTCGGTGAGCACGGCCGAGCCGTTGTTGAAGTCCAGGGTCATGCGGTACACACCCGGGGTGGCGGCGGGGCTAGCGGTGGCCGTGCCTTGCAGCAGCTTGGTGCCGCTGATGTAGTAGTTGGTGGGCGTGCCGGTGGTGGCGTCCACAATCTTCACGTCACCAGCCGAGAGCTTGGTGTAGATTTCAAATACCCCCGACGACACGCGCTTGAACGGCAGCGCCTGGCTGAGGGTGGCACCGCCCTCGGTGCCCGAGCCGGTGAGGTAGAGGTTGCCGGGGATGACCGAGAAGCCGGCCGGGCGCTCCACCGTCAGGGTGCGGGCGGCGGCGGCGGGCATCACGTTCAGGCCTTTCGAGGCGTTCACCATCCACTTCAGCTTGCCCTGGGTTTGCGAGGCGATGCCGGCCAGGTTGGCGATTTTATTGAGGTCGCCGTGGCTGAGGGTCAGCTTGGTGTCGAGGCCGTTGGTGCCCGACACGGTGCTGTACACGGGCTTCGAGAAGTCGCCGCCGTCTTTGTCAAACACCACTTCGTAGAGCACCAGCGTGCCATCGGCGGCGCGGGCCTGGCTCCACTCGAAGGTGATGGCCGCGTTGGAGGGCGGGTCGAGCTTGACAAACACGTTGTCGGCGGGCGAGATGTAGTTCGACACCGGCGTGATGGTGTCGTCGAGGGCCTTGTCGTCTTTTTTGCAGCTGGCCAGCAGGCCAACGAGCATCAACAGCAGGAGCAGCGGGTGGGAAAACTTTTTCATGAAGCTAGAGGCGAAGGGAATTTCAGAAGGGAAGAAAAAAGACTACCAGCCAGGATTTTGCGTGAGGTTGGGGTTGATGTCGCGCTCGCGCTGGGGCACCGGCCAGAGGTAGTGCTTGGCGGGGTCGAAGGTGCGCTGGTCTACGCGCAGGTAGCCGTTGTCCACGCCCGGGTCGCCGGCCTTGATGCCGTGCGCAAAGCCGGTGAGCGCGGTTTCGGCGGTGCGCCAGCGGCGCAGGTCGAAGATGCGCGTGCCTTCCATGGCCAGTTCGGTGCGGCGCTCGCGGCGCACGATGGCTTGCAGGCTGGCCTGGTTGCCGCCGGGGAAGGTGAGCGCGGCGGCATCGGTGAAGCCCGCGCGGCGGCGCAGCGCGCCGATGGTGCGGTCCCACTCGCCGCTGGTGAGCTGGCCCTGCTCGTTCTTGGCCTCGGCGTGCATGAGCAGCACGTCGGCGTAGCGCACCAGTATCAGGTTTAGGCCCGAGTTGAGGTTGGCGTCGGCGGTGGGGTCAAAGTACTTGGCCGAGTAGTAGCCGGTGGGGCTGGCGTCGGCGCGGTCCACCGAGTTGTCGCCGGTGCCGGGGAAGGTGCGGATAAGCAGGCTCGACCCGTCGGGACGCTGCCACTTGTAGCCGTCGTACACGATGGTGGCGGCAAAGCGCGGGTCGCGGCCCACGTAGGGCGTGGCCTCGCTGTAGCCCGAGCCGGTTTCGGTGATGCCCTTGCCGTTGGCCATCACGTAGCTATTCACCAGCTCCTGGGTGGGCGCGATGGCGCAGATGAGCTTGCCCTCGGTGCGCGGAATGAAGAAGCGCTGCTCGGAGTAGGTGCGCGACGGAAACAGGTACTGCAAGTCGAGCATCACCTCGCTATTGCCCTCGTTGCCGGGCGCAAACACGCCCGAGTAGCTCGAAAATAGGCCGTAGGTGCCCGCCTGGCCACCAATGAGCTGCTCGGTCACGGCCGTTACGTCGGCCCAGCGGCCTTCGTAGAGCAGCACGCGGGCCTTCACGGCCAGGGCAGCGCCCTTGGTGAAGCGGCCGCGGTCTTCGGGAGCGTAGGCGGTGTTCAGGGGCAGTGCGGCGGCAGCGGCCTCCAGCTCTTTGAGCACGAAATCAAGCACTTCGGCCCGGGGCTTGCGCGTGACGCCGGCCGCGTCGCCCACGCTGATTTCGTCGGTTATCAGCGGCACGTCGCCGTACCAGGTCATGAGCTGGAAGTACTGGTAGGCGCGCAGGGCGCGGGCCTCGGCGATGTAGCGGGCCTTGAGGCCAGCGTCGAGCGTCGAAATCTTGTCGATGTTGGCCAGCAGCTGGTTGCACTTGCGAATACCCGAGTAGTGGTAGCCCCACTCGTTGGTAACGCGCTGCTGATTAGTGCCGTAGGCACCCTCGGCGATGTTGCGGGCGTTGGAGCCGTTGACGTCGCTCTTATTGTAGGCGTTGTCGGAGAGCGTTTCGTTGAAGAAGAAATACTCCGAGTTGTAGAGGTTTTCGTAGGCCGTGGTCAGCACGTTGGCGGCGTCGGACGGCTGCTGCCAGAACGTGGCGTCGGTGGGGCGGTCGGTGGGCGGCAGGTCGAGCTTCTGGCACGACCCTAGCCCCAGGCTCAGCCCGAGCCCCAGCAGGAACGAATAGCGAAGGTTGCGGTTCATCAGAATGGGTGGGATAGAGAATTAGAGAGTGATATCAACGCCGAGGGTCATGACCCGCACGGCCGGGTACACGCGGCCGCTGCTGCCCGAGCCGCCGCCCAGGCCCACGCTTTCGCTGAACTCGGAGAGCTCGGGGTCAAACCCGATGCTCTTCAAGTGGCTGACGGTGAACAGGTCCTGGCCCGAAGCGAAGATGCGCAGCCGCTGGATGTAGGCGCGCTTGGTGAGCGTGGCGGGCAGCGTATAGCCCAGCTGCACGTTTTTGAGGCGGGCGTAGGCGCCGTTGCGCAGCCAGTAGTCCGAGCCCTGGTTGTTGTTGGTGGAGGCCGTACCGATGGTCAGGCGCGGGTAGGTGCCGTTGGGGTTGGTGGGCGTCCAGCGGTCGAGGTGCTGCTGGTACACGTTTTCCCAGTTGTTGTGGAAGGCTTCCACCCCTTCGCCCCGGATGTAGAGGCTACGCTTGCCCACGCCCTGCACAAACAGCAGCAGGTCAAACCCTTTGTAGTCAGCCGTGTAGGTAGCCCCGAAGGTGTAGCGTGGAAACGGGTTGCCCAGGATAAAGCGGTCGTCCTGGTTGATAACGCCGTCGCCGTTGCGGTCCACGTAGCGAATGTCGCCGGGCCGCACCGTGCCGGGTGCCACGAAGGCGGGCTTGGGGCCGGCGTCGATTTCCGCCATCGTCTGGTAGAGGCCGGCCGTGCGGTAGCCGTAGTACGAGTTGATGGGCCAGCCCTCGCGGATGATGTTGGTGGCGTCGCCGCCCCGGATGGTTTCCACGCCCTTGGTGTCGAGCACCGTGTTGCGGGTGTCGGCCGCGTTCAAACTCAGGCTTTGGTTGAAGCCGCGCTCGGTGCGCATGCGGTAGGTAGCCGTGATTTCCCAGCCCTGGTTGCGCACGCGGGCCGCGTTCTGGGTGGGCGCGCCGGCCCCGAACACGCCCGCCACCGGCAGGTCGATGAGGATGTTGCTGGTGCGCTTGTCGAAGTAGTCAGCGCTGAACGACAGCGCGTTCTGGAAGAAGCTGAAGTCCACGCCCACGTTGCCCATCGTGGCGGTTTCCCAGGTGATGTTGGCGTTGGAAGTGCTGAAATACGAGCCCGACACCGGCGTGCCGCCAAATGAATACGTGCCCGGCGCGAGGCTCACGGTGCTCAGGTAGCGGTAGAGGCCGATGTTCTGGTTGCCGAGTTGCCCCAGCGAGGCGCGCACCTTGAGGTCGCTGAACACGGGGTGCAGGAAATCGAGGAAGTTTTCCTCCAGCGGGCGCCAGCCCACCGAGCCCGAGGGGAAGAAGCCCCAGCGCTGGTTGCCGGCGAAGCGCGACGAGCCATCGTAGCGGAAGCTGCCCTCAATGAGGTACTTACCGGCAAAGCCGTAGTTCACGCGGCCAAATACCGAGTTCAGCGCCCACTGCTCCTGGTTGCCGTAGGTGCCGTTGGCGTGGTAGCCGCCGCTAGGGTCGCTGATGCCGGCGTAGGTGGTGCCGTTGTTGATGACGCCGAACTGGTTGCCGGGAATATTGATGACGTGGATGCCGCGGCGGTCGTCGGTGTAGTGCTCGGTCGAGTAGCCCACCACCGCCTGCACGCTGTGCTTCTCGGCGAAGGTGCGGTCGTAGTTCAGCGTTGCCTGGTAGTTGGTGAGCAGCGTGCGCTGGTTGCGGTTCTGCACCGAGTTGTTGCCATCACCGCCCGCCGTGGGCGAGCCGTCGAGCGTCACGTATTGCAGGCTGCGCTGAAACTCGTCGTTCTGGTAGTTCCACAGGTCGCCGCCCACCAGGCCGCGCAGGCGCAGGCCCTTCACGATTTCAAACTCGGCGTTGAGGTTGCCGAAGACGTTGTCGTTCGAGTTGGTGCGCAGGCCGCCGTTGAGCAGGCGGTTCACCGAGTTATCGCTGGCCGTGGCGGGCGTCACGTAGTTGCCCTGCGCGTCCTGCACCGGGTAGATGACCGGAATGCGGGCCGCGTCGCTGATAATCCACTGCGAATCAAAGGCGTGCTCGCGGGTACCCACGTGGGCGTACGACACGATGGCGCCCAGCTTGAGCCGGTCCGTTACCTGCGTGGTGAGGTTGATGCGGCCGTTGAGGCGCTTGAAGCCGTAGTCGTCGCCGAAGAACAGGCTGTTCTGGTCTACGTACCCGAGCGACACGAGGTAGCGGGTTTTGCCCGAGCTGCCGCTCACGCTCAGGTTATGGTTTTGCTGAAACGCCTGCTTTTTCAACACTTGGTTGAGCTGCCAGTCGTAGTCGCCGTGGGCGGCGAAGTCGCGCATCTGCTGGGGCGTGAACTGCGGCGCCTGGCCCGAGTTGACCAACGCCTCGTTCTTGAGCTCCATAAACTGGATGCCCGTCACCGGCCGGCGCTGGAAGTTGGGCGCCTGGTAGCCCAGCGTAGTATTGTAGGCGATGGTCGGCTTCTGATTGAGCGCGCCCTGCTTGGTCGTTACCAGCAGCACGCCGTTGGCGGCGCGCGAGCCGTAGATGGCCGCCGAGGCGGCATCCTTGAGCACCGTTACGCTCTCAATATCATTGGGATTGATGGCGTTGAGCGAGCCCGCGATGCCGTCCACGATAATCAGCGGTGAGGCATTACCCAGCGTGCCCACGCCCCGGATGTTGATGTTGAGGCCCGCGCCCGGCTCGGCGCTGTTCTGCTGGATGGTGAGGTTGGGCGAGGTGCCCTGCAGGGCCTGCGCCACGTTAGCCACGGGGCGGTTTTCGAGCACCGCGCTGTTCACCGTGTTGATGGCGCCGGTCACGTTGGCGCGCTGCTGGGTGCCGTAGCCCACTACCACCACGTCGTTCAGCGCCTGGGCCTCATCGGCCAGGGCCACTACCAGGTTGGCGGTGGCGCCGGTCACGGGCACCTCCTTACGGGTGTAACCTACAAAGCTGAACACCAGCACGCTGTTCTCGGGCGCTTGCAGGCTGAAGCCGCCATCCGCGTTGGTGGTGGCGCCCTGGGTGGTGCCTTTCACGACCACCGTGACACCCGGTAGCCCGGCGCCTTTTGCGTCGGTCACGCGGCCGGCCACGGGCACATCGGCCGGGGCGAGCAGCTTGCCGGTGCTGGCGAGCAGCGAGGGTACCGGCGTGGTAGCGGGCGGCGGCACGGTCGTTACGACCCGGGCCGCGGGCTTGGCCACGATGATGTAGAGGCCGTCTTTCAGCTGCTCAAACTCCAGGCCGCTCTGCTGGGTGAGGTAGCGCAACGCCTCGGGCAGCGACTTGAACGCCGGGTGCCCCTTGGCCAGGTACCGGCCCGTAACGAGCTGGTTACGGTACAGAAAATTAACCTTGTAAGTGGCTTGCAGCTCCTGGATGAAATTTTCCAGCGAGACTTGCGCGGCCGCCGAGGCGCGAACCGTGGCCACCGGTGGGTGCGGGTTCTGGTCGGCGAGGGCCAGCAGGCCCTGGGCCCGGCTGGCACCGCCGGGCACGGCGCCCAGCAGCAGCGCCAGGCGCACGTAGCGGGTAAAGTTTGCCATAAGATGGGTGGGAAAAAGATGGGAAAGCGAGCAAAGGGAGCCTAGAACCAGCGTTACTGGGCCAGGGGCTGGAAGCGCACCACGTCGCCGGTGCGCGTCACCCGCACGCCCAGCGACTTGGCCAGGGCGGGCAGGAGGAGGTCGGGGTTGTTGGCGGGCAGCACGCCTGTCAGCGTCTGGCGCAGGATGGCCGGGTCGGTCACGACCACCTGCCAGCCGTAGGCATCGCGCAGCAGCTGCACGATGTCGCGCACCGAAGTTTCGCGGAGCGGCAGTTCGCCCTGGGTCCAGGCCGAGTACAGGGCGGGCTGCACGTGCCGCCGGGCCAGGTGCGGCTCGGCAGTCGAGGTTTCGACGAGGTCGCCGGGCTGCATCAGCAGGTTTTCGGAGGTAAACCAGGATGCCCGGTCCACGGCCACCTTGCCCGAGTTGAGCACGACTTTGGTGCTGGCCGGCTGGCTGTTCACGTTGAAGCGGGTGCCGAGCACCGCGATGTCGAGCCCGCCGGCGTGCACCACGAATTTGGCGCCGGCCGGGGCAGCGGCAATGTCCTGCACGGCCGGGGCCGCCAGATGCGTTACCTGGAAGTAGGCCTCGCCGGTCAGCCACACCTCGCGGGGGCTAGCGGCGGTCCAATGGGCAGCTGTGGTTAGGGTAGCATTGCCGTTCAGTACCACCGCCGAGCCGTCGGGCAACGTGATGGTACGCTGCTGATTGGGGCAAGTGGCGTACTGCGTGGTGGGTGCGGCACTGCCGACGCCGTGCCACCAGCCCAAGGACGCCAGCACCGCCAGGGCCGAGGTGCCCACCAGCACCCGGGTGCGCCGCTGCCAGCGCAGCCAGGGTAGCGGGCGCGTAGCCTGCAGCGACTGCCGAAGGCGCAGCAGCTCCTGGTGCTTGAGGCCGGCCGGCACCGGGTAGAGCTGGCTAGGGCCCAGGCCCTGCACGAGGGCAAAGGCCTGGTCAGCCGCCACCTGCTGGGTAGGGTGCTGGACTAGCCACGCCTGCCAAAAGCGCCCCGCTTCCGAATCGGTATCGGCCACGAAAGCCTGGAACGATTCATCGCTCACGAAGTCGCTAACCGAGTAAGTGGTAAAATCCATACATGCACAATTCGGAGAATTTTCCGAACTTTTCCTGACCACGAACGTAACGGCCTTTTGTACTCTGCTTTCGCTGAAATTTTTGAAAATATTTTATAATCCTCTGCTGAACAGAATTTTATAAAAACAAAAAATTCAGAAATAGACCGTGCAGCAGCAGGAGTAGCGAAGGCGGCAGCACCTGGCGTAGGCGCTTGATGGCCTGGTGCACGAGGTTGCGCGCCGATTGCGGGTTGAGGCCCATTATTTCCGCAATGCGGTCGTAGGCAAAGCCGTCGAAGAACTTGAGATACAGCGCCTCACGGTGGCGGTTGCTGAGCTGAGCCAGTGCCCCGAGCAGCAGGCTTTGCTGCTCGGCGGTGAGCTGCTGGGCAATGAGAAAGTCCTCGGGCGAGTGTTGCACGCGCATTTCTACCTCGTCGGGGTAGCCGCTTTGCAGGGCCGAGCGGCGCTTCTGGGCCCGCAGCTCGTCGGTGACGTGGTGGCGCAGCGCGGCAAACAGGTAGGGCTTGATTTCGGTGATGGCCGCGAGGGCCTTGCGGCGCTGCCAGAGCCGCTGAAATAAATTCTGGATGCAGTCTTTCGTCACCTCCTCGTCGCCGGTCAGGCGTACGCCGTAGCGAAACAGGTCGTCGTAGTGCGCCAGAAAAATGCGCTCGAACACTTGCTTGTTGCCCGCCAGAAAATCATTCCACAGCGAGGCATCAGGCGAGGTCATACAACGGGGTGAATTAAGCCAGGGGCCGCAGCCAAAGCATTAGGTATTTGCAAGTTGCTTAAACGTATTAGCAGCGCTTAGCTTCGCCGGGCGGCTAGCCAGCCTGCCTCTCCCCTACTGCCAGGCCTGCTCAATCTCCTCCAGCGTGCGGCCCTTGGTTTCGGGCACGGCCCGCCACACGAAGACGAAGGTGAGGGCCGAAAGTAGGGCGTAGAGCCCAAACGCGCCCGCTAGCCCCGCCGCTTTCACCAACGACAAGAAGGTGAACGAGATAACGGTGCAGGCTATCCACAGCGCCACCGTGGCCACCGAGGCGGCCCGGCCGCGGACGGCATTGGGGAAAATCTCGGCAATGACGACCCACACGCCCGGCCCCAGCCCCACCGCAAAGCAGGCCACGTAGGCCATGATGAGCCCCAGCAGCCACGGCGCCGGCGCGTGCAGTTGCAAGCCCACTACCAAGGCGCCCAGCGCTAGCGCCATGCCCGCCGAGGCGAAGAGCAGCAGCGGCTTGCGCCCCACCCGGTCGATGACGAACAGCGCCAGCACGGTACCCGCGAAGTTGATGCCCCCGATGAGCGCATTGGCCCCGATGGCCGACGCGGCGCTTTGCCCGCTGTGCTCGGTGAAAATAATGGAGCCGTAGTAGAGAATGGTGTTGATACCCGTGATTTGCTGCAACACGGCCAGCACCACCGCAATGCGCAGCGGCCGGCGCAGGCGCGGCTGGGCCAGGCTAGCCGCCGCGCCTTGCTCGTCGGCCAGCGCGGCCTGGATTTCAGTTACTTCGGCTGCGGCGGTGGCGGGACCGTTGAGGCGGGTGAGGGTGCCTAGCGCCTCGGCGTCGCGGCCGCGGCCCAGCAGCCAGCGCGGGCTTTCGGGCACCAGCAGCAGCGTGAGCATGAACAGCAGCGAGGGCACGGCGGCGGCGGCAAACATCCAGCGCCACGAGGCCAGCCCCATGCCAGCCAGGTAGTAGCTGGCAATGTAGGCCAGCAAAATGCCCGACACGATGGCCAACTGATTGAGCGTCACCAGCCGTCCCCGAATGTGGGCCGGCGCAATTTCAGCAATGTAAAGCGGCACCACCAGCGAGGCTACCCCAATGGCGATGCCCCCCGCCAGCCGCGCCACCACAAACTCGGTGAGCGTGCGCGGCAGCGCCGCCGCCACCGCTGACGCCGTAAAGAGCAGCGCCGCCCCAAACAGCAGGCGCCGCCGCCCGTAGCGGTCGGTGAGCCAGCCGGCCAGGGCCGCGCCCGCCACTGCCCCAAACAGGATGCTACTGGCCGCCAGTTCGGTTTGCCCGTCGCTCAGGCCGAAGTCCTTTTTCAGAAAGAGCAATGCCCCGTTGATAATGGCCGTATCGAAGCCGAACAGCAGCCCGCCGAGCGCGGCCACCGCCGCAATCAGGTACACGTAGCCGGCGCTACCGGCCGGGCCGGCGGGAGGAGCCACCGTTGCTTCGCGGCGGGTGGGAATAGCTTGGATGGCCATAGCGGGGTGGGAAAAGGATTAGAATGGTTTTCTTGTGGGGAATTGGGTAGGGCTGCGCAAATGGGGCGCCTCACCCCCGGCCCCCTCTCCGAAAAAGGAGAGGAGGAGCCGAACGCTAGCACAGACAAGCAATCGTTGGGTAGTCGCCAGGCTCTCCCTCTCCTTTTCGGAGAGGGGGCCGGGGGGTGAGGCGCCCCGTTTGCGCAGCCTATCCAGTCCTACCTCACACCCGCAGCACCTCAATCCCAAGCTCCCGGAAGGGCACCACTTGCGCCTCGGTAGCGCCGGTGTCGGTAATGAGTTGGTGGATTTCGGCGGTGGGGCAGATGAGCGAGGTAGTGACCTGGCCAAGCTTGGTGTGGTCAGCGACCACGATGCGGCGCTTGGCCTGCCGCACCATCACCTGAATGATGGCGGCTTCTTCGGGGTGCAGCGAGGTCAGGCCCTTCTGGGCGTCGATGCCATTGACACCGATAAAGACCTTATCAACGAAAAACTGCCCTAGCGCCTGCGCCGTGGCGGGCCCAACTAGCGAAAACCAGCCGCCAGTGAGGAAACCACCGGTCACGAACACGCGCACGTCGTCGCGGTGGCTAAGCTCCATCGCCACGTTCACGGTGTTGGTCACGACCGTGACATTAGCGCCCGGTCGCAGGCTGCGCGTGACTTGCGTGGTGGTGGTGCCGGCCGTGAGCGAGATGATTTCGCCGGGCTGAATGAGCGCGGCGGCGGCCAGCCCGATGCGGCGCTTCTCGGCTAGGTTGCGGTCTATCTGCTCGTGAAAGCTGGAATCGTAACGGAAGGACTCGTAGAGCAGGGGCTCGCGGGGCACGGCGCCGCCGTGGGTGCGGCGCAGGCGGCCGCGCTGCTCCAGCTCCATGAGGTCGCGCCGCACGGTGGCCACCGACACGCCAAATTGCGCGGCCAGCTCATCAACGGCCACAGTGCCGGTGTGCAGCAGTTTCTCGACAATGATTTGGGCGCGGGCCGCGGCCGCGTTATCCGGAATTAGGATATCAGACACAGGAAATTTCGTTAAGATTGATTACCGTCACAAAGGTGGCAGGCGCATTGCGCGCGGCGGCCGGCGGGCCCTGGCTAGGGCTGGGTGCGCACATAGGCCTTCATCGTGGCGCACTCGGTGCCCACGGCCGGGCCGTGGGGCCGAATGGTGTAGGCCCCCACCGCCGCCGGCACGATAAACGTTTCGGCGTAGTGCACCACGAAGGGCTCGAACGCCCCGCCAGGGCTATCGACAATCGCCTCGGCGCCCTGCACCAGGTTGAGCACCTGCACGCCGCCGTGGGTGTGGTGCGGCACCGTTGCGGTAAACCAGTGGCGGCGCGTTTCGATGAATTCGCGCTCGTGCAGGCCGGTACGCTCCTCGCGCCAGCCGGGGCCGCTGGCTACGGCCTGTACTTGGTTTACCAGGTTTTGCGCGACCCAGGCCGTGGTACGGTCGGCCTGAATATTGGCCGCGCCGTGGGTTAGGTGAATGGGTCGGGGCTGGCCGTCGAGGCCCAGGCGGTCCCAGTCCCAGAGCTTGAACGTGAAGATGTAGGGCGTGGCCGAAATCTCCAGCACCATGCTGCCCGCACCCGAGCAGTGCACGGTGCCGGCCGGAATGAGAAAGTGGTCGTGCGCCCGCGCCGGAAATTCATTGACGTACTCGGCTGCCAGAAACGGCGCGGCCGGGTCGTCCTGGGCGCGCTGCAAGTCGGCGAGCATAGCGGGCAGCGCCACGTTTTCCTTCAGGCCCAGGTACACCACGGCACCCGGCTCGGCAGCTAGCATATAGTAGCTTTCATCCTGGGTATAAGCCAGGCCAAACTTATCCTGCGCGTACTCGGTGAGCGGGTGCACTTGCAGCGACAAATTGCCGCCGCCCATGGTATCGAGAAAGTCGAAGCGGATAGGAAACTCGGTGCCGAAGCGCCCATGCACGGCCTCGCCCAGCAGCTCGCGGGGGTGGGCAAACACGAGGTCGAGGCTCGGAATTTCCACCCGCGCCTCGCCAAAGCCCAGCAGCAGCGAGTTTTCCTCGGGCACGCAGTCGAAGCCCCAGGCGTAGTTGGGCGGGCCGTCGGGCAGGTCGCAAACTTCGCGCAGCCACTGCCCGCCCCACACGCCGGGGTCGAAAAACGGCACCACCCGAAACGGCCGCCGCACCGCCGCCGCCAGCCCGGCCCGCAGGTCGGCCCCGCTGATGAGCTTGGGCGCGGCGGGGTCGTTGGTATCGAGCAGAAAATCAGCCCGCGGCAGCGCCTGCTTCTTCAGCCGGTCGGCCGCCCGCCAATCCACAAAATAGGCCCGCTTGTACTTCAGGCTGGCTTTCTCGGCGAAATTATCGCTGCCTAGGTTGGCGATTTCACCGCGCCGCTGGCGCAGCTGAATCTCCCAGCGGGCCAGGTCGGCATATACCAGCACGGCGGGGCTGGGGCACACCAGCGTAGCGCCGGTACCCAACACGAGCACCAGCTGGCCCGCGGCCGCGGCTAGGGTCGCTTGCGCAGCTTGCAGCCGCGATGGGTCAAAAAAATCACTTATGGTCAGCCCATTGAGGCGGCCGAAAACTGGGTCATCGGTGAGCGGGCCAGCCACTAGGGCGTCGATGGCGGCAGGGGGTAAGTAGAGGTCATCGGTCACCACGCACTGCGCCGGCCGCAAGGCCTGCGTCAGTTCCTGGCGCAACTGCGTCAGGTCGGTGCCGGGGTAGCACTCCACGGCTAGCACCAGCGGCTGGCCGGGCGCGGCATCGGAATCGGCCAGCGCGGCCCGCAACGTGCCCGCAATGGCCACCCACCCAATCTGGCAAGCATCGGCCGCCGCTACCGGCACGAAGGGAAACTTGTCATAATTGGAAGAGCGCATGAGAGGGGAGCTAAGGAAAGAGGAAAGCGCGGCAGCGGCAGGCAGGCTAGCGGTCTTAGGCAGCATCTACATACAGCCCTGGCCGCCGTTATTGATTGCAAATATGAGCATCAGTAATGTTCGTTTAATAACCAAACGAGCAAAATAATTTTTATTATGCTTGAAGAATGCCTTTACTTTGCTGACACCATAAGGTAGCGGGGCGCAACTCGCAGTCTAAAAACTCGCCGCGCCAACCTTCCTTTTACTTCCTGTCTATGATTCTGATAGCCGATGGCGGCTCGACCAAAACCACCTGGTGTTTGGTGGATGCCCACGCTTCCCGCTCCCTTTTCCACACCGAGGGCTACAACCCGGAGTTTATCGATACGCCAGGCATCATTGCCTCGCTGCGCCAGAGCCTGCCGGCTACCCTAGTCCCAGGCGCCATCACGGAGGTCTATTACTACGGGGCCAGCGTGGTGTCGGCGCCGCAGGTGGCTACGGTGGCCGATGCGATGCGGGCGGTGTTCGGCCAGGCACAAGTGTTCGTGGGGCACGACCTGCTGGCGGCGGCGCGGGCGCTGCTGGGCCGGCAGCCGGGCTTCGCGGCCATCCTGGGCACGGGCACCAACTCGTGCGTGTACGACGGCACGGGCGTTACCCACAACGTAGACTCGCTAGGGTACTTTCTGGGCGATGAGGGCAGCGGGGCCTTCCTGGGCAAGGCGCTGCTGCGCGACTACCTGCGCGGCGACATGCCCGCTGGCCTGGCCGCCGCCTTTCGGGCTGCTTATGGCCTGGAGCGCGATGAGATTCTGGACCGCCTCTACAATCAGCCGTTCCCGAACCGCTTCATCGCCAGCTTCGCCAAGTTTGCCCACGACCATTACCAAGAGGCCTACTGCCAGCAGCTGGTGGCCGAGGCCTTCGACTTGTTTTTTCGGAACATCATCAAAAAATATCCTAACTACCAGGCGTACAGCTTCAACTGCGTGGGCTCGGTGGGGTATAATTTTCGCGAGGCCCTAACCCAGGCGGCGGCCACCCACGGCATGCAGGTGGGCAAAATCATTCGCTCGCCCATCGACGACCTGGTTTCTTACCACCTGGGCGAGTACAAAAACGGCTAGCGTGCGTCTTGTCTGCGCTAGCACTGGCGGGCCGCGGCGCACTAGCCCGCCGCCCGCGCAAACTCTATCCCATCTCCCACCCCTACTTACGGCTCGTTGCGATGCGCTTTTCTACGCTTATTTTGAAAGGACCGCGGCTAGCCTTGCTGGTAGCCGGCGGCCTGCTGCTGGCCTCGACGGCCTTCGGCCAGAACAAGTACCAGGTGGCCGGCGAGGCCATTCTCGATAAGCTCAACACGAAGTTCTACAACGCCGGCAAGCAGCTCTACGTGGAGCAGCTGGATGGGAATGAGAACGTGATTGTGGAGCGCGGCGGTGTGAGCTACGTGTGGCCGGCCTCGCACATGCTGCGGGCGCTACGTTACGGCGCGCTCGCCAACCCGGCCAAGTACACCGAGCGGCTGAAATCCTACGCCTACGCCCTCGACCAGTATCAGCAAAACGGCAAATACGCCTCCGACATCGTGCGCGGCGCCGACCCACTCTACGACGACAACGCCATCGTGGGGCTGGCCCTGCTGGATGCCTACCAGCAGGTGCTGCCCACCGAAACCGGCCTGCTCGACCGCTCGCTCATCGGCCTTACCTACTGCCTGCGGGCGCGCGACGCCAGCTGGGGCGTGCCGCAAAAGGAGGCCGAGCTGGGCCAGGGCAAATTCTACTCGCAGGCCACCATCTTGCCTGCCCTGCACTGCGCCCTGCTCGCCAAAAACAACCCCGACCCCCAGTACCTCGACATCGCCAAGCGTTACTACGAGCTCATCAACGACCCTAGCCACCGGCTGCGCGACGCGGGCACCAACCTCCTCAACCAGTTCGCCTTCAACAATAACGGCAGCTGGAGCCTGACCGGCCACGGCGAAAACGGCGGCGGCTACCGCGCCTACCAGACCACGCCCGATATCCAGCTGGCGCTGCAACTCTACCAGCGCACCGGCGACAACCGCTACCTCGACGACGCGACCCTGATGGCCAACGCCTGCCTCAGGCAGTGGTACACCCCGGGCCAAGGGGTGAAGGAGATTTCCTTTTGGGGCGGCAGCGATATGGTGGAGATGCTGGTCGATTTCTACGAGGTAGACCGCAACGCCAAGTGGCTCGATGCGGCGCGCAACATCGTGGACTTCCTCATCGACTACGGCCGTGACCAGCTAGGCTACTACCCCGGCTCGTACAGCGACGCCGACGGCACCTGGAACCTCGACCGCCGCTACCTCTTCCCCGCCTCGGTGCAGATGATGGGCCAGGCCTGCGCGGCGGCCGCCATTCTGCGCGTGGCGCAGGTCACCAGCGCCACCCCGCTCGCCACCGCCGGCCCCGCCGCTACCCTGGCCACCGACCTGTTTCCCAACCCGGCGACCAACCGCCTGACCCTGCAAGCCAACCGGCAGCCGGTGGCCGGCCCCGTCACGATAACCAACGCGCTGGGGCAAACCGTGCTCGCGGCCCCCGCGCCGGCCGGCACGCTCGACGTGTCGGCCCTGGCGCCCGGGGTGTACACCGTGAGCTGGCTCGACGGGGCGCAACGCCGCACACAGCGCTTTGTGAAGCAGGCGCGCTAGCCCAGTGCGGGCTCCAACCCGGGCGCTTACTCTCTATCCTACTTTTAGTTAAACCTGCAAAATGACGTTACGCACTCCGCGCTTTGCGGCCCTGCTCACGCTGGCGGCCCTAGGCGTTTTTTCCTGCGCGAAAGTGGTGCCCACGGGCGGCGGCCGCCCCACCGCCGGCTCGCAGGGGCCTAGCCAGCTCGTGAACCCACTCATTGGCACGGCGGCCTTCACCGACCCCAAGCTGGTGGGCTACGTGGCCCCGCCCGACTGGCACGGCGTGTGGGCCGGGCTGGCCTTCCCGGGCAGCTCGCTGCCCAACGCGATGGTGCAGCTCAGCCCCATCACGGAGTTCAACACCGGCTCGGGCTACCAGTACGAAGACTCGGTAATGCAAGGCTTTGCCCACACCAACAAGGGCCACTGGAACCTCTGCCACCTGCCCGTGCTGCCCGTGGTGGGTGGGGCCGATGCCAGCGGCGGCTACTCGTCGCGCTTTTCGCACACCACCGAAACGGCCGCGCCGGGCTACTACGGCGTTACGCTGAAGGACTATAACGTGCGGGTGCGCCTGACCTCGACCCTGCGCTGCGGCCTGCACCAGTACACCTTCGCCCAGCCCGAGGGCCGCAGCCTCGTGTTCAAGTTGGGCCGCTCGAACGAGCACGTGAACGATTGGGCCATCGAGAAGGTCGGCCCCCGCACTGTGCAGGGCTTCCAGAAAACCGGCGGCCAGACCGCCTACTTCTACGCTCAGCTCAGCGACGATATTCAAGATATTACGGTTCAAAACAAAGGCAAGCGGGAGGGCCTGGCCGTGGTGAAGCTGGCCAACGGCAGCCGCCGGCCCGTGGAGCTGCGCCTCGGCCTCTCCTTCGTGAGCACGCAGAATGCCCAGCAAAACCTGGCGCAGGAGCTCGGTACCCGCTCGTTTGAAGAGGTGCAGCGCGCGGCCACCGCCACCTGGAACCAGCTGCTGACCCGCGTGCAGGTGAAGGGCGGCACGGCCCAGCAGCAAACCATGTTCTATACCTGCCTCTACCGCTCGTTTTTGTGGCCCGCCCTGCGTAGCGATTCCAATGGCGAGTACACCGACGAGAAGGGCCAGGTAGTGAAGGCTGATTTTCAGTATTATACCACGCCCTCGCTCTGGGACACCTACCGCAACAAGGATGTGCTGATGAGCATGCTGGCGCCGGGCGTGACGGCCGACATCATCAAGTCGATGCAGGACATCGGGCACAAAACGGGCTTCATGCCGACCTTCTTCCACGGCGACCACGCGGCCTCATTCGTGGCCGGGGCCTACCAGCGCGGCGTCACCAATTTCGACGTGCAGGACGTGTACCGCCTGCTGCTGCGCAACGCCAACGTGCCGGGCGGTACCCGGCCCCACCTCAAGGAATACCTCGAAAAAGGCTACATCGCCACTACCGAAGTGCCCGCGCCCAACGTGGAAACCCCCGGCACCGCCGGCGTGTCCAAAACTCTGGAGTACGCCTTCGACGATTACGCCGTGGCTCAGCTGGCCCAGGCCCTGCACGACACGGCCCAGTACCGCACCCTGATGGCGCGCGCCAAAAACTACCGCAACGTCTTCGACCCCGGCACCAAATTTATGCGCGGCCGGCTGGCCAATGGCCAGTGGGTGAAGAACTTCAACCCGCAGTACCCCTACTACGAGTACATGTACCGCGAGGCCAACGCTTGGCAGGTATCCTTCTTCGCGCCCCACGACATGCCCGGCCTGGTGGCGCTCTACGGCGGCCCGCGCCCCTTCGAGACCAAGCTTGACTCGCTCTTCACCGTGCCCTGGAACCCGAGCTACATCGCGCGCAACGTGTCGGGCTTCATCGGCCAGTATTGCCACGGCAACCAGCCCGACCACGAGGCACCCTTCGCCTACTACTACGTGGGCAAGCCCGAAAAATCGCAGCGTCGCCTCGATGAAATCATGGCCAACTTCTACAACACCGGCGAAAAGGGGCTGGCCTTTTCGGGCATGGACGATGCGGGCGAAATGTCGGCCTGGTACGTGTTCGGCGCCACCGGCCTCTACCCCCTTTCGGCCGCCGATGCGCGCTACGTGGTTACTATGCCCCTCTTCGATGAAGTGCGCTGGACCATGCCCAACGGCAAGGTGCTCACCGTGAAGAAATCGGGAGCTAGCCGCAATCTGAACACCATCCGGGTGAACGGCGCGCCAAACGCCGGCTACTTCGTGCCGCACCGGCTTTTCACCACGGGCGGCGATTTAGAAGTCGTGGCGAAATAAAATCGTTTGTCTTTGCGAGCGCAGAACAACCCAACAAAAAAGCCTGCCGCGGATGCAGCAGGCTTTTTTGTTACGCTTAGCTCAGGGCTAATCCGTTATCATGTCCACTACGGCCGTTACCAGCGACAGGGCCAGGCTGAAAATCAGCGTGCTCACGAAGCCCGTTACCGAAAAGCTGCTCATCAGAAAGTCGGCGAGCTTCACGATAATCACGTTGATAACCAGCAAGAACAGCCCCAGCGTCAGGATGGTGATGGGGAAGCCGATGATTTTCAGCAGGGGCTTTACCGTGGCGTTGAGCAAGCCCAGCACGATAACCAAAATGGCGGCGCTACCCACGCCGTCGAGGCGCACGTCGGGTAGCACCTGGGCCAGGCCGTAGGTAAGTACCGCCGTGAGAATAAATTTAATAAGGATTTTGCCCATGAGGTGTGAAAGGGAAAAGAGTGGAAAAACGCAACGCTACTCGGCCCGCTTGGCAGCCAGCCGGCCTTGCGATACGGCCATCCAGTTGCAAAGTTGGTAGAGCAGGCGCGCGCCCACAATGCCGTTCCACTCCGTGTCGCCGGGCGCCACCTCGTTCAGGTCGAGGCCGATGATGGTGCGGCCCGAGCGCACTATCATGCGCAGCAGGTAGGTCGCTTCCTCATACTCCAGGCCACCGGGTACGGGCGTGCCGGTGCCGGGGCACAGCTTGGGGTCGAGCCCGTCGATATCAAAGCTCAAGTATACCTTCTGGGGCAGCTGGGCGATGATTTTGCCGCACACTTTTTTCCACGATTTTTTGGCGAATTTCTCCTCGCTCATAAACCGCTGGCCAAACAGCGCCACCCGGCCCACCGAATGCTCGATGAGGTCCGCCTCCTGCTGGCACATGTCGCGAATGCCCACCTGCACCAGCTTTTTTACCTGGGGCAGTTGCAACGCATTATACATAATGCTGGCGTGCGAGTACTGGAAGCCTTCGTAGGCCGGGCGCAGGTCACAGTGCGCGTCGATTTGCAGGATGCCAAAGCCCTCGGGGTGGCGCTCGGCCAGGGCGTGCAGGTACCCCAGCGGGGTGCTGTGGTCGCCGCCGAGCACGGCCACGGCCTTGCCGGCGTCGAGCAGGGCACCGGTTTTCTGCTTGAGCCACTGAATGAGCTTGTCGCCTTCGGCCGTGATGCGCGCCGGCACGCTGCTGTGCTCAGCCGCGCCCTCGGCCGGCTGACCGTCCTCCAGCCAGCCAATGTAGCCGGCGGCTAGCGGGCGCAGTTCGCGGCTGGTTTGGGCGATGGCTTCGTCCTCGTCTTCCATCGCGAGGCCCAGCTTCCAGGCGTCGGGTAGGTCGGAGTCGTAGAGGTCCACTTGTAGCGAAGCGTCGCGGATGGCCTCGGGGCCCTGGGCGGTACCGGCTCGGTAGCTCACGGTCACTTCCCACGGCACGGGCACTACGACTACCTGCGCCTCCTCGGGCGTAAAGGGCAAACCGAACAAGCCACCGGCGGCATCGCCGAGGGCATTAGGGTCAAAATTGGCAATTTTCTGCGCAAGCGGGGAATCAGACACGGCTAAAAAAAGAACACCAAGCGGCGGGCGCTTGGTGGGTGAGAAATAGGCCGGGGTACCGCCGCACCTGCGCAAAGCAGTGGGCAGACCCCAACTAAAAAAGTAAGTAAATCAACTACTTAGGCGGCCGACTGCGTTTTGCCTAAAAAATCATAGGTACGGATAATTTCCAGGATTTTTTCAAACGTCGCCCGGTCGAAGAACAGCATCAGCGGCAGCTCCACCGAGTTTTCCTTGTCCGAGAACTGGGTAATGACCGAAAAAATGAGGGGTTGCAGCGCTTCCGGGTCGGGCATCAGACTTTGCAGGGCCGTAGCCATGTCGCCCACCGGGGCCATGGGCGGCGCGCCGTAGATGTTGGCTTTCAGTATATTAGCCAGCTGCGTTACCAAAGCCCCCGTAATGATGTTGCTGATTTCGAGCAGCAGCGACTCTTGCAACTCGTTCAGCTGCAAGGTATCGGAGACGTGCATCCGCAGGCACACCCGCGAGAGCCGCTGCACATGCTGCCCCGAGAAAAACATGAACGTTGAACCATTAAAATCGCCCCGAATGTCGCTCTGAATAGCCACGTAGCGTGTTTGGTAATCGCGCACCCGCTCAATGATGCTGCTGCTAGGCAGCAAATCCAGGTTGGGCACTTCCAGCATCACGCGCTCCTGCGCTATTACGGCGAAGCTGTCGGCCGCCCGGGCCAGGCCGATGTTGAGAATTTCGCGAATAATATCGCGTTCTAACTCATTCATTGATAAATTCATAACGGCTTATTTCGTAACAAGGGCGCAGCAGCTGGCAGGTTAATACGGAAAAGAGCAGGAAGCAGCTAAAGTTAAGGGCGTTTGGCCAGAAACAGTCGGGTTAAGGCCGGCACGTCGAGCACTAGGCACAGCTGCCCGTTGCCCAGCAGCGTTACTCCCCCAAATAAATCGATGGTATCCAGAGGCTTGCTTAGCGATTTGACGACGATATTCTGCTGGCGCAAAAACCGGTCGATGAGCAGGCCTAGGCGGCGATTGTTGTAGCTCACCACCAGCACTTGGTGCAGGCCACCATCGGGCGGCAGGTCGGCGCGGGTGGCGCGGGGCAGCAGCTCGTCGCCTTCGGAATACAGCAGCTGGCGCAGGGGCACTAGCGGCACGTTTTCGTCCTGGATACGGGTCATCAGCAAGCCGCCCACCACAAAAATCTGGTCGTTGGGCAGGGCCAATACGGTGTCGGTGTGCAGCAGGGGCACGGCGTAGGAACGTTCATCAAGCTCGATGAGCAAGGCCCCCTTCACGGCAATAGAGGTGGGCAGCACCAGCGTAAAAGTGGTGCCCTTGCCCAGCTCGGAGCTTACGCGCAGGCGGCCCCCCAGCGAGTCGATGGCCAGCTTCACCACGTCGAGGCCCACGCCCCGACCCGAGATGTCGGTTATTTTTTCGGCCATCGAGAAGCCGGGCTCAAACAGCAGCGCCCACACTTCCTGCTCGTCGAGCAGGGCGGCCGCTTCGGCCGTGAGCAGGTTTTTGCGCACGGCCTTCTTGCGCACGGCCTCGGTGTCGATACCGCGGCCGTCGTCCTGCACTTGAATGAGTACGTCGTCGCGCTCGGTGAGGGCCGAGATGAGCAGCCGGCCGGTGGCCGGCTTGCCAGCGGCCTGCCGGGTGGCGGGGTCTTCGAGGCCGTGGCTCACGGCATTACGCACGATGTGCAACAGCGCATCGGTAATGAGCTGCAACACGTTGCGGTCAATTTGCACGTCTTGGCCAGCCAGGGTCAACTCCACTTGCTTGCCTTCGGCGGAGGCCACGTCGCGTACCACGCGCGGAAACTTGTTGAGCAGCACCCCCGCTCCTACCAGCCGCACGTCCATTACGGAGTATTGCAAGTCGTCGGAGATGCGAAACAGGTGCCGGGCCGTGGCTTGCAGGGCCGGATGGCCCAGCTCGGCGGCCAACGTCAGAATCCGGTCGCGGTCAATCACCAGTTCGCCCACCAGGTTCAGCAGGTTGTCGAGCTTCTTGACCGGTATGTACACCAGGTCCGACAACTCCAGCTTGCGCGCGGCGTCGGTTTCGGCTTCGTCCTCGGTTTGGGGTGCCTGGGGCTCCACTACTTCCTCGCCCTTGATGAGGTGTTCGAGGTTATCGAGCAGAGCTTTGGCGTCGCCCGTTTCCTGGCCCGAGCCAACGGCCCGAATCATGTTACCCAGAATATCGACGGCCCGGAACGTGAGCGACACCAGTGAGCCGGTAAAGGTGCGCTCGTTGCCGCGGATTTGCCCGAACAGGGTTTCCATGCGGTGCGCCACCTCGCCCATGTCCACAAAACCCATTGCCCGGGCGTTGGCCTTGAGGTTGTGCATGAGCCGGAACAGCTCGTTGAGTGCCCCTACGTCCTGCGGGTTACGCTCTAACTCGCTGAGATGGCGCGACATGGCGTCGTAATATTCCAACGCCTCGGCCATGAATAGCTCCCGGTATTCTTGCTCGCGCGCAGTCATGGCGTTTTCATCAAGGGGTTTGCACCAGCCGCTTGCCGCGCATGCATCATCCGGCCGTTAGCCGGGGCTAGCGGGCCGTAGTAGCCGGACCGGGACGCCCGGCTACGGTGCGCAAAAGATTCAAAAAAAAGCAAGGCGGTGGTACTAAGCGTGCTGTAAACGCCGGCGGCCCTGGTCGCCGGCACTAGTGGCTAGGCGGGCGAGCCGTCGCCTTGCAGCGCGCTACCCACAATTTCGAGCACGCGCTCTTCCGAGAAGGGCTTCACGATGTAGGCCAGCGCGCCGTTTTCAATGGCTTCGTTGACGATGGTTTCCTGGCCCACAGCCGAGCACATTACTACTTTGGCATCGGGCTGCTGCTGGCGAATGCCTTTGAGCACGTCGAGGCCGGTATTGTCGGGCAGGATAACGTCGAGCGTAATGAGGTCGGGAGTGGTAGCCACGGCCATTTCGAGGGCCTGCTGGCCATTGGCGGCCTCGCCTACCACGTCGTAGCCCGCGTCGGTGAGCATATTCTTGAGCATCGTCCGCATATAGAACGAGTCGTCGACGATGAGAATGCGCTTATTCATGAGCAACTAAATCTGAGAGAGTGAGATGAGAAAGGAAGCGCCGGAGCTGGTAGCAGTGGCCGGCTGGCTCCTCTACGGCTATTTCCCGGCTGAGGGTGCATTGGCGGCCGGGGTATCTTTGGTAGCCCCGCGCCCGGCAGGGCTGGCTGCCTGGCCGGGCAAGCGCATTATTTCGCTAGGAGTAAGCAGCTTGAGCATGTCGAGCACGATAATCACTCCTTGGTCGCCGGGTAGCTTGGCAATACCCTCCAGGTATTTTTCGCGCTGGCCGCTGTCTTGCACAAAATCCGGAGCAGGCTCGATGGCACTCACCGGTACGGTGATGGGCCGGGGTACCTCGCGCACCATTAGCCCCAACGTATAGTCGGGCGCCTCCACAGCCAGTGTGTAGGAAAACTCGGGCACCGGCCGGCCGGCCGGCCGCAGCTGAAAGCGCTCCTCCAAGTCGACCACGGCAATAATATCGCCGCGCAGGTTGGTGATGCCCTTGATGAAGGGCGGCGTTTTGGGCATCTTCACCACCTCGGGCGTGATGGTTACTTCCTTCACCTGCTCGATGCGGATACCGTAATCCTCATCACCCAGGCGAAAAACAATCAACTGCACAACGGCCTCGGGGGCAGCCGGCGCAGCCCGGCCCGAAGTGGGTGCCGAACGGGAAGCAGAATCAGCCATTACTTAACTAAATAGGCGCAAACACGTGGGTAGAGAGGGCTAGCGGGCCAGGGTTTACTTGGCTTTGGCCCTTGAGCGGGTGCGCGCGGGAGCAGCCCCGTTCTCAGAAGCCTTATCGGTTTTTTCCGCTTCGGGCTTGGGGCGGCGCGCTACCTTCTTGGTAGCCGACGACTCCGTGGAAGCCGCCGCCGCAACCGGGGCCGGGCGACGCACACGGCTAGCCGCGTGGCCGTTGCTGGCAGCCGGGGCAGCATCGGCTACCTCGGTGCCAGGGGCCAGGTTTGACTGGGCGGGGCGACTGGCCCTAGCCGGCGTGGGCGCAGGCGTGGCCACCGGGGTAGCCACCTTAGCCGCCGCAACCGGGCGGCGCACCCGGCGCTGGGGCTCCGGCTCGGGTTCGGGCTCCGGCTCGGGGGCGTAGTCGAAGAGCTGGAAGGTTTCGAGGCCATCCTGGAGGTCGTCGGCAATATCGGAGAGGCGCTGCGACGAGCTGGTGAGCTCCTGCATGCTCGACGACAGCTGGCGGGCCGTGCCGGCCACCTGCTGGGTGCCGGTGGCCGTTTGCTCAGCAATGGCTACCACTTCTTCTACGTACTTCACCACGTCGCCAATCGAGGTTTGCTGCTGGGCCGTGGCAGTGAGAATGTCGCGCGAGCTGCGCAGCGTTTCGCCGCTGCTAGTGGCAATGTTCTTAAAGGCCGCGCTAGCCTCGAAGGTCGCATTCTTACCCCGCGATACCCGGTCCTCCATCGCCGAGATAGCAGTGGCGGCGCTGGTGGTGTCCTTGCGCACGTCTTCTACCAGTGTGGCAATCTCGTTGGCCGATTTACGCGAGCCTTCGGCCAGCTTGCGGATTTCCTCGGCTACTACCGCGAAGCCGCGGCCAGCCTCGCCGGCGCGGGCCGCCTCGATAGCGGCGTTGAGGGCCAGCAGGTTGGTTTGCGAAGCGATATCGGTAATCACGCCCAGCGACTTGCTGATTTCGCCCGAGCGGGTCGAAAGGACTTCGATGGTGCGCGAGGTCTGGGTGGCCGCGCTGGAAATTTCCTCCATGTTTTTCACCACCTCGGCCACCGTTTTCAGGCCCTGCTGCGAAGTTTGCTCACCCATGATGGCCGACTTGTTTACCACGTCGGCCTTGTTGGCCGTTTCCTTGGTAACCGTCATAATCTCCTCAATCAGCTTGAAGGCCTGGTCGGTTTTCAAAGCCTGATTCTGGGCGCCTTCGGCCATCTGCTGCATGGCCAGGGCCACGTCGACAGTTACCCGGCTCATTTCCTGGCCTTTGTCCACCATTTCTTCTGACGAAGTACCCACCACCTGCGCCGAGTCATTGATTTCACCGAGCAGGGCGTTCAGGTTTTCAACGGCCTGGTTGAGCGAGTTCGACATGGAGAGAATGTCGCCGGTGGTTTGGATTTCCACCATCTGGGTCAGGTCGCCTTCCGAGATGGCGCGCACCACGCGGCTTACCTCCAGCACCGGTAGGGCGATGCTCTCAATCAGCGCGTTAAGGGTATCCACGAGCTCTTTCCACGAGCCCGACACGCCGCCCACGGTGGCGCGCTCGGTGAGCTTGCCCTCGGCGCCGGCCACGCGGGCCACGCGGCTTACTTCCGAAGCCAGGCGGTTGAGGTCGTCCACCATCCGGTTGATGGTCTGGGCCAGGTCGGCCACCTCGCCGGCGGCCTCCAGCATCAGCTTCTGGGTCAAGTCACCCTGGGACACGGCCGTTACTACTTTCACAATGCCCCGCACCTGGATGGTGAGGTTGGTGGCCATCGTGTTCACGTTGTCGGTCAGGTCTTTCCACACGCCGCTCACGTTGGGCACCACGGCCTGGCCGCCCAGCTGGCCCTCGGTACCTACTTCGAGCGCCACGCGGGTTACCTCGCCGGCGAAGATGTTGAGCGAGTCCACCATCTGGTTGATGTTGTCCTTGAGGTCGAGCAGCTCGCCGCGCACATCTACCGACACCTTCTG